>FSTO01000346.1_pt1 | contig 30747 bp, 26 predicted proteins | sample 1636981 | NCBI WGS metagenome assembly FSTO01 (sample SAMEA3914819, study PRJEB12502) | metagenome | biome: forest; material: soil | place: Canada | collected 2010-06-26 | depth 0.3 m | reverse complement strand
CGAAAGGCAGTGCGCGCCCGTAGCTCAGCTGGATAGAGCATCAGACTACGAATCTGAGGGTCGGACGTTCGAATCGTTCCGGGCGCGCCATTTTCTCCTTAAAAATCAAAGACTTACCCTTTGGGGCGCAAGCGCCCCCGACTAATGACGCGGTCTAGTCGGGGTTTTAGTCGGGGGTTTTTCTGGGTTTGCGGCCAAGCGCGCCCAAGTTGGCGGGCGATAGCCGCCCCAGGGGCCGCTGATGCGCCGAATCGCGACGAGGGTCGTGGCCGGTTTGCGCAGGTGGAACTGCGGCGCGTAATGACGTTTGTTCAGCTATGGCGGAAGGACGCCGCGCCTCGCGACAAGCGGGCGTGGCGCCGCCCGTTGACCTTCAACTCGCCGCGCCCATTCCGGTGGCATCCACTGCTATCGGTCGAAAATGAGGAAGCCGATGATCGCGACGGCGACAAGGCCCAAGCCTGCGATCCACAGCAAGCTGGCGCGGCGGCGCAGTCTGGCGGCGCGGGAAGGGGCGAGAATTTGGAAGGCCATGGCGACGAATATGCGCGCGGTCGGCGGCGGAGGCTAGGCGCCTGCCGCGCGTCTTGATCTGGGCGGCCGGGTCGAGGCCAGGCCCAGCCCTAGAGCAGTTCGATCGCCATCGCGGTCGCCTCGCCGCCGCCGATACAGAGCGCGGCCACGCCTCTGCGTCCGCCCGTGGCGTGGAGGGCGGCCAGCAGGGTGCAGACGATCCGCGCGCCGGAGGCCCCGAGCGGATGGCCAAGCGCGCAGGCTCCGCCATGGATGTTCATGCGTTCGGGCGCAACGCCCAACGCCTGCATCGCCGCCATCGGCACGACGGCGAACGCCTCGTTGACTTCGAACAGGTCGACGTCGGCGACGGACCACCCGGCTCTGGCCAGGGCCTTGCGCATCGCCGGTATTGGCGCGGTCGCAAATTCGTTCGGCGCCTGGGCGTGTTCCGCATGGCCGGCGATGACGGCCAGGGGCGAGAGTTTCAGGCGTTTGGCGATGCTGGCCCGGGTCAGGACCAGCGCCGCGGCGCCGTCGCTGACCGAGGCTGAGCTGGCCGCGGTGATGACACCCTCGCCGTGGAAGGCGGGCTTGAGCCTGCCGATCTTCAGCGGATCGGCGCGCAGAGGCTGCTCGTCGATGTCGACGATCTCCTGGCCCATCTTGGTGGTGACCGACACGGGCGCGATCTCGCGCTCGAAGGTCCCCGCCTTGATGGCCTCAAGAGCGCGCACGAGGCCGCGTTCGGCGTAGGCGTCCAGCGCCTCGCGGGTGAAACCATAGCGTTGCGCGGTCTCCTCGGCGAAGGCGCCCATGGGCTTGCCCGCCTCATAGGCGTCCTCCAGCCCGTCGAACTGCAGGGAGTCGATGAGCCGGTCGTGGCCGATGCGCGCGCCGGTCCGGTGGCGAGCCAGCAGATAGGGCGCGTTGCTCATGCTCTCCATGCCGCCCGTCACCACCAGCTCGGCGCTCCCGGCGACGAGCATGTCGTGGCCCAAGGTCATGGCCTGCATGCCAGAACCGCACATCTTGTTCACCGTCGTGGCGGCCGCGCTCAGCGGCAGGCCAGCGGCGAGCGCGGCCTGTCGGGCCGGCGCCTGGCCTTGGCCGGCCGTCAGGACGCAGCCCATGAGGATCCGCTCCACCTGGCCGGGATCCACCTTGCCACGCTCCAGCGCCGCGGCGATCGCCGCCGCGCCAAGCTGGGCGGCCGAGAGCGAGGAAAGGCCGCCGAGGAAGGCGCCCATCGGGGTGCGGGCGGCCGAAACGATGACGATGGGATCTGCGGTCGGCATAGGGCCTCCAGAACAGGGACGCGTCGTAGGATTTGTGAAAAGGCGGGCCCGTCGCGAGGCTAAAGTGCGCGAGCGATCACCAGTCGCTGGATGTCGGAGGTGCCTTCGTAGATCTGGCTCACCCGGACATCCCGGTAGATCTTGGCGACGCCGAACTCCTCGAGATAGCCGTAGCCGCCCAGCGTCTGGATCGCGCCCGAACACACCGCTTCGGCGGTCTCCGACGCAAAGAGCTTGGCCATGGAGGCCATCGTCAGGGCGGGCTCTCCGCTGTCCTTCAGGGCCGCGGCCGCCAGCACCAGCTGGCGCGCCGCCTCAAGGCGCGTGGCGAGATCGGCGAGGCGAAAGCCGACGGCCTGATGGGCGATGATCGCCTTGCCCATCGAGCGCCGCTCCTTGGCGTAGGCCGTGGCGATCTCCAGAGCGGCTTGCGCCATGCCCACGCTTTGAGCGGCGATGCCGATGCGTCCGGCCTCGAGATTGCCCAAGGCGATCCGATAGCCCTCGCCCTCGGCGCCGAGCCGCAGGTCCTCCTCGAGGAAAATCCCCTCGAAGCGCAAACCGCAGGTGTCGGAGGCGGCCTGCCCCATCTTGTGCTCGACCTTGTCGACAACGTAGCCGGCGCGGTCCGTCGGAACCAGAAAGGCCGAGATCCCGCGTTTTCTGGCATTGGGATCGGTGACCGCGAAGACGAGCGCCAGGCCCGCGGTCCGACCGCAACTGATGAACTGCTTGGCCCCTTCCAGGCGATAGCCGCCGTCGACGCGGCGAGCCTGGGTGCGGATCGCCGCCGCGTCGGATCCGGCGTCGGCTTCCGTGAGGGCAAACGCCCCGAGGGTTCGCCCCTCAAGGATCGGCGGCAGGAAGCGCGCCTGCTGGCTGGGGGCTCCGTCCTTGACCAGCGCCGAAACCACCAGGCTGTTCTGGATCGAGACAATCGTCGACAGCGCCCCGTCGGCCGCGGCGATCTCGATCAGGGCCAGGGCGTAGGCGACGTAGTCAACGCCCGCGCCGCCAAGGGCTTCCGGCGCGGTCATGCCCAGCAGGCCAAGATCCGCCATCTCCTCGAAGAGCGCTGGCGGATAGCCGCCGTCCCGCTCGTGCTGCACGGCCAGCGGCCGCACGCGGTCCTGGACGAACGCACGCACGGCGTCGCGGATCATCGTCTGGGTGTCGTTCAGGCGCATGGCTGGACCTCTAGGCGGCGGGCGTCGGCGCGCGGCGCCTCGGCGTCGAACCGGGCCAGCAGCGCATCGCGCCTTGCGGGGATCGTCGCCAGCGCCGCGGCCTTGACCGGGCCGTAGCCGCGAACCTCCGAGGGCAGGGCGGCGATCTCGACGGCCGTCTGGAGATTGCCGCGGGTGAGCCGGGCGCAGAGGTCCGTGACGATCTCGAAATAGCGCTCGACCAGGCGGCGCTCGGTGCGACGCTCCTGGGTCCACCCGAAAGGGTCGGCCCAGGCGCCGCGCAGCCCCTTGAGCGCCGCAAGGACCTTGAAGGCCGTAAACACCCATGGGCCGAAGCGACGCTTTCTGGGCCGTCCCGTCGCCGGGTCGGTTCGCGACAGAAGCGGCGGGGCGAGATAAACCGACACCTTGCCCGTGGCGGCGAACTGGGCGTCCAGCGCGGCCTTGAAGGCCGGCTCGCAATACAGGCGCGCCACCTCGTACTCGTCCTTGTACGCCATAAGCCGGTAGCCGTTTTCGACCACGGCGCGCACGAAGTCGTCGCCCGCCTCGCCAAAGCGCGCGACGGCGGCGCGGGCCGTGGCCACCAGGCGCTCATAGCGCATCGCGTAGGCGCGATCCTGGTACAGCGTCAGATCCTGGCCGCGCCGCATCGCGAGCTCGTCGAGGCTTTCAGCCTGGGGCTCAACCGTGGCAAGGCCGGCTCGCCTAAGCACCTCCTCCTCATCGATCGCCGCCAGACGCCCCCAGTCGAAGGCGCGCAGGTTCAGCGCGACCGCCGCGCCATTGGCCTCGATCGCCGCGGCGAGGGCCTCGCGGCGCAGGGGGAGCAGGCCCTTTTGCCACGCATAGCCGAGCAGCAGCGTGTTGGCCGCGACGCTGTCGCCAAACAGCCCCTCGGCCATGGCCGTCGCCCGAAGCTCGAACGGAGGGCGTCCAGCGCGCGTGGCCAGGACGGCCCGCATGGCGCGGGCCGGAAGGCGCGCGTCGCGATCGCTGACGACGTCCGCCGTCGGCGTCTCGTCGATGTTGAGCACGATCCGCGTATGGCCAGGCTTGATCTTGGCCTGCCCGTCGACGGAGGCCGCCACGACGAGGTCGGCGCCAAGGATGAGGTCGGCTTCCTGTTCGCCGATGCGCACGGCATGGATGCTGGCGCCGGGCGGCGCAATGCGCACCAGGCTGACGACCGCGCCGTTCTTCTGGGCCAGACCCGTAAAGTCGAGGACCGTGGCGGTCTTCTCGTCCAGATGCGCGGCCGCGCCCAGCAGGGCGCCCAGGGTCAGAACGCCTGTTCCGCCAATGCCCGCCACATAGATGTTGCAGGCCTGGTTTGCGCCGACGTCCGGCTCAGGCAGGGACGAGAAGCGCTCGGCTTCAAAGCCCTTGAGCCGATCGGCGTCGGGCTTGCGCAGAACCGGGCCATCGATCTCCACGAAGCTTGGGCAAAAGCCCTTCACGCAGGAGAAGTCCTTGTTGCAGCTCGACTGGTTGATCCTGCGCTTGCGGCCGTAGGCCGTTTCCAGCGGCTCGACGGCGATGCAGTTGGACTGGACGGAGCAGTCGCCGCACCCTTCACAGACGCGTGGGTTGATGAACAGCCGGCGGTCGGGATCGGGAAAGGCCCCACGCTTGCGCCGGCGCCGCTTCTCGGCCGCGCAGGTCTGTTCGTAGACGATGGCCGTGACCCCCGGAGTCGTCTGCAAGGTCCTTTGAACGGCGTCCAGTTCGTCGCGGTGGTGGACGCGAACGCCGGGCGCCAGATCCGCGCCGGTCCAGCGATCGGGATCGTCGCTCACCAGGCGGATGTCGCTCACGCCCTCGGCCGCCAGCTGCCGGGTCAGGCGCGGCGGGTCCAAAATCCCCTCGGCGGGCTGGCCACCGGTCATGGCGACGGCGTCGTTGTAGAGGATCTTGAAGGTGATGTTGGCTTCGGCGGCCACGGCGGCGCGAACCGCCAGGGCGCCGGAGTGCTGATAGGTGCCGTCGCCCAGGTTCTGGAAGGCGTGTTGGGTCTTCGAGAAGGGCGCGGCGCCCACCCACTGAAGACCCTCTCCGCCCATCTGACTGAAGGTCGTGGTCCGCAGCTTGGGCTCCGACAGCGCCATGACGTGACAGCCAATGCCGCCGCCGACCGCCGAACCTTCAGGCGCTCGGGTCGAGGTGTTGTGGGGGCAGCCCGCGCAGAAATAGGGGCGGCGGACCGGGAACGGCGTCGTCGATCCAGCAGCGGAGGTCGCGAACGCCTCGATCCGGTCCTCCATGCCAAGCTGGCCCAATAGCGCCCGGGCCACCTGGCGGGGCGAAAATTCGAGCGTGGGCGCCAGCAAAGGCGCGCCGGCGAGATCGGTCTTGCCGACGATGCGGGGACGCTGGTCGGCGGGCAGGTTGTAGAGCGCCGACTTGATCTGGCTCTCCACGATCGGCTGCTTTTCCTCGACCACCAGAATCTCGGGATACCCGCGGGCGAAGTCGAGCAGGCTCTGGCTATCCAGCGGCCAGCTCATGGCCACCTTGTAGACGCCGATCCCGGCCGCCTCTCCCTTTCCACCGCCCAGGTCCGTCAGCTCCAGGGCCTGCATGAGGTCCTGGTGGGCCTTGCCGACCGTCACGACGCAGAGCCGCTTGCGGGCCGGCGCCAGGATGGCGCGGTCGAGGCGATTGGCGCGCGCCCAGGCGATCGCGGCGGGCAGCCGTTCTTCGACAAGGCGTCGCTCGAGCTCGGCGCGCTGGCTTGGCCAGGCGATGGAGGGATCCCAGTTGAGGCCATGGCCGGGGACGACGCCCTCAGGCGCATCGAACATCGGGTGCGGCGTCGGCAGCTCGAATGTCGCGGCGCTCTCCACCACCTCGGCGATGGTCTTGAGCGCGACCCAAAGGCCCGAGAAGCGCGAAAGGGCCAGACCGGCCATGCCAAGTGAGAGGATTTCCGAAACCGTCGCCGGCTGCAGGATCGGCATCATCACCGACTGGAAGACGCCGTCGGTCTGGTGGGGGAACATTGACGACTGGGCGGCGTGGTCGTCACCGGCGACCGCCAGAACGCCCCCAAGCGGAGACGTCCCCAGGACGTTGGCGTTGCGCAGCACGTCCCCCGAGCGGTCGACGCCTGCTCCCTTGCCGTACCAGACGCCGAAGACCCCGTCGGCGCGCGTCGGCCCGAACGCGCGGTGCATCTGGGCGCCCCACAGCGCGGTGGCCGCCAGGTCCTCGTTCAGCGCGGGCTGGAAGATCACGTCGTGGGCGGCCAGATGCTTCTTGGCCTTCCACAGCTGCTGGTCATAGGCGCCCAGGGGCGAGCCGCGATAGCCTGTGACGAGACCGGCGGTGCTCAGCCCGCGGGCCCGGTCGTGCCGCCGCTGCATCAGCGGCAGCCGCACGAGAGCCTGGATGCCGGTCATGAAGATCGGCCCGGTCTCGGAATTATAGAGGGTGTCGAAACCCAGTTCGCGTGGCGCGGGCATGTCGGCCTCCCCTTGGAAACCCGGTCATCCTGGCGGCTCTTGGCGCGCTGATTTTGCCAAATCTTGGTATCGCGAGGACAAATTTTGGTGCAAAAAGACTATAGATCATCGATTTGGTAGCGCGAATGAACCAAGCTGAAGAACTCGACCGATACGACCGTAGAATTCTTAGTGTCCTGACGCGCGATGGGCGGATCAGTTGGCGAGATCTTGCTGATGAAATTAACCTATCGCTTACGCCAACCTTGAGGAGGGTGCGTAAACTTGAAGATCAGGGGTACATACATGGCTATTCGGCTAACGTCGACGAGCGTCGGTTGGTCGGGTCAATCATCGTGTTCGTCTCGATCACGATGGTCCGGCAGACCGGAGACATTCTCGATATCTTCGAGAAGAAAATATCAACTCTGCCGGAAGTGATGAGCGGCTTCTTGATGACGGGCGGTTCGGACTACCTGCTGCGGGTAGTCGTGCGCGACATGGATCACTACCAGACGCTTCTGAGCGTCATCACGCATATCGAGGGCGTCGCGCACATCCACAGCAGCTTCGCGCTCAAAGGCTTCATCAATCGGCCAGCGCCCGTCCTGCGTCCCTGACGGTCAGGCGGCGAGATCCTTGAGGGGTGTGGCCGGGTCCGCCAGCCGCTCGACGTCGACCTGGCCGCGCCGTGCGACTAGACGCTTGGCCTGTGTGAAGTCCGCTGGGCTGTTGACGCTGTCGATGGCCAAGACCGCGCCCTCGCGCAGATAGAGCACCGAAAAGGCCCGGCTGGAGGGATCGCCGCGCACGACGGTGGCGTCATGGCCGGCCGACAGGCCCGCCGTCTGAAGCGCCAGATCATACTGGTTGGACCAGAACCACGGCAGCGCCGAATAGGGGGCCGGACGGCCAGCGATCGCCGCGGCCGCCGTCTTGGCCTGATCGATGGCGTTCTGCACGGACTCCAGACGCGCCGAGCCCGAGACCGCGAAGGCGTTGGGGTGACGCGCGCAGTCGCCAACCGCGTAGATGTCACGCAGCGAGGTCTGGCAGAAGGCGTCCACCACAACGCCGTCCGCCACGTTCGCGCCCGCTTCGGCCAGAATGTCGACATTGGGGACCAGACCGACGCCCACAACGACCAAGTCGGCCGGCAGGGTCTTGCCGCCTGACAGGCGCACGCCGCTTACCCGGCCTTCACCGTGCAGCGCCTCGACATGACCGCCAAGGACGAATTGGACGCCTCTTGCGCTGTGCTCTCGCGCGTAGAACTCCGAAATCTCCGGACCTGCGACTCTGGCCAGGACACGGTCGACGGCTTCGACGACCGTTACCCTGACGCCAAGACTGCAGAGCGCCGCGGCCGTCTCCAGCCCGACATAGCCCGCCCCGACCACCACCGCGCGTCCCGCGCCGGTCAGCTCCCCGCGCAGCCGATCAGCGTCCGCGCGCGTGCGCAGCAGGTGGACGCCGGCGAGATCCGGCCGATGGCAGGGCAAGCGTCGGGCCTCGCCGCCCGCCGCCCAGACCATGACGCCATAGTCGATCGTTTCGCCGGCTTCGGTGATCGCCTGGTGGGCCTCGGGCCGCACCGCCACGATTCTGGCGCTGACGCGAAGATCGATCGAACGACCTGGCCAAAACTCCGGCGGGCGGAGCTGCAGCGCGTCGGCGCCAATTTCGCCCAGCAGATATTCCTTCGACAGCGGGGGGCGCTCGTAGGGCGCTTCGGCCTCGGCCCCCAGAACGCCGATGTCGCCTGCATAGCCAAGCTGCCGCAGGCTCAGGGCGACCTGGGCTCCGGCCTGTCCCGCGCCGACGATCAGCACATCGTAGCGCCTGGTCACGCGATCGTCCCGGCGCTCAGGCGCTCATAGATCCGCCGGGCGCGCACGGCCGCTTCGTCGATGGCGACAAGCCGCTCCTGAGCCGCCTCGCCCAGGTCCAGCTTGTTGCGATAGGTCGCCTCGATGATCCCCTTGTCCTCTTCCAGCGCTCCAACGTCCTCGGCGACGGCCGCCGCCACGTCCTCCTCCGACAGGTAGAGGTTCCAGCTGCGCATGTAGATGTACCGCGTACGATTGGGCGTCTCGGGCGTGAGGCCGTGCAGGATGATCCGCTGGGGGCCGGCGGCCAGTTCGCGGGTTTCAACCGACTTCGTCAGCCCGAATGTCGAGACCAGCGCCGGCGGGAGGAACGACCCGCCGATCTCCATGTAGGTGCTGTTGGCCCGCGCCTCGCCCGTATCGCTGAGGAAACGCGCCCCTTCGACGTCGCGCGTGTAATGGACCTGATCGCCGTCCTTGCGCACCTTCATGGGCGCGGAGTTGTGAACCGGAAGGTTCACGCCGAAGGCATGCACGAAGTGCACGTGCGTCAGGTCCATCAGATTGTCGATGACCATTTCGACCGGTGCGTCGATGACGAACTCCGTCCAGATGGTGCGATAGGCCGGATCCTCGCCGTACCGCCATCCGGGCAGCCGGGCCGGATCGGCCTGGGCCGCCTCGCCCGGCCAGACCCAGACGATCCCGTGGCGCTCGACGGCCGGGTAGGGGCGAACCGACAGCGCCTCCGGAGGCGCGCCCGACATATTGGGGATGTGCACGCACCGGCCTTCGCCGTTGAAGCGAAAGCCATGGTAGGTGCACTGGAGCGCGCCATCGACCAACATGCCAAGCGAAAGCGGCGCATTGCGGTGCGGGCAGTTGTCGGCCAGCACCGCGATGGAACCGCCGGCATCGCGATAGACGACGACCGGTTCGCCAAACAGCCAGCGCCTTAGCGGCGTGTCTTTCAGCGTCTCCGAAGTGGTTACGGCGTACCAAGCGTCCTTGAGAGACCCAGACATGGCGGCTCCTGCTCCCTGACCGCGGCGGAGCCACGGCATTTTCGACAGGGCTAGCCAGGGCGCGGGGCGTGGCCCAGCCGCCAAAAGGTGGGGCGCTTGGCGCCCGCCGCCGACCCCACCTTTTGACGCCTCGATCCGGGGAGAGGCGCTCGCCAGCATGGCCACGCCCGCAACGGGCCCAAGAAGAGGAAATGGCCAAGCATGAGTAGCGACCAGGGCACCATCCAGATCGTCCGGGATCTGTTCGCATGGTTCAACAGCGCCATCGCCGAGGGACGCCAAATCACCCGCGCCGATGTCGAGCGCTACTTCACCGACGATGCGGTGATGATCGCCAACAATCGCGTCAAGTGCCGGGGCATCGAGGCTCACCTGGCCCATTTTGACGACCTGACCAGCAAGATGAAGCAGACCGAGGTTCAGCCTTTCGAGCTGGTGGTCGAAGGCGAAAACCGGGCCGCCGGCTACTACCGCATCAACTTCAAAGCCGTTGACGGGACCGAGGGCACCATCTTCGACATGGCGATCTGGGAATTTCGAGACGGCAGGATCGCTCGGATGACCGAGATCATCCACTTCGAGGGCGCGAGCGTCTCCCTCAATGACTATTGATCCCCAGGGCGAGCGCGCCGCCTTCGCCTGGCGCAGCGAGGCCTACGCCTGGTTTGTCGTGGCCCTGCTGGCGTTGTCGTTCGCCCTGGCCATGCTCGATCGCATGCTGCTGGTGCTGATGGTCGAGCCCATCAAGGCCGACCTTGGTCTGACCGACACCCAGGTCAGCCTGCTGCACGGCTTGGCCTTCACACTCTTTTATGTCGTCTTCAGCCTGCCGCTCGGCCGCATGGCCGATCGCCTCAACCGTCGTACGCTCGTTGTTGGCAGCGTGGTGGGCTGGAGCCTGGCCACCGCCGCTGGCGCGGGGGCTGGAAGCTTCGTGCAGCTCTTCGCCGCGCGCCTGGCGGTGGGGGTTGGGGAGGCGGGCCTCTCGCCGGCGGCCAATTCGATCATCGCCGACTATTTCCCGCGCTCGCGGGTGGCGCGGCCCATCGCCTACTATTCCTTGGGCGGGACCGGCGGCGCGGGCTTGAGTCTGCTACTTGGCGGGGTCCTGATCCAGGGCCTTCAGGACAATCCTCCGCCTTTCCTCGGCGGGCTGGCCGCCTGGAAAGCGGCTTTTCTCGTCGCCGGCGCGCTGGGCCTTGTCTTCGCCCTCGCTCTCCTGGTCGTCCGCGAGCCGCCCCGGCTCGAGACCGGGCGAGCCGCGGCGATCCAGGGCCGCCCTTCGCTTCTGCCGTTTCTCAAGTCGCGCGCCGGCTTCCTGGCCGCCCACATGGTTGGCTGTGCGCTCGTCGGCGCGGTGGTCCTAGCCATGCATGCCTGGCTGCCCACCGTGCTGGTGCGGCGGTTCTCGCTGAGCGCCGGGGAGGTGGGGCGCACCTATGGTCTCATCGTGACCTTGGCGAGCGTGGCGGGGGTGCTTCTGGCCGGCCAACTGGTCCAGATCCTCAAAGGGCGCGGCGTTCGCGGCGCCGCCCAGCTGGTTGCGTTCGTCGCCGCCGCCCTGGCCGCGCCAGCGGCCATGGTCGCGGCCCTGGCGCCCAGCCCCATGATCTGCGTGGCGCTCGCCGGCTGCGCGCTTTTTCTGATGAGCATGCCGCTGGCCCTGGCGCCCGTGGCCCTGCAGTTGGTCGCACCGAACGCCCTGCGTGGACAGGTCTATGCCATCTATGTCCTGGTGCTGTCGGCTCTGGGCTATGTCGCGGCGCCAACGGCGGTCGCCCTGCTGACAGATCACGTCTTTGGCGTTAGTCAGGTTGGCTGTTCGATCGCCGCTTTCGCGTCCGCTTGCACTCCGGTCGCCGGTCTCCTGCTCTGGGCGGCTTGGCGCATGGCCCCCCACCAGGCCGAATGAGGGCGGTCCGGAGGGCGGCGGCGCCCCACCTATTGCGGTGTCGTTTTCATGACAGGGCGATGTTGAACTTCCCGCTGCCGACACCGGTGGAGACTGGGCTTGCGAGCCAAGGCGCTGGTCGGAGAAAAAGGGGAGAATGAAGAATGCAGCTTGCCTTGAAGCCATCCCACCGGAGGGCCCTGATGTTGGCCACGAGCACGGCGGCGCTTGCCGCCAGCTCGCTCGCCTACGCCCAGCAGGCCGAAAAGCCGCTCGTCCTTGATGACATCATCGTCACCGCGACCCGGACCGAGCAGCGCCTCCAGACCGTGCCGATCGCCGTTTCCGCTCAGTCCGGAGCCGACCTTGTTCGCAAAGGCGTCACTGACGTCAGCAACCTGCAATTCTCGACGCCGAGCATCAACGTCGGTCCTTCGCCGGCGGGCGGCTCGGGGGCCGGCGCACAGATCTTCATCCGCGGTGTTGGCCAGCTCGACTACTCGGCCACGCAGGAGCCGGATGTGCCGATCTACCTCGACGGCGTCTACTTGGCCCGCCCCATCGGCGCGGTGTTCGATTTTCTGGACCTGAGCCGGGTCGAGGTGCTGCGGGGGCCGCAGGGGACTCTGTTTGGCCGCAACGCCCTGGGCGGCGCGGTCCAGATCATCACCAATCTGCCGACCGACGAGTTCAGCGGCCGCGTCCGCGCGACGGTAGGCCGCTTCGAGCGGCGCGACGTCGAAGGCGTGGTCAATCTGCCGCTGACGGACACGCTGAGCTTCCGGGGGGCGGCCTCCAGCACCAACAGCGACGGCTATGGTCGGCTGATCCCGACCGACACGCGCCCCAACGACAACCGCAACACCACCCTTCGCGGAACCTTCCGCTGGCGCCCGGACACGGACACCGACGTCATCCTTCGCGCGGAGCGCTATACGCACCGCGACAGCATGAGCCTGCAGACCCTCTTGTCGGTGGTCGCCACGCCCACGCCGATCCTGGCCGCCTATAACAGCATGCTGCAGTCCAAGGGGCTGGCGCCGATCACCCCGGCGATCCTGCGCGACGATCCCTACGAGGGTCTCTCCAGCGCCCGTCGGCCCGAGACCGCCCGCTCCTGGGGGACCGCCCTCGACATCACCCGTCAGTTCGGCGGCCTGACCTTCAAGTTGATCACCGCCTATCGCGAGCTCGAGGCCAAAACCACCTATGACTTCGCGCCGGCCATCTACCCGCTGATCAACAGCCAGACCGATACCAACCAAAAGCAGTTCAGCCAGGAGTTCCAGGTCTCGGGACGAGCGCTCAATGAACGCCTGAACTACGTCGGCGGCGCTTACTATTTCCACGAACGCAACGTGCAGCGGCAGAACGTCTTTCAGCGGCTCGACGTGGCCAAGACCGGCAACGGACCCTATGACTTCGCGTGGATGACCAACACCGGCACCATCGCCAACACGCTCAACGACCAGGTCACCGACAGCTATGCGCTCTATGGCCAGGTGGGCTACGAGATCCTTCCGCGCCTGACCGCCACCCTTGGCCTGCGGGCTTCATGGGACAAGAAGGACCTTGGCTCGTCGGCCGGCACGGGCACGTCCTTCGAGAACCTGCGCGGGTTGGGCCACGTGCAGGAGACGTGGAGCCAGGTCACCCCTCGCTATGGCCTCGACTACAAGGTCACCGACGATGTCTTGCTCTACGCGACCATCTCGCACGGCTTCCGCGCCGGCGGCTTCAATGGACGCGTGACCACGCCCGCCCCGCCGGTCTCCTATGACGAAGAGCGCCTGATCGACTATGAGGGCGGCGTGAAGACCCAGTTCTTCAATCGCCGGGCGCGCCTGAACCTCAGCCTCTTCGACTACGACTACCAAAACTACCAGGCCACCACGAACCAGATCGTCAACGGCACGGTGACCGTCGTGGTCGCCAACGCCGCGGCGCTACGCATCAAGGGCGTGGAGCTGGAAGGCGAATTCCAGGCCACCCAGGGCCTGCGGATTGGCGGCTACGTCAGCGGTCTTGATCCGGAGTTCCACAATATCGTGGCCAACACCACGGCCATTCGTCCGGACTCCCAGCCGCCGAACGCGCCGAAATTCACCGCCGGCGCCAACGTCCAGTATCAGTGGGACGTCGCCGACTGGGGCACCGCCCTGGCGCGGATCGACTACGCCTACAAGAGCAAGACCCAATTCTTCCTGCCCAACTTCCCCGGAGAGGCCCAGAAGGGCTACGGCCTGATCAACGCTCGCCTCGTCCTGTCGCCGCAGAACCAGGCCTACGAGCTGTCGGTCTTCGGCAGCAACGTCTTCGACAAACGCTACCGCACCTATGGCCAGTCGCTGGCCTCCTCCTACGGGGTGGTCACCGGCGTCTACGGCCCGCCCGCCCAATGGGGCGTGTCGCTGGACGTTCGCTTCTAGACCAGACCCGACTCCAGGTCGCGGAGCCTCTGGCCGGCGGGTTCGACCCGCCGGCCTTTTTTTCAGGAGGCGGGGCGGGCCCGTACAAGACGGCGCCCCGGCCGGGCGGTGGCCGGGGCGCCGAGCGCGGAGCGATAGAGGGGGGGAAGCCCCGCGCTAGCCCAGGGCGTCAGGATGGCGGCGCAAGGCCTGACGGCACCAGTAGTCGAAGGTCATCTCGATGAACTTGGGCGCCGTCACAAAGCGCCTGGCCTCGCTGGCGAGCTCGGGATCGACCGCAAGCGGCGCATAGCCCGCGCTCCGACACAGACACTGAAGACGGGCGGCGTGCTCTAGGTGGACGGCCCTGAAGACCGCGCCGTCGAGATCCGCGCCCGCCGTGAGGATTCCGTGATTGGCCAGAAGAATGGAGTTTTTGTCGCCGAGGGCCTCGGAGATGAGCCGGCCTTCTTCGTTGGCCAGCGGCACGCCAGGCCAGTCCCACAGCATCGCCACATCGTCATGGAACATCATCATGTCCATGTGCGACACCTCCAGCGGCTGCCCGGCCATGGCCAAGACCGAAGCATGGGGCGGGTGCGTATGGACGATCGCGCCCAGGTCGGGGCGCCCGGCGTAGACCCACAGGTGGAACCTGACGGCGGGATTGGGCATGCCCTCGCCCTCCACGACGGTCATTTCCTCGTCGACCCGCACGAGGTTGCCCACCCGGCAATCTCCGAACCCAGCCCCAAAGCCGGTCGTCCAGAACGTGCCGTCGGCCTGCCGCACGGTGATCTGTCCGGCCAGGGTCGGGGCGTGGCCTTCGTCGGCGAGATAGCGGCAGGCCAGGGCCAGCCGCTCCTGGGTCGAAAATCGCGAGGCGTGAAGCTTCGCGTCCATGTCCCTGTGCAGGCTTGCGGCGATGTCGCCGCTGCGCTGGCTGAGGAACTGCGTCTTGTCGGGCTGCATCAATGCCTCCGTTCGGCGCTGGACGCGGCGCTAGGCCGCGCCGTCGGCCAGTTCGGCCAGCACGCGGCACGGCAGCCCGCTCAGGCCCACGTAGCTCATCGGGCTGGTGTAGATCGTCAGGCCGTCGGCCGGATGGCCAAGGAGGTCGCGGACGTTCCGCAGGTTCTCGATGACGAAGATGTTGCGGTCGGCGCAGAACTGGTCGGCCGCGATGTGCTTTTTGGGCTTCTGGATCCCGGCGGCGTCCACGCCGATCAGCTTGACCTTCCGCTCGGTGATATGGGCCATGGCCGCGTCCGACAGCTCGGCGCTGCGCTGGTTGTAGCCTTTGCCGTCGTAACCGATCTCATCCATGTAGCCGGTGTGCAGGATGATGATCCCGCCCTCCGCGATGTCCCGCGGCAAATCGCTGATCTCCACTTCGCGATCGCGGACATGGGAGATGTCCACGACTTGGCCGCGGGTGCGGAAACTGTCGAGCGGGAAGGCCTTGTCCATGACGTCGAAGTGGGTGCCGACGTGACCCATGGCGCGGAAGGGGCTGTCGTCGGGGATGTTGGACTGGTCGATTTCGAGGCTGAGGTCGATGAGCATGGCGGTTCCCGGCTGTGCAAGAAGGTGGCCCCGCCACCCTGAACCTGACCTTAGCGGAGGCCGGCCTGCCCTTCAGCGCGCATACCGGACGAAGAGTATCGCAAAACTGACAAGACGCGGTAATCTCAGAACCATGTTCGATCCGGACGACTTCAAGGCGCCTGACGCGGCCGACGAACGGATCCTGGGGGTCCGATTCGCGATCAACGGCCGCTACGAGGGACCCTTCCACGCACACCGCAAAGCCCAGCTGTTTCACGCCACTGAAGGCGTCATCACCGTCGAGACGCCCGACGGCCTCTGGGTGACGCCGCCCTACCGGGCCGTCTGGGTGCCGACCGAAGTCGAGCACACCGTGCGCGGCTCGGGCATTCGGGAAATCTTCTGCCTGTACCTGGAGCCGGACGTCAGCCGGACCATGCCGACGACCTGCTGCGTCCTGGCGGTCTCACCGATGCTGCGCGAAATGATCCTGCGTTTCGTCGCGCGCGATGAAGAACAGCTTCCAGCGATGGATCCCGTCCGCCGTTCGCGGCTGGCCCAGGTCATCGTCGACGAGCTCGAGGTCTCGCCCCGCGAGGCGATGGTGTTGCCGATGCCTCGGGAGAGACGGACCCGCAAGGTCGCCGAGGCGATGCTGAGCGAGCCGGAAATTCGCAGGGGGCTGGCCGAATGGGGCGACATCGTCGGCGCCAGCACGCGCACCCTGGCGCGCCACTTCCTGAAGGAGACCGGTGTGTCGTTCGGCAGCTGGCGCCAGCAGCTGGACCTAGCGCTGGCCGTGCAGATGCTTGGCGAGGGCGAGGCCGTTCAGGCCGTCGCCCGACGTCTGGGATACGAGGCGCCCAGCTCCTTCATCGCGATGTTTCGCAAGGCGATGGGGTGCACGCCCGCGCGCTACCTGCAGGCCGTCCGCGGCGTGGGAAGCAAGGAGGAGGCCTAGGCCGCCGCGTCGGTTTGCGCGGGCGCGGGCAGCTTGCCGTGGGCGACCACCCCCCCTCGCATGACCAACACGAGTCTCTCGCCGTTCGCCAGCAGTCCGATGTCCACGGTCGGATCGCCGTCGACGACCAGAAGATCCGCCAGCAGCCCTGGCGCGACGCGCCCGATTTCGTCGCCCAGCATCATGATCTCGGCGTTGATGGCGGTCGCCGAGACAAGTGTCTCGAGGGCGCTGCCAAGCTCGGTGCGCAGCAGGAGCTCGTTGGTCTCCGATCCGTGGAGAATGCCGAGGAGGTCCGTACCCAGGCCTAGCCTTACGCCGGCCGCACGACAGGCTTCCAGCGATCTGGCGGCGTCCTCCACCACGCGCGCGGCCTTTTCGAGCGCCCATGGCGGAAGCTTCAGATCCGGGCGTGAGAGCGAATTGTAGATCGCCAGCGTGGGCACGACGAAGCTCTGGCTGCCGGCGATCAGCTCGGCGGTCGGCGCGTCGATCTGGAGCCCGTGTTCGATCGATCTCACCCCCAGCTCGACGCATCGCCGGATCGAGGTGGCGCTGACGGCGTGAGCCATCACATAGGTCCGCCAGCGCTGGGCTTCTTCGACCGCCGCCCGAACCTCGTCGTCGGTGAACTGGTCCATCCACAGCGGGTCGGTTGGAGAAAGCACCCCGCCGCTGACGAAGATCTTGATCTGGTGCGCGCCGTTGCGAAGATGCTCCCGGACCAGTTGCCTGATCGCGTCCGGCCCATCGACGACCTGCGACAGATATCCGCTGTAGGCCCCGCAGTCGCACAGGTGATAGCCAACCTTGAAGTCGCCGTGCCCGCCCGTCTGCGACAGGGCCTTGCCCGCCACATAGAGGCGCGGTCCATTGATCAGCCCCTCCTGCAGCGCGCGCACGAGGCCGACGTCGGCGCCCGCGGCGTCGCGTACGGTCGTAAAGCCGGCCTTCAGGGCGTCTTCCAGATAGCGGCGGGCGTACTGAGCCATCTGCGAAGGCGGCATGCGGTCGGTCGAGGCGACGTCAATGCTGGGGCTGTTGCAGTGGAAATGAGCATCGATGAGCCCCGGCATCACCATGCGGCCGTCGAGATCGATGATCTCGTCGCCCTCGTGGCCAAGGCCGGCGGGGCCGACCGCGTCGATGCGTTCTCCGACGATCCTGACTGCGTAGCGGCCGGTCCGCCGCGCCTGGCCGTCAAACAGCTGGCAGTTGTCGAGGACCAGGGGACGAGGTGACGCTGAAGACATGGGAACCTGCGATTTGGGAGGGGACGGCGTAGAGCGTGCGCGCGGCCAGCACCGCGCTCGACCGGCAGAAGACGTTGAGCTTCTCGTAGAGCTTGCGCCGGTAGCCCTTCACCGTTCCGACGGAGATGTTGAGGTTGCGAGCCATCTCCTTGCTCGAGAGACCGTCGGCAAGGAACAGCAGCACCTGCCGCTCGCGCGGGCTGAGTATCTCTGGCGGGCGGGGCGGCGGCTTGCGGACCCGGTCCAGGCAATCCTGCTCTTCGGACGACAGCTTCAGGCGGCGGGCGTCCGCTTCAGCCCATGCGGCGATGCGGGGCCATTCACAGGCCAGCGTCGCATAGGCTCCATGCCGCGAGGTCAGCCGTATGACGGCCAGCAGCGCGGTCGGCGCATCCTCGTGGCCGCGCTTGACCAGGCCTTCGTATCGGGTAAGGCGCGCGCGCAGACGCAGGAAGATATCGCCCGACGTCTCGATGGCGGCGCACAGGGTCGTGAAAGCTGGATCGTCGGGCGGCGGGCCGCCCGCCAGCCTCACGCGCAGCAGAGCCGCCTGACGATCCTGTGAGGTCGCTCGAGCCCCTTCCTGGCAGGCGGGATCGACGGGCAGCCGGTCGAGCTCGTCGGCCGCGTCGGTTTCCCGTCCCGCCTCGAAGAGCAGTTGCGCCTTGAGGAGGGAAATCATGCGGGCGCATGACGCCATTCCGGCCGCCATATAGGCATGGTGACGCGCGTCCAGGCCGGCCAGCACCCCCGTCAGTCCGATCGAGCGGACCTGCAGCGTGCTGGCGGTGAAGACGATGAGTTCCGAGGCGTCGCGCCAATTGGCGTGAATCTCGCCCGCGCCGGCGTGCTCGCGCAGGATCTCTTCGGCGCGATCGTAGTCGAGGCGCTCTAGGTGCCCGCGCGCCGAGAGCAGCCAGGCCTGGGCGGCCTGGGGATTTCCCGCGCCCAGTTCCTGTTCGGAACGCCTGGCGGCCTCCTCCAGCAGCGCGTTGGCCCGCGAGAAATGCCCCGTCCGCATCTCCGAGAGGGCGACATAGAACTTGGCGTAGTGCCGTAGAAGCGGCGCATCGACGCCGCTCGACATCTCCATCACGTAGCAGGCCGCGGCGTGGGCGCCGGCGTGGTCGCCCAGGTGATAGAGGCAGGAGGCTCGAACCTGCTGGAGGATGGCGCGGGCGACCATGTCGTCGCACAGGCCGTCGAGGTGTCGCGACTCGAAGGCGTCGATGGCCTCTGGCCAGACCGTCTGGTTTTCGTAGAGACGGATGGCGAAATCGAGCAGCTCTCGATGCATCCTGGCGGTCGGAGAGGCCAGCGGGGCCTGAGCCAGCATGCTGTACAGGTCGCGAGCATAGACGACCTGACCCTGCTGCAGGGCGGTGAAGACGCGTCCGATCAGAATGTCGGGGCGCTGTCGGCAGGCCTCGATGTCGATCTGCTGAAAATAGAATCGGGCCTCGTAGCCGAGGGTCAGCGGCACCCTCAGTCCGCCCAGAACGCAGATCACGTCGGCGATGATCTCAGGGCGTTGTGCCTGTACGGCCAGCCGGAGGGCCGGGCGGACCCGACCCAGTTGGGCAAGCGCAAGGCTGCGCGCCTCCAGCCCGTCCAAGGATGTCTGCGCGCCCGAACGCCAGGCCACGTAACGTGCAAAGGCCGGTTCGATCATAAAGCGCGAGGGCTGCCCGATTTCCTCCACGACGAAGGCGCCGCGTCGAGAAAGCCCGCGCAGGGTCTCCACGACGCCGCCGCCTGGAAAAAGCGCGCCCAGCAGCGCGGGCGTGAGCTCGCCCAGGTCCAGAACCTCCGAGAGGCGCGTGATCTCGGCTTCGTCGAAGAGCACGCCCTCCAGGCGGTTGAAATATTCGACGAGGCAGGCCAGCAGCCGCTCGGCCGCCGCCGAGCGCGAGGTGAGACGCTGGCGATCATTCTGCAGCAGCCTCACGGCCAGCGGCCAGCCGCCCGTCACCGTCATGGCCTCGGCCAGCTCGGGCGAACCCGGCTCCATATCGAGAAGCCGGCCCACCTCCGCTTCGCCAAGGCGCAGGTCCGCGGGGCCGAAGGCTTCGCAGCGACCCACGAACCGCAGGCGAAGTTCGGCGGCGACCGCCGCGTCCCGCGTGGCCACGATGCAGGCGCCGCCGCGGGCGAGGCAGTCGCTGGCCTGGCCGAGCAGGGCGGGCAGGTCGGCGCGCTCGACATCATCGATCAGGTGCAGCCAGCCCGGTCGGGCCTGCCAGCCGCCATGGCGCGAGGCTCGTACGGTCTGCTGGGTGGCCGCAAGGGCGTCCAGGAGCAGCGACTTGCCAAAGCCGGGGGCGGCCTGGACGACCAGGAGCCCCTTCTGGGCCAGCGACGCGGCCTGTTCGACGAGGGGGTGCGAAGGCTCGGCCAGCGACGCGGAGCGCGTGAAGCTATTCATCCGGCGCGACCTCCAGGATCGCGCCCGGCGGCAGTTCGGCCGCGCTGATCTGGCAGGCCAGTCGCGATCGCCCCTCGAGGTAGTGATCGCTGCCTTCGAGCAGGGCGATCTCACCCTTCGTCGGCGGCGCGATCCGCGCGTAGTCTTCGGGAGACAGCCGGACGTGGCAGGTGCCGCAGCTCATGCTGCCGCCGCAGACGGCGGCCACTTCGACGCCATTGTGCTGCATGATCTTCAGGAGCGACTGGCCAGCCGTGGCGACGATGAGGTGCTCGCCATACTCGTCGCGAACGATCACCTGGCGTTCCTGGATATCGGCTTGGCCCATTATCCCCTCGTATGTCGACTTGGAGAGAGGCTACCGGACGAGCGCGATCTGTCATGTCGTGGAACAGTCAATATATATCGCGGTTTGGCCAACGGGGCGGCGGGCTCTACCTGCGATGGCGGGCGCGTGAATGCGCCCGGTCCGGCATGGCGGCGAAGGGCCCGGCCGATCGCGCGCGCGGTGCAGACTGCTCGCGCCGGCGCGCCGGCGCGGTGCTCACCGCCGTGGCGCATTGAACCGTTTGTCTTCGGCCACGCTCAGCAAGGCCAGCGAGATGATGTCGGCCAGGCGGCTTGGCGCGGATAGCGGTGAAAGGTGTCCGGCCGACACGCCATGAACTTCCGCGCCAATTGCTTTCGCCAAGGTCTCCTGAGCCCGCGCGGGGAGCAGGCGGTCCTCATGAGAGACCAGGTACCAGGCTGGCTTGTCGAGGGGACCGCTCTGCCTGCTCGACGCGCCGAAGATCGCCGCGCAGACAGGCCTTTGGGTCGCGAAGAGGACATCGACGCATCCAGGAGCAAGGTCATGCGCGAGACCCTCGGCGAAGAGTTCGCGCGGGCCCCAGAGCAGACCGGCGGCGTCTGGCGCGAGATCGGGCGCATAGGCGCCCTGAAACCGGGACATGGTCACGCCGAACGGCTCATTGTCGGTGGGGGCGGCGGCGGCCGCATAGACGACGCCTTTCACGTTCGGCCGGCCCGCGAGCTCGGTGACGACCGCGCCGCCGTAGGAGTGGCCCACCAGGAGCACCGACCCAGGCGCCCGGTCGAGGCAGCGCGAGACGATCGCGACGTCTTCGGCGAAGTCCCGCAGGCCCAACTGCGGCGCAACCACCCCCGCGCCAAGGCGGCTGACCATTGGGATCACCTCGCGCCAGCTGGAAGCGTCGACCCAGCCTCCATGGACAAGGACGACCGTGGTCGTGGCGGGTGCTTTGAGGGCTCGCATGCTGGACTCCGCTGGAAACTCTGGGGCGCGGCGCCCGCCGGTCGCCCATGAAGGCTCGCCCAGGCGGCGAGAAGCCCGACCGCGGGACAGGTCGTGGGGGCGTGGAGCGGGCTGGCGAACCGGACAGGGTCACCCGCGCGGCGTCAGGCCGAGTGTCTGGCCATGAGCGCTTTCATCTGCTCAAGGCGCCGGCTCTGATCCTTGATCGCTTCGCTCAGGATCGTTTTGACCGCCCGCCGCTGAGCTTTCAGATCGGCTTTCAGAGCCAGGATCTCGCATACCTGGCTCATCGGCAGGTCGACCCGCCGGAGAGAAACCAGCAGCTCGATATCGACGAGCACGCCGGCGTCGTAGGCGCGAACATTGCCCGCCAGGCGCCGGGACTGGATCAGGCCCAGCTCCTCGTAGTGGCGCAACGCACGCGGCGTCACCCCAAGCCGCGCGGTGACCTCGTTGATCGGCGTCAATCGGGAGGGCGTGGCAAGTCGAGCGGTCGTCATCGGGCGAACTCCGCCAGCGCTCCGTCGGCCAAGATCGGCTCGTCGCCCTTGGCGTGCTGGGCTTCGGCGCGTTTGACGCCGCCGTCGGCCTTGGCCTGCTGGCCTCGATGGTCGAGGTCCTCGAGGACTATCGGCAAGGCCCAGCCCCCGACACATCGAAGCAGAGACGCTCCAGGAGCGCGAGATCTCGCGACAGCGCCGACATCGAGAAAAGGGGCCATGATCAAGCGCCAGGTTTCGCGGCACGTGCTGCCGACTGACGTTCCCTTAGGCGCGTGACGCGCCGCCAGGTAGCCCACCAAATGGCAGGTCCCTCCGCTTGTCTTGAACACAGGGCGAGCCCGCGTTCGCCAGGAGATCGGCGCTTGTCGCTGATGGCGTAGTCGCGCCGGAAGGGAGGGCCTGTACAGGCTTCATCTTGCGAAGAAGCGATCGCTGGCGCGTCGATCAGATCCCAAAGATGGCCCGTAGTCTCGCCACCGCCGCCTCGCGGGTGGTCAAGCCAACACGTAGGTCCTTGGGATTGAACCCGGCATCGACTTCGACGAGGCCGGCAAAGCGACTGAGATCGGCCTTGAGAGGTTCAGGCAGATCGATCTGCCGTTCGGGGCGAAAGACCTGCATCAGGCGGAAGACGTCGCCGCGATGCTTCGAGATGGATCGGGCGTCGGCTGTCGCGCCCTTGTCGCGGCGGTCGACCATGTCGAGGTAGGCGCGGGCTTTGAACGGGATCAGCAGGCTTTCGTCGAGGATCCGGACGCCATCCACCAGTCTGGTGTTGGCGATCAGGGCTTCGTAGTAACCTCGGTCGAGCAGGATGGCCGAGAGGCTTGCGATATCTTCCCCGACTGGCACCGGCGTGAGATGAGGCTCGCCCTCCAGGACAAGGGCGTCCGGTTGGCGCGAGAACAGCTCAAGTTGGAATGGGTAGCCGTCGTCCGTCGGCTTCTCGAACCGATAGAACTGCTTGTCGTCGCCGCCCTTCTGGCGATTCTCGTAGCCGCCCGCCTCGATGAACGTCCAAAAATGCCGGCCGAACGCTGGGTCGAGCGCTTCCACACAAAGCACCAGGTCAAAGTCCTTGGTGGCGCGGAATTCGAGGCCCGCCTCCTTCATCAGGACGTCGCATGCCGCGCCGCCAATCAGGACGTAGTTGTCCTCGTGGCCGACGAAATGCGCCTTGAACCGATCAAGACCCCTCATTGAAATGCGGCTTCCAGCAGTTCTTCGGCGGCGATTTCCGTCCGTTCGTCCACAAGGTCGAGGCTGAGATAGAGCGATAGCGGATCCACCAGATCTTCTCGCTTGGCCAGGACCCTGGGGTCATAGGACCAGGTCTCGACCAGGAAAGGCGGATCGTCGGTCATCTCGACCATGTCCAGCGCGTGATCCAACGCCAGACGTTTCCAGTCGTTGGCGTGGATGGCGAAGGTGGTGCGTGGCGGTTCGGCTAGGCTCGTATAATGCGCCAACGCGCTTTCGCCGGCCAGGAGCGTGGCCGCGCCCTTGGGGCGGAAGTCGGCGCCGCGCGTCTTGCGTACGGGCGAGCGCAACCGCGGCCTGGCGCGATCCCAGAGCTCCCGGCGGGTCGCCGTGAAATAGAGGCGGTGCTCACGCGCCTGAGGCTCAAGCGCTACGAGATCGGTGGTGCGAAGTTCGTCGAACGCGCGGCTGATGCTCATGGCGCTGACACCGAGCGTGGCGGCGATGCTCGTCGCGTTCAACCCGCTCAGGCGGCCGGCGTCGAGCGCTCCGATGATGATCATCATCTGCGAGGTCGGGCTGAGCTTATCGACCTCGGCTATGGGCCGGTGGGCGGCGCGGTAGTACTCGCGCAGGTCAACGGCCAGTTCGGGCAGAAACAACTGGGCGGCCGGCGCGAGGAAGTTGATCCGTTGGGCGATCAGGCGCTTGCGGTTATAGGCGGTGATGGTCGGAACCAGCAGGACCACGACATCCTTCGCCTGGTGCTGAACCTGGCGGATGTGCTTTGCCACGTTGGCCGGAGAGTCCAGGCTCTCCGTCGCCGTCGCCATGAAGATGCAACGCTGGCCGAACAATTCGCCCTCCAGGAACTGGTAGCGATCCTGCAGGAAGTACGGCAGCGCGCGCGCGCCATCGAACCCTCTCAGGGTCAGGGGCGCGTCCAGGACCTCCCTCACATAGCGGTCGGCGCTATGGGCAAGTTCGTTCAGCCATGCCGGGTGGTCAGGAGTATCTAACATCATGGCGCTTGATAACATTAGAAGTGTTATCGAGCAATTTCACTGTTATGTAGTCTGAAGTTTATGGGGTGGCGCGAGCTAGCGTCGTGTGCCGCACCAGCCCGTCTAGAAGGCCGACGGAGCCATAGCCCGAGAGCCGTGGCCAAACCTGGCGATGGCTGGTTGTCGCGCCAGAAGGGGCGACATAGACCTGTCGATATGCGCCGCGCACCACTTCTGATCCGACGCATCCGCGACCGCACTTGGTTCGTCCGCGTGATGGTGGTCAATGCCGCCGTATGGCTATTCATCGCGCTGGTGTTCGCCGCGCAAGGCATGCTCGTCGCGACGGCGCGTGAGGCACCGCAACTTTGGTGGCCGACCCTCGGCTATTCAGTAGCCATCTTCTCGATCTGGGCGTTGCAGACGCCACTCGTGGCGCTCGCTGTAGATCAGCTCGAAGGACGGGTCGCCGCTTGGCCTTGGCGCCTCTTGCTTTACGTCGTGGGCCTGCCGGTGTCCTGTGCGCTGCACGTTGGCCTGTTTTCGATACTCTTTTGGCCCGTCTACGCAGACCCGCACCGCGCACCAACCCGCGCCGCGTTCGCGAACGCCATGTTCGTGCGCAACCTGGATCTCGACAGTCTGCTTTATGCCGCGATCGTTGCGGGAGTGATTGTCTGGCGCTGGCGGCGGACAAGCGCTCCGGCCGCAGTGGTCGCTCCTCCACAGCCGCTACGCGCCCGGGTCCCCGGCGGCGTACGCCTCATAGCCCTCGACACGATCGACTGGATTGGTGCGGCCGGCGATTATGCGGAGGTGCACGCCGGCGCTCGAATTGATCTCGTAGACGAGTCACTTGCTGTGCTCGCCAAACGACTTCCGACTGAGGCGTTTGCACGGATCCATCGCGGCGCGATCGTCCGGCGCGATCGCGTTGTTGAGGTGCGCAGCGCGGGGCGAGGCGACGCGCTGGTGCGGATGGCGGACGGCCGCGAATTGCGCCTCAGCCGCCGCTATAGAGCCAACCTGCTTCCCGATCGATCCCGCCGGACGGGCCCAGCGGTCCCGCTCGTCGAAACCACCTAGCGCACCGGCCTAGCGCCGCGGCTACCCTTGTGCAGGAAGGGGTAAGTTCATGCTACGAAATCTCTGGGTGTTGCCATTCGCGATTTTGACCGTCGGCACGGCGCAGCCCACGCGGCAAGGGTTCGACATGGAAGCGCCCCACCCACCACGCGCAGTCGCGATCGGTGGGCATCGGCTGCTGGTCTACGAACTCCATTTGACGAATTTCGCTGACACCGACCTGCATCTGACGCGGATCGAAGCGCTTGACGTGACGACTGGCGCCGTAATCGCTTCGCTCGAGGGCTCCGCCCTTTACCGAGCGATCGGCGGACCAGGCCGTAAGCCGGGCCCCGCGACCGCGAAGCCTGGGCAGCGCTTGGTGGTGTACTGGGAGATTTCCCTGCCGCTGGCCGATCCAATCCCGCGTCGGCTGGGTCACAGACTGGTATTCGATGGCGCGAGCATCACCGGAGGCGGCGTCGCTATTGCCCGTGAGCCGTTGCCGCTGCTCGGCCCGCCCCTGCGTGGTGGCCCCTGGGCCGCTGTCTATGATCCCGCGCTCGAACGGGGCCATCGTCGGATGGTCTATGCCGTTGACGGCATCGCGCACGTACCGGGCCGCCATGCGATCGACTGGTTCCGCGCGGGTGGTGGCGACGGTCGCGGGGCGGATGTGCTTGCGGTCGCTGACGCGACCGTCGCCGCGACCCGCGACGACATGGACGAGCCTGTCGCTGGGGTCGTCGCGCGGCCGGTGCCGCTGGCCGACGGCACCGGCAATTTCGTCGCGCTGCGGCTCGCCGATGGTAGCTTCGCTGTCTACGAGCACCTCGCGCGCGGCGTGAGGGTTAAGCCCGGACAAAAGGTGCAGCGCGGCGACGTCATCGCGCGGCTCGGCGCGACGGGGCATGCGAGCAAACCTCATCTGCACTTCCACGTCGCCGACGCGACTTCTTCACTGGCCTCCGAGGGTTTGCCGTTCCGCCTGTCTGGGATGACTATGCTGGGCCACTATCCAAGCGTCTTTGCTGCTGCAGACGGCGGAGCTTGGGCGGCCGAATCGCCTAAGCGGCTGTCCGCCCCCTTGGACGATATGCCCGCGCCCAATATCATCATTCGTTTCGACTGATCCATCGCTCGGCGAGCACGCGATCATCAATCGCGGCGCCGTTCTGTGGAAGAGCCGGGGGCTTGTCCTTCATGGCAAACCAAGGGTATGGCCGAATAGCTGAGTGGTCGGTGGCGCTTGATGAAGTGTCAAACTTCATTGTGAGACTTGGGGGTGGCGGGTTCGGTCCGGCATGGGCATCCTAAACGGCACTCCGGACGCCGCGAACACCCGATCTCGATGCTCGTATAGGCGAGAATTTAGTTGAGCTAGATCAACGCCCAGCATGCGGCCATTCTGCTTGACGACTTTTCCCGCCACCATGACGGTATCGACATTACGCGCGTCCATGTTGAGTACGACGGCGGTCTTCATGTCGTTGATCGGCATGACATTGAGCATATCGGTTCTGAGAAGAATGATGTCCGCTTGCTTGCCGGGGGATAGCGAGCCCGTCTTCGTCTCTAGGAGAGCTGACGCCGCTCCAGCAATGGTCGCGTATTCGAGAACGTCATTGCAATCCATCATGGAAGGCGCGGCCTTGCCGGCATGCCTCATTTCGAACGCGTTGGAGCGCTGCAGCGCGAAGATCATGCGCATCTGGGTCCACATGTCGCCAGGGACCGAGGTTTCGACGTCTACGCCCAGGCTGGGCTTTACGCCTGCGTCACGCGCCTGTTGGATGGGGGGGACGCCTTGGCCCATCTGCATCTCCGTTGAAGGCGTGATGCACACCGAGGCGCCAGTTTCCGCGATAATCGCCCATTCGGCCGCGGTAAGTGTGTTGCAATGTACGAGATTGACGTGGCGGCCGAGCAGTCCCTCCTTGCCGAAGCGCTCGATCTGATGCGGCTCGCCCATGCCGTTCAGCCCGGCGTGCACTGAAATGATCAGTCCGGCGTCCTTGGCAAGGGCGAAGTGCTCCTTCGCCATGGCGTCAGGCACATGCTCCGGGCTTATGCTCGCCAGCGCGAGCGTGAGTAACTGATCCGTAGACGAAAAAACCTCCTTCTGCAGTCGCAGCAGGTCATGCGGCCACTGGTGTCCCCGATCCTCGGCGCCCGGCATGCCGAACGCGAAGATTGCGCGAAGGCCGGCTTCCCGTAGCGCCGAAATAGTCGCATCCGTATGATCAGGAGTAGTCTGAATGTGCGACCAATCAAACACGGTCGTGATGCCGGCATCGAGTGCGCCAAGGGCGCTCACCAGAGTCCCTATGTAAGCATCTTCAGGCGTGTACGCCGGAGCAAACCCCTTATTCACAAGTTCAAAATACTCATTAAGATCTTCGGTGGGCAGTGTATTGCGCACCACGCCTTCCCACATGTGGCGGTGACCATCTACGAAGCCGGGCATTACGATCATCGAGCTTGCATCAATCGTCTCGGCCCCGGTCACCTCAAGGTGCTCGCCAACGGCGATGATGAGGCCGTCCTGGATGTGCACGTCGCCCTGCGGAAAATCCCCTAGTCGCGGATCCATAGTGATGACTCCGCCACCTTTGATCACCAAGGGACGGCCGTCCGCTTTTCGGCTCTCGCCAACTATAGCCATGCCTTATCCTCGCGCTCTTGGTTTCCCGTTGGCCTGATGCGCTTCGCGCGCAGGGCAAATGTCGCGACCTGAGCGCTAACGAGCTTGATATGGTCTATTGCTGTCGTATCTATGCAGACGCCATCGCGAAACTGCATCGTGGAACTATTCAAGCTTGCGCCGAAAGGCGTCGGCCAACCACGGAGCGCATGGACGATTGTACGCAATGCGCAGAGCGTACTCATCGCTGCTTGGGCGCCCCCCGCAACGGCTATGAGTCCGACTGGCAGGTCTGTGAAGTAGGGGCGACTATCACGCGCCGTCTCCTCCACATAGTCGATCGCGTTTTTGACCACGCCGGAAAGAGACCCGTGATAACCCGGGCTGGCGATAATCAGTCCGTCGGCTCTACGTATGGCGGCGACCAGCGCCTTGCCCTCCGGTGAGACGGTCGCGCCGGGGGTCGCATAGTGCGGCAGTAGGGCTAGATGCTGACCGCCGAACAACTCAGAGCGAACACCGTGTGTTCGCGCCTCCTCAAGCGCCAACGAGAGAAGCTTCTCGGTGGAAGAGTTGCTGTTCGCGCCGCCTCCGATACCCACTATCAAGGGGGCGTCTATCACGTTGATGTTCATGATGGGCTCATCCTCAGTGAGGGCCGACGAGCGGCAGCCCAAACAAGTGCTGTCCGACGAGGGAGTAGATGCCCGCCACGTCGAGATTGAGATGCCGGGTCGCGGCGCTGATGTCGCGCCAGTGTCTCTGCCCCGGACTGCTCAGATCGGAAGACGTCGCTCCCGCGCCCTTGATGAGCAGGTCGGCGACCTCCGCGCACGAGTTAGCCGCGAAACCAAACGATTGGCGGATTCGAACACGGTCGACGATTTCGAGCGGAGTCTGTGCAAACACCTTGGCTTCGGCGGTTCCCACGCTCTGAAGCACGAGCGTCAAGGCGGCATCCACCATAGCCGACGCCCGACCCGCACGCTCCTGGGTGAAGGGATTGGCGGAAGCGGGGATCGGTGCGCCGGGGCGCATCGGCGCTCGCGACTTTGTCCGCGTCGTTTCGACGAACCAATCCAGCTCGCCCTGCGCCATCCCTAGGATCGCCGACACGAGACAGGTCGCGCCGAAGGTGGTGAAATTGAACCGCGCGACGATGTTGTCGCTGATCAGGTTCCCTGGCACCGATCCCGCTTGGACGTCGCTGAACAGGATCATGCGGATCGCCGGAACGAAGACAGGCGTTTCGCAATAAAGGGTCTTGCTTCCGGTGCCCTGCATTCCCGAGACACGCCAACTGTCCTGATCGATCAGCAGGTCTTCGGCAGGAACCATGAATAGGCCGATCGAGGTCGGCGCACCGTCCGGGCTGGGAAGCACGCAGGAAACATAGTACCAAGCGGCGTTGTCGCAGTTGCTGGCATATGGCCAGCGCCCAGAGATCGTAAAGCCGCCATCCGCAGCTTCTGCCCTGCCTGTCGGCGCTAGAGCGCCCGCGACAAGATTTCCAGGATTTACACCCCAGATGTCTTTTTGAACTTCCAGCGGCCACCAACTCGCGAAGCTGCTATTCGCATTACTGATCATTGCGCACCAGGCGGTGCTTCCGCAGGCTCGTCCAAGCTCGTGGCCCACGCGCAACATGGCTGTAGGACCCATTTCAAGTCCACCGAACCGCTTTGGTTTAATCATCCCGAGAAGCTGAGCGTCAGCGAGCATCGCGATCGCCTCCGGAGAGACCCGACGATCCATCTCGGTAGCGTGCGCCCACTCCCTTAGAAACGGTCGCAACGCGCGCGCGCGATCGACCAGTTCGTCGATCGATGGGGCGGCCGCTTCGCGATCTTTTTTGTTGACGTGCCCCGCAGGCGTCATTTCTCTCTCCCCATAGCCTCTAGCTTTCCGCGATGGTGAGCGAGCGGTGGATCGATGAAAAATTGTTAGAGCCGATGAGGTCATCGGCGTTTACGATGTCGCCAAGCAAGATCAAGGCTTGCATCGGCGCTTGAACCGCCGTGCAAGTCCGCAGGAGGTCGAGTTGCCCAAATTCGACTTGAATCTGCTTGGCTCCCTCGACGCACTTCTCCGAGAGAAAAGTGTTACGCTCGCCGCGGAGCGGATTGGCGTCAGTCAGCCGACGATGAGTGGAATGCTGCTGCGGCTGCGTGAACAGCTCCAAGATCCAATCTTGATCCGGCTGGGCAACTCCTTTGAGCTTACGCCGCGCGCTGTTGAGCTGGCCGAAGAGGTCAGGCAGGCGCTGCTGACTATAGAAAGCCTTGTTGAGCCTCGAGGCGACGTCGATTTGAGTGTCGTCAGGCGACATTTCCGCATCATGGCGTCCGAGTTTACGTTGTTGTTTGTGCTACCAGGTGTCTTTCGGAAGGCGCAATTGGATGCGCCGCTATTAACCTTCGAGGTCGTTCCCATTTCGGCGCCGGCCGGGCAGATATACGCCGGCGAGGTAGATATTTGCATCACTGGCAATCAGATTAGTGACGTTGGTGGAGCCGCCGCGAATGCAATCAGAACGCAAACACTAATGTCTGACAGATTTATCGCGATTGTCGCTGATGACCACCCCTTGCGAGGGGAAGTTACCCGCGAGGAATACTATTCCTATCCTCACGTCGTGACCCAGTTCCCAGGTATTCCACGCACCGTCGAGGATAGCGTAGTCGACGGTCAGTTCTCTGGAGAGCCGCCCGTTGTTCGGGTCCCGAGCTTCATTGCCGTTGCCGCTATTGTCTCGGATACAACTATGATTGGCATGATACCTTCGCGGGTGGCGCCACTTCTGTTACCCGTCTGGAAGGTGCGAGAGCTTGCTCTACCGCCAAGCTTTACCCCTGTAGCGCTCCGTGCGCTATGGCACGGCAGACATGACAATGATCCTGTCCACCAGTGGTTGCGGTCTGCGGTGTTGAGCAGTTGCCTGAAGGCTATCGAAAACTTCTAAAGCCAGCGACGCCAGCTCCGTTTCGGCTACGACCGTCAGGTTGATCAAAGATCCTGGCGCGCCACGCTCGCCTTTCTGCGCGACAGTCTTGCCTCTGGAGACCCTGGCTGATTCCGTCAGTCCTGAGCGCAGCGGCGTTCCGCGGCGCGGGGAATGCCGCTCAGCGCGTGATGTCGCCCGATCCGACCGAGCGCGCGTCCTTGGGCGTCATGCCAAACCGCTTGCGAAACGCGCTGGCGAAATGGCTTTGGCTCTTGAATCCGTTGCGGAAGGCGATCTGCTTGATCGACAATGGATGCTGGCAGGGATCGG
>FSTO01000212.1_pt1 | contig 30789 bp, 24 predicted proteins | sample 1636981 | NCBI WGS metagenome assembly FSTO01 (sample SAMEA3914819, study PRJEB12502) | metagenome | biome: forest; material: soil | place: Canada | collected 2010-06-26 | depth 0.3 m | reverse complement strand
GGCAAGATGGTCAAGGGCATGGGCGGGGCCATGGACCTGGTGGCCGGCGTCAAGCGGGTGGTGGTGGTCATGGACCACTGCGAGAAGTCTGGCGCCCCCAAGCTGCTGCACCGCTGCAGCCTGCCGCTGACCGGGGCGGGCGTGATCGACCTGCTGATCACCGAACTGGGCGTCTTCGAGATCAATCGCGGCAAGACGCCGGTGAAACTGATCGAGCTGGCCCCCGGCGTGACCGTCGACGAGGTCAAGGCCAAGACCGAGGCGGTCTTCAAGGTCGGCGTCTAACCGCCGCACGAGCCGGGTATCCGGCCTATCGTGACGACCTGGAGGGGGCGGCCAACCGGGATCACCACTTCCTTTCGATCGTGAGGCCGAAGGTGCGCGGTTCGTTGAGGTTGACCATCTCGACGCTGGCCGAGGGGTAGGGCGGGGTGAAGCCGGGCAGGGTCGGCACGAGCAGGTTGGGGATCTGGTTGGCCGTCGAGCTCATGTGCACGGTCTTGTCGCCGAGATTCCTGGCCCAGGCGAGCAGCGACCAGCCTTCGGCCGGCAGGGTGTGCCTGTAGCTGGCGTTGACTAGGCCGTAGGCTGGACGGAAGGCCGTGCCGCGGGAGTTGAAGATGTCCAGGTAGGTGTCGCTGGTGTGCTGGTAGTCGACCCGCAGCACGCCCGTCCCGATCGGGCCCAGGGACAGCGATTTTTCGACCCCGACATTGTAGGTGAAGCGCGGAGACATGGCGAAGCGGTTGCCCGTCAGGTCCCGCACCGGATTGCCAGGCAGGTTGGGATCCTCGGTAATGAAACCCTTCACCTCGGTGTCGAGCAGGGCGAAGTTGCCGTCGACCAAGACCCCGACTGGCAGCCTCAGGGAGCCCTCGCCTTCCACGCCCTTCAGCGTGCCCTTGGGCGCGTTCTCCAGGAACGTGTAAGGCGTCTGGACGCGCTGCACCTGCAGGTCGCTGTAGTCGTAGTAGAAGGCGCTGAGGCTGCCGCGCAGCCGGCGGTCAAACAGGTCGCCCTTGATCCCCGCCTCGTAGGCCCAGACGAATTCCGGCTTGGCGTACTGGGTCGTGCCGGCGATGAACTCGCCGCTCTTGAAACCGCGGCTGACGCTGCCGTAGACATTGAGGTCGTCGGAGACCTCGTAGCGTGCCGTGAAACGCGGCGTGACGCCGTGCGAGGTCTGGCTGTCGTCGACGACGATGTAGCCCGTGGCCGGCCAGTCGGCGTAGTCGGGGAAGAAGGTGACGTTGAAGCCCTGATTGGACTTGGTCTCCTGGCTGTAGCGTAGACCAAACCCCAGCGTCAGTCGGCTGGTGCTGTCCCAGTCCAGGTTGGCGAAGACCGCCTTTGCTTCGGTCTTCAGCCGGGCCTGCTGGTCGAAGACGCCAAACGGCGCGGGCAGGATCGGCGGGATATGCATCGCCGGCAGGCCTTCGGCCAGATAGGAGTCGATGTAGAGCTGGGACCTGGTCTCCTCGTTGAAATAGTAGGCTCCCGCGACCAGGTATAGGTTGTCGCCCTTCCAGTTCAGCTGGAGTTCCTGGCTGTACTGCCTGGACTTGGCGTTGAACTTGAAAGGATCGAAGATCGCCAGCTGGCCGCCGTCGATGTCGGTCTGGTAGCGGGCGATGGTCTGGCGATAGGCCGAGACCGACTTGACCGACAGCGCGTCGCTGATGGCGTAGCTGGCTTCTAAGGCCGTGCCCCATAGGTCGGCGTAGCGATGGTTGGGCTGATTGTAGTTGGTGTCGCGGATGTCCGCGGCCGGCGCGCTGCCCAGGGCCTGGGGCAATGACGGCACGCCAGGGGCCGGTTGCCGGACATTGGCGGCGAAGTGGTAGAGGCCGTAGGCGTCGTTGGCGTGGTAGTAGTCGCCGCGCAGCAGAAGCTTCAGCTTCTCCGAAGGCCGGGCCTCGATCGCCAGCTTGGCGCCGCTCTCGTCCAGGTCGTCGACCTTGGAGCCGTCGGCCAGATTGATCCCGAACCCTTCGCCGCGCTTGTGGAAGAAGGCGCCGGCACGCGCCAGCAGGACATCGGGGACGATCGGTCCGCTGACCACGCCTTCCAGGTCGGTGCGCTGATAGTTGCCCATGCCGGCCGAGACGCGGCCGCTGAACGTGTCGGTCGGCGCGTTGGAGACGATGTTGACCGCGCCGCCCGTGGCGTTGCGGCCATAGAGGGTGCCCTGGGGGCCGCGCAGCACCTCCACGCGGCTGACGTCGAAGAAGGCCGACTGGGCCGCCGCCGGACGTCCCAGATAGACGCCGTCGAGATGCAGGGCGACGGAGTTCTCCGCCGCTGGCGAATAGAGCGCATGGCCGACGCCGCGGATGGTGACGGAGACCTCGGCGTTGTTGGGCGTGACCTGCAGGCCCGGCGCGGTGGCGTTGAGGTCGGTGATCTGGCGCTGGACCTTGCGTTCCAGCATCTCGCCGCTGACCGCGCTGATCGAGGCGGGAATTTCGCTGAGGTTCTGTTCACGCTTGGTGGCGGTGACGATGACCTCTTCGACGCTGTCGGCCCGCGTCGCGCCGCCGGGGACGGTCTGGGCGTGGGCGCCCGCGGCCAGGGCCACGGCGATCGCCGTAGAGGACAGGGCCGCGATTGTCGTGTTCGCTTGAGTGCGCATGTCGTTCCCCCTTGCGGAGTCTTCGCCCCGCTGCACGGCCTCGCCGCGGCGTCGAGGGCCGGGACAAGGAACGACAAATTGCTCCATTAGTGACAGATATTTGTCAACATGATTCCGGTATTGCCGGAAACTTCGCCGTCTCAGCAATGGGCGCCGGAAAGCGTCGTCCCCGGCGAGAAGCCCCAGTTGGAGCAGGTCGCGCCGGGCGAGGGCCCGGCGCGACGGTAGTCCGGAGCGTCCCCGAGGGCGTCCTAGAAGCGGCCAGCGACCCGCAGGCCGACCTGCCGGCCACGCGACAGCGCGACAGCGGCGCCGCCCGACAGGATGGAGGTCGTCGTGCCGTATTCGAGGTAGTGCTTGTCGCCGAGGTTCTTGCCGAACACCGAGACCGTCCAGCGTCCGTCGCTGGGCTCCAGGTCCAGGTGGGCGTCGATCTGGGCGTAACCGTCCTGGACGAACAGCGGGTCATTGGTGGTGCTGGCGTTGTATTTCGAGCGCAGATACAGCGATACGCCGCCGGCGACCTCATAGTCGCCGCCAAGCACCGGCTTTTTGTAGTCCACCGTCACGCCGCCGGTCCATTTCGATGAGAACTGGGTCGGGGTGCCCGAGCGGTCCTGGGCGCAGGTGGTGCCGGACGGCGTGGCCAGGGCCTGGGCCACGGTGCAGGCCGCGCCGGGGAAGTCGAGGAACTTGGCGTCCAGATAGGCGCCGTTGCCGCTGATCTTCAGGCCTTCCACCGGCGCCCAGGCGAAGTCGAGCTCCACGCCCTGGCTTCGGGCCTTGCCGACGTTGGAGACCAGGGTGTTGGGGCTGACGAAGACGGAGACCTGCAGGTCGTCGAAGGTCTGGCGGAAGGCGGCGAGCGAATACTCGAACCGTCCGTCCAGCAGGCGTCCCTTGGCGCCCAGCTCATAGGCCTGGGCCCCTTCCGATAGGAAGGGCGTCTGGCGCGCGGCGAGGCTGTAGTTGGCGTCAAAGCCCCCCATCTTGTCGCCTTTGACGAACTTGAAATAGGCCATGTTGCCGGTCGCGAAATCGTACTGGACGACGACTTGCGGCTGCAGGTGGCTTTCGCTGAGCTTGAGGTCGTCGAAGCGGTGCGGCGTCGAGCGCGCCCCGGCGATCGCCGCGGCGGTCAGGGCCGGATTGATGGCGGCGATGATGGTCGAGCGGTCCGGGTCGAAGCCCAGGCCCGGCACGATGTTGGTGGGGTCGCTGGTCTGCAGCGCGGTCTTGTCGGCGTCGGTGTAGCGGGCTCCGACCCCGATCCGCAGCGTGTCGGTGAGGTGGTAGGTCAAGTCGGCGAAGGTCGAGCGCGTCTTGGTGACGTGGTCGTAGAGATAGAGGTTGCCCAGCGGCACCCCGCCCCGCGACGGCGGCAGGCCCAGCAGCCCCAGGTTCAGTTCCAGGAAGGTGAAGCTCTCCAGATCGCCGCGCTCGTAGTAGCCGCCAACCACGTAGTCGAGCTGGCCGACCTTGCCCTGCAGCCGCAGCTCCTGGCTGAACTGATCATAGTCCTGATCGATCACGGCGTTGAAGATCGGCTTGTCGCCGTTGTTGGTCAGGCTGCTGGTGTAGGCCATGCGGCGGAAGGCGGTCGTCGAGGTGGCCGTGACGCCGCCGAAGTCGTGGGTGACGTCGGCCTGGTAGGTCTGGTTGCGGATCTCGGCGAATTCGTTCTGGAAGAACGGCGCGACATTGTTGTTGACGCTGCGGCTGAGGTCCCGATTGATTTCCGAGAAGGCGCCGGCGGCGATCGTCGTCTGGGTGATCGGCTGCAGGGTCGCGCCGTCGGTGCGGGCGCGCGAGAGCTCGGCCTTGAGGTTGACGTCCCAGCCGTCGACCGGCTCCAGGCTCAGGGTGACGCGGCCGGCGCGGTTGTCGACCTGCGGCTCGGATCGGCCCGCCAGCGGGTTCTCGATCCAGCCGTCGGCCAGTTCCTGGCTCATGCCGGCCACGCGCAGGGCGGCGCGTTCGCCCAGCGGGATGCTCACCCCGCCCTGGGCGATGTATTCCTGGTTGTTGAACTCATAGGACAGCGACGCGTCGCCGGAATATTCCTTGCCCGGCTTCTTGGTCACGATGCTGATGGCGCCGGCGGTGGTGCTGTTGCCGAACACCAGGACCTGCGGCCCCTTGAGGATTTCGACGCGCTCGACGTCGAAAATGGGAATGCGGGCGTCCTGGTCGCGGCCGTAGGAGACGTTGTCGACGAACTTGCCGACCGACTGCTCGAACGACAGCGACGAGCCCGAGCCGAAGCCGCGGATGAAGGTGAACGGCGAGGACGTGGCCAGGGTGACCCGATAGTTGGGCACGCGGTAGGTCAGGTCGGGCAGGGTGGTGATGTTCTCGCGGACCAGTTGCTGGCCGGTCACCAGCGCGTCGGCGACCGGGATGGTGAGGATGTTTTCGGTTCGCTTGCGCGCCGTGACCACGACCTCGGGCAGCGCGAAGTCTTCGGGCGCCGCGGCGGGCGGTGCGGTGGGCGCTGGGGGCCCCGCCTCCTGCGCGAAGGCCGGGATCGCCGCGCTGGCCATCAGGAGCGCCAATGAAATCGTCATTTTTCTTCTAGACATGACTTTCCCCCACGCGCGCTGGCGCGCGTTTGTTGCGGGCCGTCTGAGGCGGCCGTTGTTAAACTTGCTGGACGAGCTTGAGTGCGTTGTCGCGGAAGATGCGGCCGAGCTTGTCCGGCCCCAGCTTCAGGTCCTGGAGGCCTGAGACGATGTGGCTGGGCGAACTCCAGGGGTAGTCGGTCCCGAACAGAATCCGGTCCGAACCGAGCCAGGCCTCCGCGCCGGCGAAAGCCGGCGCATTGGTGAGGCTGGCGGTGTCGACATAGAGCTTGGACAGCGCCGCGACCGCCCCTTCGGGCACGCGCTCGGCCAGCTTGGGATTGTACTTGGCCCCGCTGATCAGGCGGCCATAGACCATGGGCAAGATGCCGCCGCCGTGGGAGAACACCCAGCGAATGCGGGGATAGCGGCTGAGCGCGCCCGACCACAGAAGACTGGCGACGGTCCGGCCGGTGTCGACGGCGAACTCCATGGTTGGCGTCGGGATGTCCGGCACCAGCCCGCGGCAGCACGGCGCGTCGGTCGGGTGCACGTGGACGATCGCCCCGCGGCGGTCAAGCTCCTGCAGAACCGGGTCGAAGCTGGCGTCGCCAAGATAGCGGCCGCCATAGTTGGTCATCAGGCCAACGCCGCTGGCGCCCAGGGCGTCGAAGCCGTGGCGAATCTCGGCCAGGGTGGCGTCGACGTCCGGCAGGGGGGCGGCGATGAAGAACCGAAAGCGTTCGCCGTGGTCGTGGCGCAGGCCCGCGGCGTACTCGTTGCAGCGGCGGCATAGGGGCGCGGCCGCGACCGGATGGCCAAAATCAAAGCCCGGGGAGGTGACCGATAGATAGGCGGTGGCGATGCCGGCCTTGTCCATTTCCTCAAGCGAGCGCTGAGGACTCCAGTTGAGAATGGCGTCGGCGCCGCTGCCGTTGGCGAGCAGCCACTGCCTGGCCTCGTCGCGCCAGAAATCGGGCAGGTAGTGATGGTGGATGTCGATGATCGAAGGGGTCTGGGCCGTCTGGGCCCTCCCTGTCGCCGCAAGTCCGCTGGCCGCGACGAGGCCCAAAGCCACTGAACGCCGGCTGAGCCGCCCCAAACCTTCCATGACGCTTACTCCCCGTTCAGGCTGCCGACGCGGCCTTATTGACAGCACCTTGTCAATCTGGTCGGTCATTGTCAATTTGAATCATATTTCCGGATATGTCGGAATTTGGAAGAATCACGTTCTTGTCCACCGCTGCGCGGCCGTCCGCCGGCTTGCTGTTTCTGAAAGGGTTCCGTGATGTCCCCCAAAGCCGCGCCTCCGGCTTCGCCGCTCCCTTGGCTGCTGTTGCTGCTGTCGGTGACCACGGGCCTAGTGGACGCCATCAGCGTCCTGGGGCTGGGCAAGGTGTTCACCGCCAACATGACCGGCAACATCGTGTTCCTCGGCTTCGCCGCCGCCGGCGCGCCGGGCTTTCGAGCCGCGCCCTACCTCGCGGCGATCGCCGCCTTCCTGATCGGGGCGGCGATCGCCGGGCGGACCGGCAGGGCCCATGTGGGTCGGCCATTGCGGCGCTGGCTGATCATCGCGGCGCTGATCGAAGCGGCTCTGCTGTGGATCGCGGCGGTGGTTGCGATCGGTTTTGACGTCGCCAGCCAAAGCCCCGGCGTGCGTCTGTTCGCCATCATCGCCCTGACCGGCCTAGCCATGGGCTTTCGCAACGCCACCATCCGCCAGCTCAAGGTTCCGGACCTGACGACCACGGTGCTGACCTTGACGCTGACGGGCCTGGCGGCCGACTCCAGCCTGGCCGGGGGCGACAATCCCAATTGGCGCCGCCGGATCGGCGGGGTTGTGGCGATCTTCGCCGGCGCGGCGTGCGGCGCAGCTCTGGTGACGCGCGTCGGCCTGCCCGCGCCGCTCGCGCTGGCCGGCGTTTTGGTCCTGGCCGGGACCATTGCCTGCGCGCTGCATCCGACCTCGGCCCAGCCGGCGACCTCCTAGGCGACGCCGCGGTCCCAGCCGCCATCCGCAGGCCTTCAGCCACGGCTCGTCCCGCGAACGCGGACTCTACGCCGTGGGACGTCGGTGTCGCCTAGCGGATGGTCCAGGGTCTGACGGCGGCGATCATCAGGCCTAGCGACAGGGCGTAGATCGCCAGGCGAGCGGCCGGCGGCGCCTCAGGCAGCAGGGCCTTCCAGAGGGCGAGGATCATCCCGGTCGGCAGGGCCGCCGCCATCATACAGCCAAGCCAGGCCATCGGCGTGGTCGCCCAGTCCGGCCACCAGGTCTTTTCCTCGTCGTCGTGCCAGCCCATGTCGCGCCCTCTGGCCGAGAGCTTAGCGATAACGGCGTTCGTCCCGCGAGCTGAAAAGGCCTGGTTTCAGAAGCCTTGGCTCTGTGCTGGCGCACTTGCGGTCTGGCCGAAGGCAAGGGCGCGCCGAGCCCTCATTGATCGTGGGAGGCGGCCGCGCGGAATTTGTCTTCGCCAGGGTCGTAGGGCGACAGGAGTTTCTCGGCGCCGCGGTGCAGGGCCTGGGCCGTCCGCACCGATCGTGGGATCATGATCTTCTCGTAGGCCTCGATCGCCTCGTCGACGGTGTCGGCGAACGTGAGCGCCAGGGCCAGTTCGCAGGCGTCGAGCATGGCCAGGTTCACCCCCACGCCAAGCGGTGGCATCAGATGGGCGGCGTCTCCGAGCAGCGTCACCGTCGGCGTGTGTTCCCAGACGTGGGGCACGGGCAGGACGAACAACGGCCGGTCGACATAGGCCCCGTCATTGTCGGCGATCAGCCGACGCATCCGCGGTGACCAGGCGGCGAAGTCCTCGAGCAGATGCGCGCGAATGCCCGCTGTGTCCTCGGCGGTCAGGCCGGCCGCGGTGATCCAATCGAGCGGCATGCGCCGGATGACATAGACGCGCAGGTGGTCGCCGCTGTTGCGCTGAGCGATCAGGCACCGCTCTCCATCGGCCGCGGCGGTGCTTCCCTGACCCACCAGGGCGGAAATCTCGGGATGCCGATTCTCGACGTCGTCGAACCAGACCTCCAGGAAAGTGACGCCGCTATAGATCGGCGTGGCGGCTGACACCGCGGTACGCACCCGCGAGAAGCCGCCGTCCGCGCCGATGACCAGGTCCGTCTCCACGGTGGAGCCGTCGGTGAAGACCAGACGCCGGGGGCCCTCCTTGGGGCCCTCGATCGAGGCCAGGGTCCGTCCCCACTGGACCGTCCCCGGTTTCAGGGACGCCAGCAGCAGGTCGCGCAGCTGACCGCGGTCGATTTCCGGCCTGGACCAATCGTCCGCCTCGGGAACCTCATCGGTCAGGACCGTTCCGTCGAGGTCCAGTTGGCGCATCGCCTGGCCCTCGGAGCGCGCCAGGGCGAAGAACGCGTCGAGCAGGCCGGCCTCGCGCAGGGCGATTTGCCCGTCGTCTGCGTGCAGGTCCAGGGTGCCGCCCTGATTGCGAGCCTCGGGGTCGGGGTCGCGTTCATAGATCGTCACGTCGATCCCGCGCTGCTGTAGGATGCGCGCGCAGGTCAGTCCGCCAGGTCCGCCGCCAATGATGCTGATCCTCGCATCGGTCGGAGCAGGTGAGGTCATGGTGATGCCTTTCGTCGGCACGGTCTTGAGACGCGAGGCCTCGGGCGCCTGTGATCGCTGAGGGTGGTGACGATTCTCAGGCGTCGACGACTTCGGTGTCTTTCGCCAGGGCCTCGGCGACCTCGCGCCAGCGGAACGGGGAAAGATCGACGGGCGGATGTTCGACGCCGCAGCTGCGGCATTTGCGGATCTCGGGGTCTGCGTTGAACGTCCCGCACGCCTCGGCGTAGCCGGCCTGCACCGGTCCGTCGCCACTGATCTCGTGGCGGTGCAGCTCCTCGCCGCAGCCGGAACAGTACCAGAGCACGGTCTCGCTCCCGAAATCGCGCGCCTTGTAGCGCAGCAGGACGCCCTCGCGCACGGTCAGGACGCGGTGGGCGTCGCCCGCCGGCACGTAGACATAGTCGCCAGGCTCGGTGTCGAAATAGCGGACCGGACCATCTTTGAACTCCACGCGCGAAGCGCCCACCGGCTGGGCGATCACGCTGTCCTTCTCGCAGCGCAGGAAGAAGGGCTGGTCGACGCTGTTGCGGCTGACATGGACTTGCGGATCCACCTCCGGGCGCAGCATCGGATATTCGTCGAACGACTCTAGGCCCGGGGCTTCCTTGAGGAAGTTGAACCTGTTCTTCCGCCGCGTGCGAACCGGCTGGACCATATGACCGCTCCCTAATGTGTGTTGACAGATATTTGTCGATCGGACAGATTCTGTCAATAAGGGCCGGGCGACGAACGCCCCGGCCGTCAGCGGAGGTTTCGCCATGTCCAGGCCTGATCAGGGGCGCGATGTCATACCGATGAAGGCCAACGCCTTCGACATGACCCAGCGCTCGAGCACCCAGCTGCTGCCGCTGTTTCCCTATGTGCACCGCGGGGCGATCGTGCCCTGTTGCGTCGCCTTCGAAAGCGACGGCGGCGGCGCGAGCATCGGTTATTTCGTGCACACCAACTCGGTCGACGAGGTCGCCGTGACGTTGGCCTCCAACGGGCCGATGCGGACAGGAGAGGTCATGGTCGGCCCGCGATCGCATGGCGTCGGCGGTGGCGGCTCCACCGTCCCCTTCTTTCGGGTGGGCGTGGTGACACAGCGCCAGCTCGAGGAGGGCGAGCAGCCCGAGGAGGCCAGTTTCCAGTGTGAGCAGTGCAACGTCGAACTGCTGCACAACCGTGTCGACATGGCCGACGCCGACGAGGCGCCGCGCTATGCGGCCCTGCCCTCGAACATCCTGACCGAAGAAGCGGTGGTCAAGCTGAACGCGTCGGAAGAGGCGCGCACCTGCAAGGCCTGCGGACACGTCAATCCGCCGTTCCCCGCCGCCATTTGGGGCTGGAGCCGCTACATCCGCAACTCCGGCATAGCCCGCCGCGGTTGGGAAGAAGTGCGCGACCTGCGGGTTTCGTCCAAGAGCGACTGAAGAGCGCAACACGCGCCGCCGATTAGAAAAAAAGGGAGGAGACAGGCATGACGACGATCGCCGATGGGTCTGGAAAGACACGCTTCAAGGAGACGCTGCTGACGCCCTATGCGGCGGCGATGCTTCTGCTCTGCATCCTTGTCGGGGCGGCGGAGGGGTACGACGTCCAGGCCATGGCGCTGGCCGCGCCGCTGGTCCGCGCCGCCTGGAAGCTGAGCTTCCAGAACATGGGCCTGCTGATCGCCGCCTCTTCCGTCGGTCTGGTGCTGGGCAGTTTCCTGCTCTCGCCCGTGGGCGACAGCTATGGGCGACGTCCGGCCATCCTGCTGGGCCTGCTGATCGCCGCCATAGGGACGGGGACAGGCGCGCTCGCGCCCGACCTGCCCTGGCTTGCGGCCACACGCCTATTGGCGGGGGTGGGCCTGGGGCTGGCGCTTCCCAACCTGTTGGCGATGGCCATGGAACTGGCGCCGCATCGGCTGCATGCCCTGGCGATCGTCCTGGTGAGCTGCGGCTATCCCCTGGGCGCGGCCGCGGGTTCGGCGATCGCCAGCGGACTGATCCCGGCCCATGGCCATGCCGCCGTCTTCCTCGTTGGTGGTTGCGGCACGGCCGCGGCGCTCGTCCTGTGCCTGTTCGCCCTGCCCGAGTCGCCGTCCTTCCTCGCCCGCAAGCCGGCGCGATCTGAGGAATTTTCCATCCTGCTGGCCCGGCTTGGCCGCGCGGTCACGGCGCAGACGCCGCAGGACAAGGTCAAGGCGGAGGGGACGAAGGGGCGCGTGGCGGCCTTGTTCGCGGCCGAACGCCGGCGCGGCACGATCCTGCTGTGGCTCATGAACCTCGGCAACGTGACACTGGTCTATTTCTTCTTCAGCTGGCTGCCTTCGCTGATCGTCGCGCGGGGCCTGGAGGCGAGCACGGCGCTGCGGGCCACCGCGCTGTTCAGCATGGCCGGTGTGGTCGGCGCCTTGATCATGGTGCTGACCTTCGCCCGACTGGGCCCCGTTCGGGTGCTGGCGGCAGCCTATGTCGCCGCCATCGCAGCCACCGTGACGCTGTCGATGTACAAGGGCGCCGACAGCCTCTTCTATCTCATGATCGCCGTGGCGGGCTTCTCGGTCATCGGGTCGCAATTCTGCCTGAGCGCGGTGGTGGCGCAGTTCTATCCCGCCGACATCCGCGCCACGGCTTCGGGGTTCGCCACCGGCATCGGCCGGGCCGGCGCCATCCTGACGCCGATCGCCGTCGGGGCGATCATCGGCGCCATGGGGGGATCTGGCCAGGCGTTCCTGATCGCCGTTGTCCCGGCCGCGATCGCCCTGATCGGCGCCGTGGGGCTGGAGTTGAGCGGTGACATGCGTCGCAAGCTGGCCTAGGCGCCGCGCCAGGGCGGCTGTCGCCGCCTTGGCGCGATGGAGCGCTCATCGCCAGATCCCCAGGGCCGTGATCCTGAGCGCCGTCATCCTGGCGGCCCCCAGGGCGGCGGGCGCTTCAAGCGGGTCGATCCGTGCGACGCCCTGTCGTGGTGGGACGCCCCGCCGGGCAACGATCGCGGGGACCCGCGCGGCCGCTAGGACGTCGGCGGTTTTTTTCGAAGCAGCGGGGTGAAGATGGACTGCGCCGACAACGCCAGACGCCAGCTCCAGGGATGCGCCTTGCGCCTGAGCGGTGCTCGCCTGGAGTCTTCCAGTTTCACGGACGCCGCCAGGGTCGCGGCCGAGAGCCGCTCGCGGGCCTTGGCCCACGAACCAGCCCCGCTTGGCGCGGGCGACATCGCCTCCAAGCCGGCGCGGCGGGGGCCCGACGGCCCGGATCGCTCCGGCGCCGTCGTCGTCCTCGATCGGGCTTTAGGCCTCGACCTCGAGGCCGGCGGCCCGTTTGAGCGTCGCCGCGCCGGGCCAGGTGTCGCCGCGCCAGGCCACGTGCTGGTCAGGGCGGATGAGGACCAGGGCGGCTTCGTAGAGCGGGTGCAGGCGCGTGTCGCCCGGCGTCAGCAGCGTCAGGGGAATGTCCAGGCGCGCGGCGTCGGCCTTCGCCTGGGCCATGTCGCCCTCGGCTCCGTCGCGCGTCGCCAGCAGGGTGAAGCCCTCGCCGAACCGATCGTAGAGCGAAAGGTCGTCGCCCAGCCACAGATGCGGGGCGATGCAGCCCGGCGCGGCCGAGGGGCGATAGTGGCCAGGATCGCCCATGACTGGCGTGTCAGGCTCGCCGGCGATGACGGGCGAGTTGGCATAGCAGTAGCCGAGGACCACGCCGAGGCTCTTGAATTCGCGGCGCTTGGCGGCCTGGATCGCGGCGCCCGCTTCCGCCCTGGCGCTTTCGCCCTGCGGTCCCTCGTCCTCCAGGCCCTGCCGCCACAGCTGGCCCCCGAGCACCGCATGGTTGGCCACCGCCTCGTCGATCACGCGCCGATGCACGGGGCGGCGTTCGGCCTCGTAGCTGTCCAGCAGCCTCTCGCCGCCCCAGCCCTGGATGTTCGCCGCCAGTTTCCAGCCCAGGTCCACTGCGTCGGCGACGCCCATGTTCATGCCGTAGCCGCCAAACGGCGGATGCAGGTGACAGGCGTCGCCAGCCAGGAAGACGCCTCGATCGCGATAGGTGTCGGCGATGAATTCGCTGGCGGTCCATTCGTCGGTGCTGAGGATTTCGTAGGGCAGGTCCAGGCCGGTGGCCCTGCGGATCATCGCCGCCGCATCGCCGGCCGACAGGCTGAAGCCCTCGGGCACGGCGGTGGGCATGAAGAACCAACGGTCGTCGCTATCCATCGGCCCAATCAGGCTCGGGGCGTCGGCGTTGATCTGCCAGTACATGATGGCCGGGCCGTGCCCGTGGGCCAGCGCCAAACCAGGCGCGCGGAACACGACGTTGTAGTTGCGCGACAGCCCGTAGCGCCCTTCCATCTTGGCCCCGATCGCATCGCGCACCAGGCTGCGCGCGCCATCCGCGCCGACAAGATAGCCGCTGTCGATCACGACCGTTTCGCCCGTGGTCAGGTCGCGCGCTTCACTGCGCAGGCCGTCGCCATCCTGGCGGCAGCCGAGGAATTCGCAGTTGAAGCGGATGTCGACGCTGGGAAGGGTCGCCGCGTGGCGCCGCAGCACCTCCTCCAGGACATATTGCGGGATCCACTGGGCGTGCTCGGAATAACGCGGGTCGGGCGAGGGCGCGCAGTTGAAGGCGTTTTCGATCCAGGCGAGCCGGTGGCCGGCCAGGCGGGTGACGAAGGCGATGTCGGAGGGGTAGTCGATCCCCAGCGGCGAGGCCTTGGCCAGTTCGGCCGCCAGGCCCCAGCGGCGCAGCAGTTCGCGGGTGCGCACATGGGTCGTCTTGGCCCGGGGCGCGTAGCCCACGCGGTCGTTGCGCTCGAGGACCTAGCAGGGGATCGACCGCGCGCCAAGTTCGATGGCCAGGGCCAACCCCACGGGGCCCGCGCCCACGATGAGGACAGGAATACGCTCGGCCATCGTCAATCCTTTTCCCAGCTCTGCGCGTGGCTTAGCGCAACGGACGAAGGCGCGGCGGATGGCAAAACTCTCCTAGTGATGCCGTTCTGATATCTGCATGAAGCTGACCCACATACGAGACATCGTGGCGGTGGCGGAGCGGGGCAGCCTTCGCGCCGCCGCGCGCCAGCTGGGCGTCGCCCAGCCGGCGATCAGCCGCAGCATCCGCGAGCTGGAGCAGGAATTGGGCGCCGTCCTGTTCGAGCGAAGCGCGCGGGGGGTCAAGCTGACGCCGATCGGCGAGCTGTTTCTGCGCCGCGCCCATGCCGCCCAGAACGAGCTTCGCCAGGCGCGCGAGGAGATCGCGCAGATGAAGGGCGCGACGACCGGCCAAGTCTCGGTGGCCCTGTCGACGGTGGCGCACATCTCCCTGTTGCCGCGGGTGATCGAACCGTTCCGCCAGCGCTATGGCGACACCTTCGTGCGGATCACCGAGGGCCTGTTTCCATTGCTCGCCGCCACGCTGCTGGACGGCGGGCTGGACTTCTACGTCGGCCCGCTCTCGGAGGCGCCCTCCAAGGAGTTCCTTGTCGAGAAGCTGTTCGACAACACCCGCGTGGTGTTCGGCCGCAAGGGCCATGCCCTGGCCGGCGCCCGATCGCTGCGGGATCTGGTCGAGGCGCAATGGATCACCACCACCGTCACCTCAGCCAGCCAGGCCGAGCTCTACCCGCTCTTCGAACGCCATGGGCTGCCCCGCCCCAAGGTCGCGATGCAGGCGCCGTCAGCCCTGTCCATGATCGTCGCCGCCGGAAATTCAGACCTGTTGATGATGCTGCCCGAGCAATGGCTCGGCTCGCGCTTGGCCGAGGAGAAGCTGGAGCCCTTCCAGATCGAGGAGGTCCTGCCGGCCGCGCCGATCTGCATCGTGCGTCGCGCGCGCCTGCCGTTGACGCCGGCGGCCGAACACCTAGCCGACCTGTTGCGGCGATCCGCGGCCCATCTTGTGGCGGCGCGCGCGTCCGACGGCCCACGCCCGCCCGCCTTCGATTTCGGGTGATGCCGACACCGCATCACCGAGATGCTTTTGCCATCCTGAATTCACAACGGTGGTCGGTAAGGATGTCCCAAACAAGGTCGTCGCGGCGGCCGGAACGATGCCGATGGCACGATCACAAGGGGAGGGAAGATCACATGGGATTCTCGAGAAAGAACATCCTGCTCGTCACGAGCGCGCTGGCTCTGGTCGCGGGCCATGCGCGGGCTCAGACGACGCAGGCCGCGCCGGCCGAGGACTCGGCGACCGTTCCCGAGGTCATCGTCACCGCCCAGCGCCGCTCCGACAGCCTCCAGAAGACGCCCGTCGCGATCACGGCCCTGTCGCCCGAGGCCCTGCAGGCGCGCAGCGTCCAGACGACCCAGGACCTGATGCAGGTCACGCCGGGGCTTCAGGTCTCGACCCAGACCGCCGGCAATGGCGGCGGATCGGCCACTTTCTTCCTGCGCGGCATGGGCCAGCAGCGCTCGGGCAACGGCACGAGCCCCGCGGTCGGCATCTATGTCGACGACTTCTACTATCCGTCCCTGCAAGGCTCGGTGTTCAGCATCTTGGACCTGCAGCAGGTCGAGGTGCTGCGCGGCCCGCAAGGCACCCTCTTTGGCCGCAACACCATCGGCGGCGCCATCCGCTACACCACCAAGAAGCCCGAATTCGACGACAACAGCGGCTACATCCAGGGCACGTTCGGCAGCTATGATCGCAAGGACGCCAACGGCTCGGCCAACCTGGCGCTGTCGGACAAGGCCGCGATGCGGGTCACGCTGGGCCGCCTGCGCACCGACGGCTACGTCAAACAGCAGAACGGCGGCGAGGACGCCGGCGGGACGGCGACCGATCTGGCTCGCCTGCAGTTGCGCTTCGCGCCGACCGACAAGCTCGATATCAACCTCGGCGGCCAGTACACCAAGAGCAAGCTCGACGGCTTCACCTACAACTCGCCCGGTCCGATCAGCCCCATCCCGGGCACGTTGCCCTTCGTGTGGAACGCGCTTCCAGCCGGCCGGGCCAGCCCCTACGACAACCGCTATGTCTCGACGTGCGACTACTGCCAGTCCGGCACGAACAAGCGCGAGTTCTCCAACAGCACCTACAAGAGCCTGAACGCGACCGTCGCCTGGGAGGTGACCGACGCCATCACCGTCAAGTCCCTGACCGGCTGGCAGCGGGTGAGCAGCAGCTACCTCAAGGACCTCGACGGCTCGCCGCTGCCGATCAACGATTCCGTCAGCTCTGGGGTCGATCGCGCCTTCTCGCAGGAGCTGCAGGTCAACGGCCGGATGGTCGATGATCGGCTGAACTGGGTGCTGGGCGGCTACTACTACGACGAGCGCCATACCGATCTCTATCCCGAGGCCGGGGCGCAGACGACGCTGGGCGGGTCGACGCCGCCCGTGCTGCTCACCGGCAACACCAGCACCAAGGCGGCCTTCATCGACGGGACCTACAAGCTCACCGACCGGCTGACCGTGCTGGGCGGCTATCGCTACAGCGTCGACGACAAGGATGCGGTGGTCCGAAATGTCGCCGGCGCCACGGTGGCCACCGCCGCCCATGACTTTGGCAGCTCCACCTGGCGATTTGGCGGCCAGATGCAGTGGACGGACCAGTCGATGACCTATGTCAGCGTTTCTCGCGGCTTCCGGGCCGGCGGCTTTGGCAAGATCAGCAACACCAGCCCGGTGCTCGACAGCTTCGATCCCGAAAACGCCACCAACTACGAGGTCGGCGCCAGGCTGGATCTGTTCGGCCGGCGCGTGCGCATCAATCCGACGCTGTTCTACACCAAATGGTCGGATATCCAGGTCCAGAGGGTCGTGGCCGGCTCGACGGGCGTGCAGATCTTCGTCGACAACGCCGCCAAGGCCCATAGCCAGGGCTTCGAGCTGGAGACCGAAGCCGCCGTCACCAGCAATTTCAGGCTGTTTGGCAGCCTGGCCCTGCTGGACATTCAGTATGACGAGGTCGGCGCCACCACGTCGATCACCAAGAACAGCAAGTTCCAGCGCGCGCCCAAGACCACTTATGTGCTGGGCGGCAACTACCATGACAACCTGACCAGTGACCTTCGCTTGAATGCGACGCTGAACTGGAGCCGCCAAGCCCATCAATACAGCTCGCCCAGCGACAGCGATCAACTGCTGCTGCCGGCCTACAGCCTGCTGAGCGCGCGGGTGGAGATCTCGAGCCTGGAGAAGCACTGGACCCTCACGGGCTTCGTCACCAACGCCACCGACAAGGTCTACTATGTCGGGGGCGCGGACTACGCCCACGCCGGCACCGGATCGCCCCAGCTTGACCTTGGCCGCCCGCGTGAATTCGGCGTGGCGGTGCGCCTTTCGTTCTAGGGGAACCTGCCCCGTTGCCGGAAGACGGCGACGGGGCGGGCTTGGGATGGGGTCAGCCCACCACCGCAGCCCTGAAACGGCTGGAGCACGCCGCCGCGGGTAATGTCCGCCGCCCACGCCGACAGCGGACCTCCCGGGAGTCTATGAAGGGTCGAAGTCGGAACTTGGCGGCGGTGCCGCATGCAGCCTCGCCGAAGGTCCGCAGTTGGGCCTGGCGCCCATGGCAAGGATCGATCTGACGCGCAACCCGGGCGCCATCGACGACCACGGGCTCTATTGTCCTTGCGCATCCGCCTGGGCGCGCTGGCGCTCCAAGCGCGCGGAGCCCCACTTGGACAACATCTCCACAACCGGCCTTAGGCTTTCACCCTCCTGGCTTGGGCGATACTCCACGCGCGGCGGCATCTCGGCATAGGCCGTGCGTAGGACAAGCCCGACCTCTTGGAGCTCACGAAGCTGCTTGGTCAGCAGCCGCTGGCTGATCCCCGGCAAGCGGCGTCGCAGTTCATTGAAGCGCAGGCAGCCAGCGTCGAGCAGGTGAAACAGCACCACGCCCTTCCATCGGCCATCGATGAGGTCCAGCGTCACTTCGACAGGACAGCCTGGCACGTCCTGGTAGTGCTTGACCTTCATGTGACAGTACCCTTTTGGGTACCAAGTACGGCAAATAACCCTACTTGTTCAACCCGAAGCTTGGCCGATCTCCACGGGACTGTTTCGCAACGCCTCAGGAGACCTTCATGAAAGCCATCGCCTATCGTCCCGGATCGGGGCTTTCCGACCCCGGCGCCTTTGTCGAAATCGACAAGGCCGATCCCCAGCCGACAGGCCATGATCTCGTGGTCAGCGTGCGCGCCGTTTCGGTTAATCCCGTCGACACCAAGGTGCGCGATGGCAGGGTGTTCTTGGGCGAGGCTGTGGACGTCCTAGGCTGGGATGCGGCCGGCGTCGTCGTCGCCGCCGGCCCCAAAGCCTCGCTGTTTGGGCCTGGAGACGAAGTCTTCTACGCAGGAAGCCTGCTTCGCAGCGGCGCCAACGCCCAGCTGCATCTCGTCGACGAACGGCTGGTTGGCCCCAAGCCCAATCTTTCCTTCGCCAAGGCTGCGGCGCTGCCGCTCACGGCCATCACCGCCTGGGAGCTGCTCTTTGACCGGCTGGGCGTCGCTCCCGGCAAGTTGGCGGATGGGGGATCCCTCCTTGTCATCGGCGGCGCTGGAGGGGTCGGATCGGTGCTCATCCAGCTTGCGCGGCGCCTGACGAGCCTGACGATCATCGCCACGGCCTCGCGGCCCGAGAGCCGCGACTGGTGCCTTGGACTTGGCGCCCATGCGGTCATCGATCACTCGGGCGACATGGCGCAAGAGCTGCGCGCCATCCTGGCCCCGCCTATCACCCATATCGCTGCGCTCAACGAGACCGCGCGCCATTGGCCGGCGATCGCGCAGATCATCGCGCCCTATGGCAAGGTCGCGTTGATCACCAACCACGACAGCCTCGATGCCGCGCCGCTCAGGGCCAAAAGCGTCTCGCTCCATTGGCAGGACGTGGTCACGCAAATGGCCTTCGGCGATCCGTCTCGCCTCGCGCACCATAAAATCCTAAGAGAGGTGGCCGCCTTGGTCGACGCTGGCGTGATCGTCTCGACGGCGACCCAGATCCTGAGCCCGTTGAGCGCGGCAAGCTTGTTGGAGGCCCATGCGCTGGTCGAGGGCGGACGCATGCTCGGCAAGGTCGTCGTCACCAACGATCCGGCCTAGGCCGGCGGCGCCGCCCGTCCGATGCGGCCAGTCGCCGTGCGGGCCAAACCTTGATGCTTGGCCCGCACGGCGCGCTAGGCGCCCGCCGGGGCTGGCCCTTGAGGGCGGCCGTGATTGAACAGCGCGACCACGCTGTGGGGCGCGGCGGGGCCGAAGAACCGCTGGTGGTTGCGGGCGGTTTCGTCGGCGACGTCGGCGCTTCGGGGGAACAACTGGTTTTCATAGACAGCGAGCGCGGCGTCGATGTCATCGGGCGTGGCGATGATCGCTTCGGCCAGTTGGGCGCCGTCAAGCAAGGCGAGATTAGCCCCTTCGCCGGCGAAGGGGGACATCAGGTGCGCCGCGTCGCCCACCAGGGTCAGGCCCGGCGCGCGCTTCCAGCTGTGGCCGACAGGAAGCGCGAAGATGGGACGCAGAATGGGGTGTGTGTCGCTTTCGGTGATAAGGGCGGTGAGCTGCGGCGCCCAACCCGCGAACTGTTCGGCGACCTGGACGAGGCCGGCTCTGGCGTCGGTGAAGTCCAGGGCCGCGAACCAGGCCTCCGGCCTGTTCAGGGCGACGTAGGTGCGAAGCGTTCCATCGGCGTAGCGGTGCGCGAGGATGCCTTGGCCTGGCGCTACGGCCATCAGGGTGCCCCCGCCGATCGCGTTGGCGCTGGCCTTGAGGCGCGTGTCGCCGTCGAGCACGGTCGTTTCGATGAACGAGGTGCCCGTGTAGCCGGGCGTCACGTTCGAAAGCAGCGGGCGGACCTTCGACCAGGCGCCGTCGGCCCCCACCAGCAGGCCCGCCACGGCCTTGGAGCCGTTGGCGAAGATGATCTCGCGCAGTCCGTCTGCACGAGGCGCGATGGCGGCGACCCTGCGGCCCCATTGGATCGCTTGAGGCGGCAGAGAGTCGATCAGCATCTGGCGAAGATCGCCCCGGTCAATTTCGGGGCGGTCCCCTCTGTCGCTGCCAGGCTTGTCGAAGAGGATATGGCCGTCCTGGTCGACGACGCGCTTGGCGTCTTCGCCAGGGCGGACGAGGTCGAGGAAGGTCTCGAAGAGTCCTGCGGCCTTGAGGGCGATCTGGCCGTTGTGCTCGTGGATGTCGAGCAGTCCGCCTTGGGTCCTCGCGCTCGCCGAGACTTCGGCTTCGTAGATCGTCGCCGAAATTCCATGGAGATGGAGAACCCGGGCGAGGGTCAGGCCGCCGAGACCGGCGCCGATGATCGTGATGGGGGCAGGCATGGTTGCGCTCCTGTCGTCGCTTGCCAGCAGCGCATGGGCGCTGATCGCAGCGATGGCCTGATGATCAGGCGGTGGGTTTGGGAGACGCTGGCCTGGCCGTGCGAGACGCTTGGTCAGGATGCATGCGACGGCCTCGGGAGAGGCTGTCATTTTCGCGACGGGGTGAAGTTACATCAATCGACCGCGCGAAACAATTGAGCGCGTCGGTCCAGGCGGCGGCCCGGAGGTCAGATCGCGTCGCGCGAACCGCCGCTGTCGGGCTGACCGTGCGTCTGCTGATCGGGATCGGCGCAGCTTGGAGCGGGAGCGCCTTCTGCCAATACAGTCGCACTAGAAGAGTGGTCTCAGAAGTTGCAACCTGGGTGGAATGCGTTCATCGTCGAACAATGTTCGCTGAGGGGGGCTTCATGCGTATCGCCATCTTATTGGCAGCCGGTCTGTTGGCAGGTTGCGCCGGCACAACCGTGTTGCCCGCATCAACCAAAGACCAGGAAGCGAGCGCCAAAGGCATTCGCTACTATGAATCCGCACCTTTTCTCCTGGTCTATTCCGACGGCAAGGGAGGGGTCGTCAGCGAGCTGAAATTCCTCCCTGACGTGACGACCAAGCGATCGATTGAGCCGTTCGCGTACCTGGCGCAGAACGAGACTACCCTGACTTTCACCGACGGCGTGCTCTCGCAAAGCAAGACCGTGGTCGACGAGACAGTAGTCCCCAAATCCATAGTCTCGGCGCTGGAGAAGGTGGCCACCGCCGCCATGGGCGCCGCGGCCGCCGATGCGCCGGAGGGCTTCCAGGAGGCCGATATTCCGCTGCCCAGGCTCTACAAGATCGTCATCTCGGGCAACGACATCAGTCTGGAGGGCGGTGACGCCTTCACAACAGACGGCAAGCCGATCGCGACGATCCACGCGACGATCACCACGCCAGGCGCAGCTCCACCTCCGCCCCCAGCGCCCGCACCGGCGGCTGGCGACGGCAAGACCGAGGGCAAGGCCGACGGCAAGGAGACGGGCAAATGAAACGCGCGATCGCCCTTCTGGCCGCCCTGGCTCTTTCCGGATGCGCCACCTACGTCAAGAGCATCCCCGACGCGAAGGGTAGCGGACCCGGCATCCGCTATTCGCTGCCCGCGCCCTTCCTGATGGTGACCCCCAAGCCTGACGGATCCCTGGAGGTCACGACGGTCAACCTACCTGACCCGGACGCCACCTACACGCTTGAGACCAAGTCGCTGGTCTCCAGCTACGCGCTGGACGTCCAGATCGAGCACCAGATGCTCAAGTCGATCAGCATGAACCCCAAATCCGACCTGGTCGCCGCTGCGACGGTCGACTCTCTTGGCGCCTATCGCAAGGCGCAGATCGAAGCGCGGGAGAAGGCCGAAGACGCGGCCAAGAAGCAGGACGCCGACGATCAGAAAGCCCTGGCGGATGCGACGCTGGCCGTGGAACTTGCCGACGACAAGGTCGCGCAGCTGACCGCTCTTGGCGCAGCCGCCGACAAGACCCTGGACGCCAAGCTGGCCGCCTCCGAAGCCAAGATCAAGCTCAAGGCCCTGGAGCGCGCCCAAGACAGCGCCCGGGGACGTATGACCTCGGCTGACGCGCCTGACTCCAGCCGGGCTGGCGCAGGGCCCGTGGCGGCCGGCGCGATGCTCTTTCGCATCGTGCCGGAAGGAAAGGGCGTCAAGCTCGTGGCGGTGCGCGGGCCAAGTCTATTTGCCACGTCGACCGCCACGATGCTGTCGATCGGTTTCACCCCCAGCGGCCCTGTTTCCTTCTCCGCTGACGCCAATGGGGTTCGAAAGGCGGAGCTGACCTATAGCAGGCCGCTTTCAGCCATCATCAACCCGATCCTTCGAGACGAGAACAATCCAGGGGTCGCTCTGTCCAAGCTGAAAACGGACATTAATTTCCTGAAGGGGGTCGCCAGTCCCAAGGTGACGATCATCTTGGACCCAGCCACGCCGATCGGTCGATATGGCCTGACCCTGGACATGGTCGCGGGCAATGGCACGACCACGACGCAGGCGCTTGAGATCGTGGTCGTCAAGTGATCGCTCTGGGCTGCGTCCTGGGCCGCATGGGTAATTTTCCCCTTCCGGCCTTCGTCCAGAACGGCGCTCCGTCTCTGAGGGACTTCTTCGCTCAGGGGTCGCACCACGACATCGACCTGCAGATCGATTCCAGCTTTCTCGGCCAGGCTCTGAAGCCAGGACCCAGCGCCTATGGCGCGCTCGACCTGCAGATTGCGACCCTTCAGCTGACCCACAATCCGCCGCCGGGCACGCGATCGGAACGGGTGGCGGTGCTGTTCGCCAACGCCTACGCGCCTAACCCGAATGTCCTGGGCGTGATGTTCGACCGCGGCAAGCCAAGCTGGTGGGACGACCCCAATCCTCCGCCGATAACCACGGCCTCGGCGCGGGAAGGGTGCGCAGTGTTTCTGGGCGCCATCGCCGCCTTGCGAGGGACAGGTTTTAATTTCCAGGTTCAAGCCCAGTTCACGACGATCCATGAGATGGGGCATCTGTTCAATCTGCAGCATTGCGACATACCGCAATTTCCCCCCAACTTCATGGCGACCACGCAGTCCGACGCGCCCTATAAGCCCAACGCCTTCCGGTTCCTGCCGCCTCACGAAACCCAGTTGGCAGCGTGTTCGACCTCGCCCTTCGTCTGGCCAGGCGGCGCACCATTCGACGGCGACAGCGGCGACCTTCCCGGCCGTTCGCCCAGGCGCAATCCATCGGGACCGGTTGAGCCGTTCGGGCTGCAGATGTCGCTGCAGATGTCGCAGAGCGAGTTTTGGTTGTTCGAGCCGGTGGAGCTGGAAATAAAGATCGCCGTCGCGCCGGGCGTGTCGCGCCGCTTCACGATCCCCGACGCGGTGGACCCCGGTTACGAGACCTTCGTCCTGTGGCTGGAGGATCCGACGGGCGAACGGCGGCGCTATCGCTCGCCCCGGCGCTATTGCGGCTCGGCCGGGCGCCTTGGCGTCTCGCCAACTCGCCCGTTTCGCCGGGACATCAGCATCTTCGCGGATGCCTCGGGCTACACCTTCCGCAGGCCGGGCGTCTGGCGGATATGGGCGGAGATGGAAGTCTCCAGGGGCCGGTCGCTGGCCTCTTCGCCGATCGAGGTGAATGTTCGCGCGCGTGCGCGGGGCCAAGACTATCGGCTGGCTGTCGAGCGCCTGGCCAATCCCGAAAGCGCCCTGCTGCTCTACCATCGCCTCATTCGGTCGGGCGTCAGTGATGGCCAGAAGGCCCTGCTCTCGCAGATCGACGACAGGGGGGGAGCGGTGCCGATCGGGGGCGTTGAATATGCACTGGGGCGGGCCTGGGCCGAGCAGGCCGCCTGCGGCGATGACCCGTCCCAGGCCGAGCCGGCCATGGAAATGCTGCGCCGGGCCTGTGACCGCGCCGACCTGGGCGAGCACCGCAGGGGACTGGCGAGCCACATCCTTTCAGGGGCCGCGCCTCCGCGGCGACGCCGGAAGGTCGCGATCGAGATACCGGAGCCGCCGAAGGACTACCTGCCAGTATGTCCAGCAAAGGCATCGATCGGATCCGACTAAGTCTTTCGAAGAGCGTCAGATTCTACTCGTCGTAGGTTCATATCCTCTGCGTTCCGTCATGGATCTAGAACAACGTCTGTTGAACCGGTCTGGTCGTGGCAGACTCGTCGCCAAGGCCGCGTCGGCGCAACTCCGTCTGAGCCGTGAAGCGGATATCGGCGTCGCGATCCTGCGCCAGAGCCTCCAGCCTCTGCACCTTCAGGCGGTCCCAGGACTTGCCCCGATCAGGCCCGCAGACACTCGGGGTAAGAGGCCAGGTTCCCGGCTCCAGGTCAGAAGCTCCTCGACCGAGCGGGTCTTCCGCTTGGCGCTCCGGTTGTCCACCGGTGGCCGACTAGCCCACGAAACCGTCGTAATCGTCCACCGGTGGACAGTTGGCGTGGACGTCACGACTCCTGATCCACGCGTTGTCGCGTCATGAGCCTACCGCCCAATGGACGCGAACCATCGGCACGGCGAGCGCGGCGGCGATGGCCAGGAGCGCGACCGCGCCGAGCCATCCCGCAGGTGTGAGAAGACAGGCGGTGGGGCGGCGTCGGGGCGGCATGGCCTGAATCCTAAGCATGATGGGCAATCGGTGCCGCGAGCTGGGCGGCCGGAACCATGTCGAGGCCCAGGCCCAGTTGCTCGTCCTTCAGCGCGATGTCCTGGTCGAAGTTCGACAGGGTCACGCCCACGAGGCGAATGCCCAGGCGCGGCGGATAGACCGAGCGGACGAGATCAAGGCTCGTGCGGCGCAGGGTCTCCCGATCGGTGACCGGCGAGGGCAGCGAGCGGCTACGGGTGGCCTGCTGGAAATCGGCCCACTTGATCTTCACCGTGACGGTGCGGGCCCGAGCGCCGGTCTTCTCACACCAGGTCCAGACGTCGTCGGCCATGGCCAGGACGCCGGCCTCGATCGGCTCGGGCGCGGTGTGATCCTGGTCGAAGGTTGTTTCCGCGCCGGAGGACTTGCGCACGCGATCCGGATTGACCCGGCGGTGATCCTCGCCGCAGGCGATGGCGTAGTACCAAGGTCCAGATTTGCCGAAATGCTGCTGCAGGAACACCAGGCTCTGACGATGCAGGTCCTCGCCCGTGTGAATGCCCAGGCGCTTCATTTTGGCCTCGGTGACCGCCCCCACGCCGTAGAATCGGCCGATCGGCAAGGTCTGGACGAAGGCCTCGCCCTTACCGGGCGGCACCACGAACTGGCCGTTGGGCTTGCGCTGATCGGAGGCTAGCTTGGCGATGAACTTGTTGTAGGAGATCCCCGCCGAAGCCGTCAGGCCGGTTTCCTCCAGGATCCGCGCGCGGATCTCCCTGGCGGTTTCCGACGCGGTCTCCAGGCCGCGCCGATTGGCGGTGACGTCGAGATAGGCTTCGTCCAGCGACAGGGGCTCGATCAGGTTGGTATAGTCGGCGAAGATCGCATGGATCTGTCGCGAGACGGCCTTGTAGACCTCGAAGCGCGGTGGCACGAAGACGAGCTGCGGACACTTGGCCAGGGCGGTCGTCGAGGGCATCGCCGAGCGGACGCCGAACTTGCGAGCCTCGTAGCTGGCGGCGGCGACCACGCCGCGACGGGCCCCATGGCCAACCGCCAGCGGACGCCCCCGAAGGCTGGGATCGTCACGCTGTTCGACCGACGCATAGAAGGCGTCCATGTCGATGTGGATGATCTTGCGGATCGCATCGCCCGTCATGATGGCAGCTTAGCTTGATTGGAACTAAAAGAGAACACGTGCGGGCCCCCTCAGGCGCACACCGTCCGGGACGTTACCGAGTACGCGTGACGCCGCGCCCGCAGCGCAGGGGCGGGGGCATGGCGGACTGGTTGGGGAATCGCCCGGGATGCTATGGGGATTCCATGAGCGAAGAGGCGCTGGATCTCGAGGCAATGGCCGCGGCCTTGCGGGCGAGCGGGCGATACCGCGTGCTGCGTCGCTTGGCGCCGCGAGCGCCGATCGTGATCCCCGATGGCGTCGTCACCCGCACAGGCCTATTCGTCGATGTCGAGACCACGGGTCTGGACTGGCTACGCGACGAGATCATCGAGTTGGCGATGATCCCGTTCCGCTACGGGACCGATGGTCGAATCTACGAGGTCGGCGAAGCCTTCCAGGGCCTGCGCGAGCCGGCCCAGCCCATTTCGGCCGAGATCACCGCCCTGACCGGGATCGACGACGCCATGGTCGCCGGCAAGGCCATCGATCCGGACGCCGTGGCGGCCTTCGCCGCGCCGGCCGCCCTGGTCATCGCCCACAACGCCGCCTTCGACCGACGCTTCCTGGAGCGATTCAGCGCGGTCTTCCGCACCAAGCCCTGGGGTTGCTCGATGAGCCAGGTCGACTGGGCCGCCGAGGGGCACGAAGGGGTCAAGCTGGCCTGGCTCGCCGCCGGGGCGGGGTTCTTCTATGACCGCCACCGGGCGGTCAACGATTGCGCGGCAGCCATCGAACTGCTCGCGACCGAGCTGCCTCGCAGTGGTGTTCTGGCGATGGCCGCACTGTTGGAGCGGGCGCGCACGCCAACCTGGCGGATCTGGGCCGAGAACTCGCCCTTCGCCATGAAGGATCGGCTCAAGGCCCGCGGCTATCGCTGGAACGGCGACGACGGCGTGCCGTCGCGCTGCTGGTACGTCGATGTCGCCGAGGCCGACAAGGACGCCGAACTAACCTTCCTGCGCCAGGAGATCTACGGCGGCCAGATCGACCTGCTGGTGAGACGGATCGACGCCTATGATCGCTTTTCCGATCGTTGCTGAACGGATTGCCCGGCTCGGCGCCTCAGAGCGTCCAGGACCCTTCTCAAATGTTGGGAAAGCTCAGGCCGGCGTCAGCTGCGAATGGGCGCGGCGGTGGTCTGGCCAAGAGGCGTCGCAGGCGGCCTGGCGACTTCGATGTAACGATGGGCGAAGCTGGCGATCAGTGCGCTGACCGCTCTCTGCTCGCCGTGCACTGTTACGAACAGGTTGGGGCGGCCTTGGCTAGCCCACCAGAAATCGCTGTCTTTCCACGCAAGCGCACGGATTTCCGTAGAGGCGGGATCGGCGATCTGCGGCAGGGCGTGCTTGGTCCCATTGGAGATGTGGCGCAGCGCTCCCCATTCGGGGAAGGCGGCCTTGAACACCTCATGGCCCGATGGCGACCATTCTGCGCGATCGTGCCAGTCGCGGACATGATTGCAGAGCGTCGCCGCGCCAAGCTCCAGAGCCGCGATCGCCTCGATCTTCAGGTCGGGTTGACGGGCCAGATCGAGAAGCTCGAGGGCGGCCTTGGCGAGATCTCTGGGATCGTTGAACATCGGCGACGGGCTAGGGTGAAGGCGACGTCATGCGCTAATTCCAGCCGCACCGCTCTGCACCAAGATTGTTAGCTTGAGCGAACCACGACAGGCCTGGCGAATCGAGCGGGGATGTCCCGATGACGGCCAAGAAGCACCACTACATCCCCAAATGCTACCTCAAGGCCTGGACTGGCGCTGATCGGCTGCTTTGTGAATATCGCAACTGCCATGGCCGCATCGTGGTCAAGCGCCGCCATCCTGCCGAAACCGGCTGGGAAGACGGGCTCTACTCGATCCGGGATCTGCCGCCCGAATACGCCGACGTCGTCGAAGAAAAGTTGTTCCTGAAGGTCGACCAGGATGCGTCCAACGCCTTGGCGGCATTGCGTCAGGGCGACGACCTCGACGCTCAGCTGGTGGAGGGGTGGGCTCGCTTTTTGATGTCGCTGCTGCAGCGCCATCCTGGGCGGATCGACTTCCTGCGCCAACGCGTCTTAGAGCAGTTCGAGGAGATCAACGCCAAGAGCCGCGCGTCGATGGACGACGTCGAAGGCTATGACGCCTTCGTCCGGCTCAACAGCGCCAACCTGCTGGGCCAGATGTTCGCCTACACCGTGGAGGCGGCGTGCAATCTGGAGGAAATCGGGCGCATCCTCGTCAACATGCACACCATGGTGGTCGTCTATAACGATGCGCGCCACCGGCTGCTGACCTCGGACAATCCGCTGTTCCTCTCCGAGGGGCTGCATGAGGACAAGGCGTTCATCATGCTGCCCCTATCGCCGCGCGTGCTGTTCATCGCCGCCAACACCCGGGCGGTCCTGGACGAGATCCGGCGTGACGTCGCCCCTGAACAGCAGATCGAGGTCATCAACCGGCACGTCGTTCGCAGGGCGCACAAGTACGTCTACGGTCTTTGCGAAAACCAGCTGGATTTCGTGGTCGAACATTTCGGCAAGGAACGCCAGGAAGAGCGCGACGAGTGGACGGCGTCCGTGGCGTTCGTGGAGTCAGGCCAACCGCTGCCTCAGCGTCGCGCCGCCGGCGGTGCAACTGAACGTTTTCCGGCGCGATAGGCGCAGCGAGCGCGTTGAGTTGGCCTATGATCGAAAGCAAGAATTGGCGCGAAGTCGTGCCGGTCACCGGCGCGCACCGCGTCGATGTACACCTTGCGCATCGCGTTGGCGTCCAGCAGTCCGGCGCCGCCCCAGGTGAAACGCTCGGCGCCGAGCGCGACGACCAGGAGGTCAGCGATCAAGCCCGCATGGCGGCCGTATTTCCGAACCGGCAGGTTCGAGGAAGCCGGAGTATTGGAACCTATAGATTCTAAAAGGGGCGATCCCAGGCAGCTGTCCAATTCGTCGGTCGAGGGCTTCGCTGAAGGTGAGTGGGGCCGCCAGGTATCCCGCAGGGGGGCTTTCATTCGAGCGACGATTTTCACCGACTGGTGAAAGTAGGTCGTTCAGTGAAAGTCCTCGTAGGCGGGATCAATGACAGGGGGCTGCTTCCAATTGCGTGACGACCTCAGTTCAGCGACTGAGCCGCGACGAAATCTGACGCGGTCCTTCAGCGGGTTGATCAATTCCAGGCCCGTCCTGATCCCGGAAAGCCCAAGGCGCATCACGGTGACCAGCCGTGCATCTGGCGGGTGTTGACGGGAGAACGAACATATTCGGAGCCGGCGTCGCCGATCAGCGCCACGAGCAGGCGACATACCAGAGCCTCCATCTCCAGCGTCAGGTTCTGGTTGGTGCCGACCCCATGAAGCGCAAATCCAAGAGGAGCGCCCATGAACAAACCCTCGTGGAAAGTGGCGTTGCGAAGCGTGGCGACGGTAGCGGGGCCGGACGAAGCGTCCGCCCATTCGGGCGTCTCCATGCCGAACAGATCGCACATCCAGCCGAGACGACGTGCATGACCAAGCCGTAGGGGCGGCTTATGAAGCTCGGCGGTCAGGGCGAAGCAGGCGTCGAGCGCGCCGCACAGATAGATGAATTCCTCGAACTGGAGCGCATGAGGGTAGTGCGCGATAAAGAGGTTGTGGACCGCAGCACACCAGCGAAGGGCGCGGACCGGCACGGCCTTGTGGGCCTGCCAGAAGGCCTCGGCCAGTGCCAGGGCGGGGACGTATTCCCTGGGCGACAGCACGAAATCCACCATCTTGCGTGGCTTGAGCGGCGTGGCGTCAACGAATCCGGCGTCAGTCGTGGTCAGCCGCATGCCCGTGAAGAAGCTGAGCGCCCAAACGAGAAATTCCAGGTGCTCGGGTCCGTCCGCCGCCGCGTGGGCCAGGCTGTGGGTCTTGGGAAGGCCGAAGATTCGACTGGCATAGGGCAACTGGCGCACGCCGTGGCCCATGACATGCTGTTCTCGCGGCGGCGGATAGATCCAGTCGCGGTCGACGCCTTCGCTTTCGCGAACGTCGCTGACCTTGGTGTCGAGATCCGGCAGCGTTTCTACGGCGATGGCGCCTGTCGTGAAATCCATCTCATGGGGAAACCAGCCGAAGTCCGCCTTCAGTCTCGTCGCCATCGGATCCTCCCTCCGCAACCTGCCGATCACTCCGTGAGCACGGCCTTTATCGCAGACGGAAAGCAACCCGCAGCCGTGGCGTTCGCCAGCTCGCTCGGCTCAAGCCGGTCTGGGCCTGTGGGGCGGCCTGGCGAGCGGGGTGGGTTTTAAGCCACCGACAGCTCCGGCCCGCCTCTATCGGCGGGCCTCCGCGCCTTCGGCCTTGGGAGAGCGGTCGGCGGTCACGCTCGGTCCCGCGGCTTTCGCCGCTCCTACGGGCGCGACCCTAGCGGGCAGGCTCTGGCCCGCCGCCGGCCGCTCGGCGCCGTTTCCCGCCACGCGCAGTGCGCGGGCTCCTCACAGTCTTCATTGCCGCGAAGAGGCGGCCGCTCGGCGGCCGCGTGGCTTGGGGCTCCGCCCCTCGGCGCGCTTCGGATCGTCTTCCGCCCAGCTTCGGGCTTTCGCCCTGCAGCCGGGTCCCCGCGAAGCCGCCCCTCCGTTTGCACCCCCGGTCTCGCCGACGGGCAAGGGTTCATGTTGAACCCCTGTTTTGAGGATGAAGATCATGGGTGGCGCGAAAATTCCAATGACCGAATACCCCCATCTGACCATCGATCAGCGCCAGGCCCTGGAGGCCTTCGCCGAGACGAACGGCGTCGGCGACGCCTGGCGCGAGGCCCTGTCGATCGCCTGGATGAACTGCTCGGAGCCTGAGCCGTGGAAGGCCTCGCTTCGCAGTGTCCGCAACCTCTTTGGCCCGTCCTGGCTGTTTGACGAATACGCCTGGGGGTGGCTGCCGGAAGTCCCAGCCTACGAGAAGACTGGCCTCTGGTCCGATAAGCCGCCCGAGCCGACGCCGGGCTACGCCCGCTGGGGCGCCAGTTTCGATCCGCCGGCAGTTGGCGCGCGCGTCCGGGTGCGCACCAACAGCCTCGGCGCGGCGGTCGTCACGGGCTATTTCGTCGAAGAAGACTGGCTGGGCGTCATCGTCAAACTCACTGCGCCGGCCGACTGGTATGTCAGGCAAAACGGCGGAAATGTCCCTGGCCACAGCTTCGGCCCCGAAATCGAACTGATCTAGGCCGACGCGCTCGACCACGCCACGACCGCATCCGAAGGGGACGGTGCGCCCGCATTGTCCGTGTAGGGCGTAAGCGCGCTGAGCCTGGGGCCGCGCTCGCCTAATAGCGGGAGGTGCGATATCCGCCGCTGGCGTCGCCGCTGCGCTAGAGACGCTGCAAACCAGCGGCGCGGCGGATGTCGCACCGAGGAGCGTGCGGCGGGAGATCGAGGTGAGGTCGGCCTTGTCTTCAGACATGCGGGGGCTCCCGGCGCAGGCGCTCGGTCCGATCAGCACGCTAATCGGTGGAGTTTGGGTGGATTGAGGCTACATTC
>FSTO01000292.1_pt1 | contig 30850 bp, 25 predicted proteins | sample 1636981 | NCBI WGS metagenome assembly FSTO01 (sample SAMEA3914819, study PRJEB12502) | metagenome | biome: forest; material: soil | place: Canada | collected 2010-06-26 | depth 0.3 m | reverse complement strand
CTGGCTGAACAGGCCGGTGGCCTGGCCCTTGATGTCGAAATACTTCTGCTCCTCGAAGCCGAAGACCTCGCGATAGAAGGTCGACCAGGTGCGCATCTGACCGCGCTTGACGTTGTGGGTCAGGTGGTCGAGCAGGTCCAGGCCGACAGTGTTGGCCGCCTCGTCCTGGGCCGCGCCGACGACGAGATCCCAGGTGGCGAAGACGGCGTCGGCGCTCTGAACCAGATAGAGCAGGGAGCCGCCGATGCCTTGCAGCACCCGCGCGCCTTCGCCCAGCAGCGAGCTTGCCGGATCGGCTGCCACCGCGCCGCGCTTCAACGCCTCCGCATAGGCCTGCTCGACATCGGCGACGCCGAACGCCATGCCGTTGGCCGACGGGCCGTGGGCGGCGCGAAACTCGGCGACATGGCCGGTTGGCTCGTCATTGATCAGCAGGTTGATGCGGCCCTGCTTGTAGCGGGTCACCGCCTTGGTCGGATGCTTGCTGGCGGCCACGAAGCCCAGCTGCTCGAACAGGCCCTTCATGACGAGCGGTTCGGGGCTGGTGAATTCCACGAACGCGAAGCCGTCGAGGCCGAGCGGATTTTCAGCGGTGATGGTCATGCGAATTCTCCCTGGAGGCAGGCGTCATAGGTCCGCGCGAACGTGTCGATGTTCTCGTTGGTCAAGCCGGCCAAGTTGATGCGACCTACGCTGGCCATGTAGATCGCGTGGTCGTCACGCAGCCGGGCGACCTGGCTCGTCGTCAATGGCAGCAAGGCAAAGAGCCCGTGCTGGGCCGCCAGCGGCTTCAGGGCCGGATTCGCCTGCGCCAGGCGCGCGCGCAGGCCCGCAATTCGACTGCGCATGGCTTCCAGTTCGGCCTTCCACAACGTGGTGAGACACTCCGACTCCAGGATGACGCGTACCGTGGCCGCGCCGTGGTCGGGCGGCATCGACCAGTTGGTTCGCGCCAGGGCTCGGATGTTGGTCGCCGCCAGTTCGACCACCATGGCGTTGCGCGACAGGGCGTAGAGCGCGCCCACCCGTTCGCGGTAAAGGCCAAAGTTCTTGTCGCAGGAATAGGCGAGCAGAGCGTCGTCGGCCGCATCGAGCACGAGCCGCATGCCGGCCGCGTCGTCTTCCAGGCCCAGGCCCAGGCCCTGATAGGCCAGGTCGATCAGCGGGGTCAGACCCTTGCGCGCCACAAGCTCGGCGATCTCGCGCCATTGGTCCAGACTGAAGTCGGCTCCGCTGGGGTTATGGCAGCAGCCGTGAAGTAGGACCGCATCACCGCGTCGACCGGTCTCAAGCGCCGACATCATCTCGTCGAAACACAGCCTTTGGGTGCGTTGATCGTAGTGGTGGAAAGTGACCCTGTTGATCCCAAGCTGATCGAGGATCTGAGTGTGGTTGGGCCATGTCGGGGCGCCGAGAAAGATGCGAATGTCGGGCCTGGCCGCGCGCAGAAGCTCGCACGCCAGTCGGATCGCTCCGGTGCCGCCGGGAGTCTGTACGCCGAAGATTTCGTGGCTGATCCGAGGGCCGAAGACGATGGGCTTGAGAAGCTCAAGATAGTCCAGGTCGCCTTCGGGCCCCAGATAGGACTTGGTCGACTGAACGTCGAGCAGCTGTTGCTCGGCTGCCTTGACCGCCGCCAAGACCGGGGTAGCCCCCAGATCGTCGCGATACACACCCACCCCGAGGTCAATCTTTCCCGGACGCGGGTCGCGCCTGTACAGGTCGATCAACGACAAAAGAGCGTCGCCCCGCTGCATAGTCAGGTGTGCGAAAAGGGAGCGGGCCGAGGTCATGATGTCTTCCGGGATTGGGCGTAGGCTTGGGTGCCAAGCGTGAGCACGCGATCGTCGGCGAGCACGGTGTCGGTGGTGAGGTCGGGCGCGGTCTCAAGCTCGGCGTAGAGCGGTGCGAAATCGGTCTCCAAGGTCTGCCGCAGCAGGTCCTCGAAGCTGTCGATGACGAAATAGGTCTGCTGGTAGTCGTCGATCTTGTACTTGGTCCGCATCACCCGCTTCAGGTCGAAGCTGATGCGGTTGGGCGAGGGATCATCGAGCGCGAAGATCGACTCGCCATGGCTGGAGACAATCCCGGCTCCGTAGAGCCGCAGGTCGCCGGCCTCGCGGATCAGGCCGAACTCGACCGTGTACCAGTAAAGGCGGGCCAGCTTGTCCAGCGAGCCGTATTTGAGCGAGCGCAGCCCACCCTCGCCATAGGCCTGCATGTAGTCGGCGAAGACCGGGTTGGCGAGCAGGGGGACGTGCCCGAAAACGTCATGGAAGATGTCGGGCTCTTGCAGATAGTCGACCTGCTCGGGCGTGCGGATGAAGTTGCCGGCCACGAAGCGCCGATTGGCAAGGTGGTCGAAGAAGACGTCGTCGGGTACGAGGCCGGGCACGGCCACCACGCTCCATCCGGTTAGTTTCTGAAGGCGCTCGGAGAGCTCCTCGAAATCAGGAATCCCAGGCTTGGAGAGTCGCAGGACGTCCAGGCCGGCGAGGAAGGTTGGGCTGACCCGGCCTTTGAGCATTTCCGCTTGCCGAGCGAACAGGTGGTCCCACATCGCGTGCTCTGACGGCGTGTAGGCCGACCATTGTTGCGGAATGGTCCAATCTTCGAAGGCCCCCTCGGGGCGAGTGTTCGGTGCGTGACCCATAGGTGAAACAATTGCACGACGCTTGAGTGGCTTCCTTTCAGATTCACCGATGTTTTCGGATTTTCTGAAATGGAATTTCGATTTATGGTGGAGTTATGAAGCAAGAACCCGATCTCGATGCGGTGGCTCGTAAAATCCTGGCCATCCTCCAAGAAGACGCCACGGTCAGTCACGCCGATCTCGCTGAAAGGGTGGGGGCGTCGGCCGCCTCCTGTTGGCGGCGCATCAAGTCCCTGGAGACGGCGGGCTACCTGACCAAGACCGTGCGGCTGGTGAATCCCGAGCGGATGGGGCGGGGCGTCAACGTTCTTTGCAATGTGCGCATGCGCAGCCACGCCAAGGACGCGTGCGATGTGTTCGAAGCTTTTGTGCGTGGCCAGTCCGAGATCGTCGAGGTGTTCTCAATGTCGGGCGAATGGGACTATCTGCTGCGTATCGTCGTGGCCGATGTCCGCGACTACAATGACTTCCTGATGCGAAAATTGCTCGCGCACCCCTCGGTCGCCAGCGCCTCGTCGCACTTCGCTTTGGAGTTGGTGAAGTACACCACGGCCATCCCCGTGTGAGCGTGACGGATCGGCCGTGGCGGCCCAGGGCGGCGACGGTGACGACCCGCGATCGGCGTGTCGTGGCGCACCGCCAAGGTTCGCCCGTCCAAAGTATCCACGTCTACCGGTTTCGAAGAGGAAGGACGCTCGTCGATTTGTTCGTCGCCATGCTGATGGTCGACTGAATCTCCTGCACCGCCGGGAGTGTCGACAAGCGACCAAATACGAACATGCGATAGTCCTCTATGTCGCGAGTCACGATGCGCAACAGGAAGTCAAAGGCGCCCATGATCGTGTGGCACTCGAGGACCTCGGGGAAACGTTGAATGGCTTCATAGAACTCGATCAAGTTGGCGCGCCCATGCGCCGACAACTTGACCTGCGCGAAGATCGTTGTGGCGAAGCCAGCCTTGGCGGCGTTCAGATGCACCTGTCGGTCTTCGAAGAAGCCCTCATCCTTGAGCCGCGAGACCCGGCGCCAGCAAGGCGATTGCGACAAGCCGACCTTCTGGGCCAGTTCGGCTGTCGGAATGGGCGGATGACGCTGAATGACGTCGAGGATGCGCAGATCTGTTTCATCGAGCTCGGCAATTTGGCGGCGCGCTATCATCTGTGTCTCCGTGTTCGCGCAATCCAACCTCCAATCGGATGACGGGAATAGCTCACCGCCCTGTCCGAAGAGGTCGAATTGGCCGATGCTCATCCTTGGCTTCTAGTGCATTAGGTAATTTAAGCGTCGACCGTTTGTTGGCAAGAAAGAAAATTCCAATTCTCGCCCCGATCGTAGGATGTCCTCATCAAGGGGGCGACGATCATGGGCACGGCACTCGTTTCGGCGACGCTTCAGGATAAATACGAATTCGACCGTGGTCGGGTCATCTTGACGGGGGTGCAGGCGCTCGTTCGGCTTCCGATTGTCCGACGCAAGCTCGATCACGCGGCGGGATTTCGCACGGCGGGCTTCATATCCGGCTATCGCGGGTCGCCTCTCGGCACCTATGATAGCCAGCTCCTGGCGGCGAAAAAAATGCTCGACGCCCACGACATCGTGGTTCGTCCCGCGGTCAACGAGGACCTTGGCGCGACCGCCGTCTGGGGCGCTCAGCAGGTCAACCTTTTTCCCGGAGCCCGGTTCGATGGGGTTTTCGGCATTTGGTATGGCAAGGCCCCGGGCGTGGATCGCACCGGCGATGTCTTCAAGCATGGCAACTATGCGGGCGTTTCACCGCGAGGGGGTGTGCTGGCGGTGGCTGGAGACGACCACGGCGCCAAGTCTTCCTCCCTGGCCGCCCAGAGCGAGTATAATTTCGTCGACGCCGAAATGCCCGTGTTCGCTCCGTCCACGATCGAGGAGGTTCTGACCTTCGGCGTCAAGGCCTTCGAAGTCTCTCGGTTCGCGGGTCTGTGGACGGCGATGACCACGGTCGCCGATATCATGGACTCGTCGGCCTCCATCGACGTCGATCCTGCACACTATGCCTGCGTTCAGCCGAAGGCGGTGCTCTTTCCCACGGACGGGGTGCATATCCGCACGCCCGACACCCCCTTGGCGCAAGAGATCCGGCATCGTCAGTTTCGCTTGCCCGCGGCCCTCGCCTTTGTTCGCGTCAATGGCTTTGATCGTCTGCTGATCGATCCGCCAGCCCCGCGACTGGGCGTACTGGCGGCCGGTAAGGCCTATGTTCACGTTGAGCAGGCGCTGCGGGACCTTGGCATCGATCGGGCGCTGGCCGCCGATCTTGGCTTGCGTCTCTACAAGCCGGGCCTCGTCTGGCCGTTGGAGCCGACCGCTTCTCGGGCGTTCGCCGCCGGTCTCGAGGCGGTTCTGGTCGTGGAGGAACGTCGGGCGCTGGTCGAGGATCAGCTCAAGCAGATCTGCTACGACTTGCCCAATCGCCCCCGGATTGTCGGCAAGCGCGACGAGGATGGACGCCCGCTTCTCAGCGAGACCGGCGAGCTTGACGCCGCCCAGATCGCTCGCGTGCTCTTTGCTCGAATCCCGAAGGACCGCCGCACGGACAGCATGCGGGCCCACATCGCCCGGCTCGATGCTCTGGCGCCCGCCCTCGCGCCCATCCACGAGCGCAAACCCTTCTTCTGCTCGGGCTGCCCGCACAATAGCTCAACCCAGGTGCCTGACGGCAGCCGCGCCATGGCGGGCATCGGCTGCCACTACATGGTCCAGACCATGCCCCGAAAGACCTCGACCTTCACCCAGATGGGCGGGGAGGGGGTCTCCTGGGTCGGTCAATCGCCATTCACCGACCAGAGCCACGTTTTCGTCAATCTGGGGGACGGGACCTATTTCCATTCGGGCGTGCTGGCCGTCCGCCAGGCTGTCGCCGCCAAGGTCAATATTACCTACAAACTGTTGTTCAACGACGCTGTGGCCATGACCGGAGGCCAGCCGGTCGACGGAATTTTGACCGTGCCGCGATTGGTGCGGCAGCTGCAGGCCGAGGGCGTCGGTCAGATCGTCGTTGTCAGCGATGACGTCGAACGCTCCAGGGCGCAGGCCGACTGGCCCGCTGACATCACGCCGCGTCCGCGGGAGGAACTGGACCTTATCCAGCGCCAGCTGCGTGAAACTCCAGGCGTCACCGCCATTGTCTACGATCAGGTTTGCGCCACGGAACTGCGGCGGCGCCGCAAGCGCGGGCTTGCCGCCCAGGCGACGCACAAGCTCTTTATCAATCCCCGTGTCTGCGAAGGCTGCGGAGACTGCAGCCTGCAGTCGAACTGCATTTCGATCGAGCCGCTTGAAACTGAGTTTGGCCGCAAGCGCCGCATCGATCAGTCGTCGTGCAATCAGGACGCAAAGTGCGTCGATGGCTTCTGCCCGAGCTTCGTGGAAGTGCGTGGCGGCCGAAAAGCCGCGGTTAAGACGGACATCGTCAAGCGGGCTCAGTCGCTCGAACGGGCCATGTATGCTCCGCTGGGCGAGGCGCCTTACAACATCGTCTTGGCGGGCGTGGGCGGCCAGGGGGTCACATCGCTGGCGGCGGTTCTGGCCATGGCGGCGCATCTCGACGGCGCGGCGGCCAAATCGGTGGACATGCTTGGCATGGCGCAGAAGGGCGGCGGCGTGTTCGTCCACCTGCGGCTCGCCGCCCAGCCTGACCATATTGTCGGCGCGCGCCTGGGGCCTGGCCAGGCCGACCTAGTTCTCGCCAATGATAGCGTGGTCGCACATGGCGCGAACGTCGCCACGCTGATGAGTCCCTCGCGGACTTTGACGGTGCTGAACACCGCGATGGCGCCGACGGCGGAATTCACCACCAACAACGCCGTCGAGTTCGATAGTTCGGGAATGCGCGCCCGCGTGCTTGAGCGCACCGCGCAGGCGCGCCTGTCGGACGCCAGTCATCTGGCGACGACCCTCCTGGGCGACGCCATCTTCTCGAACATGGTGTTGCTGGGCATGGCTTGGCAGTCGGGCTGGGCGCCCTTGAGCCTGGAGGCCATCGATCGCGCAATTGAGTTGAATGGCGCGGCTGTCCTTCAGAACAAGGAAGCCTTCGCGCTGGGGCGGATCGTGGTTGATGAGCCCGGCGTGTTTTCCGCGCTGACCGACGAACCCAAGAAGCCGTCGACCGATCTGATCGAGGTGGTGGGCAAGCGCATCGCTGATCTGAAGGCGTACCAGGACCAGGCCTATGCCGATCAGTTCCGCCGCGTGGTCGACGAAGTCGCCGCCGCCGAGCGCCGACTGAGGCCCGGATCGACGGTTCTGGCTCTGACCGCGGCGCGATCACTCTACAAACTCATGGCCTACAAAGACGAATACGAGATCGCACGGCTCTATTCCGAGCCGGCCTTCGCCGCCGCGATCGAGGCGACGTTTGGCCAAGGCGCACATCTGCGTCTGCAACTGGCGCCGCCGCTTCTCGCGCGAAAGGATCCGGTCACGGGCCATCCCCGGAAGATGGCCTTCGGTCCCTGGATGCTGAAACTCATGCCTCTGTTGGCGGCCTGCAAACGCCTCCGCGGAACTCGGCTTGATCCATTCGGCTACACCTTCGAGCGTCGTCTGGAGCGCACGCTGCGCGACGATTTCTTGGCTGCGGCGCGAACGGTCGCCGAACTCGCGGACCCGGCGCGGTTCGACCAAGCGCTGGCGCTGCTATCTGCGCCTCAAGCGGTGCGCGGTTTCGGCCACGTCAAACTGCGCAACGCCGACGCCTATCAGCACGCTTTGGCGACCGCCCTGAAGGCGCTGTCCGCGCCGGTCCCGGCGACCTTGGTCCCATCGGTCCCAGTGTCGGTCGACCTGAGCCGTCCGGAGGCAGTTCAATGAAGTTGTGCGCAACGAAAGACGGTGGCTGGGCCCTGGTCGATGAGTCGACAGGGACCCTGCGGCACCTGGCTGGCGGCTTGAACGCCTGGGCGCCGCGCCTGACCTGCGGGGAGGGTGAGCACGTCCTGCCATGCACAGGACGGGTGGGAGCCCAGCCAGCTGATCCCTGTGTCGCGGGCCAGGTCTTCGAGCGGGTCTTCCACTTGGAAGACGCGGCCGAAGCGCCGGACTGGAGCTTGGCGGCCGTGGTGGGCGCCACGCTGATGGGCCGCCAAAATCCCGTGCGCAGCATCCTCGGCTACATCGCCGTCCGCCGAAATGCTGGGAAGCTGGAGGCTGGGCCCTGCATCGTCACGCGCGAGGATTTCGGAGATCTCCCCACGATCGGTTGCGGTCTGCACGGCACTCCCCTCGACGTTGCCGAGCGAATGGTCGACGCGGATCGGCGCGCGGGTCTTCGAACTGGCGACCTAGTGGTGTTCGGCAAGGCGCGAATATCGACCCGCCAGACCTCGCGGCTGGGTTTGTCGGAAAACCCACCTTCGGCTCCCCGGCCCGCCGAGCTTCCGTTTCGACCGATCCCCAGTCCGCCAACGATAATGGAGCATACGAACATGGACACACCTGCTTTTGATGACCGCGACGGCTGGATTTGGCTCGACGGCGTTTTCGTACCGTGGCGCGAAGCGCGTCTTCACGTGCTGAGTCACGCGCTCCACTACGCTTCGTCGGTGTTTGAAGGCGCTCGCATGTATGACGGCCGCATCTTCGCCCTGGCCGCGCACAACGAGCGCCTAGCGGCTTCGGCTCGAGCACTGAATTTCGACCTGCCCTACAGCGTGGAGGCGCTCAATGAAGCTTGCTTGGAGACTTGCGCCCGAAATGGACTAACCGACGCATATGTCCGACCGGTGGCCTGGCGCGGCGCCGAGGAGATTGGCGTATCCGCTCGGCAGACCCAAATCCACGTGGCCATCGCCGCCTGGTCCTGGCCAAGCTATTTCAAGCCCGAGGAACGATCGGCCGGGATTCGCCTTTGCTGGGCCCGATACAAGCGGCCGTCGCCGGAGACCGGACCGGTGCAAGCCAAAGCCGCGGGCCTGTACATGATCTGCACCGTGGAGAAGCACGCCGCTCAGGCGGCCGGCTACGCCGACGCCCTGATGCTCGACTATCGCGGCTACGTGGCCGAGGCCACCGGAGCCAACGTGTTCTTCGTCAAGGACGGCGCGCTGCATACGCCAAAGGCCGATTGCTTCCTGAACGGCATAACCCGGCGCGCGGTCATCGATCTGGCCCGCGCGCGCGGTCTTCAGATCATTGAGCGGCACATTCCGCCACAGGAGCTGGCGACCTTTTCCGAGTGTTTCCTTACCGGCACCGCCGCCGAGGTCACGCCCGTCGCCAGCGTGGGGCCCTTTCACTTTACGCCGGGCGAGATCTCACTGGGTCTGATGGCCGACTATGAGTCTCTGGTGCGCAGGGCTCCGGCCGTCGAGCAGGCGGTGGCCTAGGGATGCCGGCCGCGCACATGCAAACCGATCCAGGCGTGCCGCCCGATAAGCAGCCGGCCTTGCGGGTGACCGCCATGCCAGCCGACACCAATCCGTACGGTGACGTCTTCGGGGGATGGTTGATGGCGCAAATGGATCTTGCCGGCGGTTTGGCCGCGGCACGCAGAGTTCGCGGCCGCGCCGTCACGGTGGCGGCCGACGGCATGTCGTTCCTCAGACCTGTGTCTGTCGGTGACGAGCTTTCGATATACGCCGACATCGTCGCGCTTGGCCGCACATCGATGCGCATCAAGGTTCAGGCTTGGCGCAGGGCGCGGGACGCCGAGTTGGCTGAAAAGGTGACGGAGGCGGTTTTCACGTTCGTGGCCGTGGATTCCGAGAAACGTCCCACGCCGATTCCCGGCCTGGCTCCAGCCGCGCTCACCGCCTCCGCCACCGTGGCGTGAGCCTCACGAGGGACAAGTCGTCCAATCTGCCGGACGTCAGCCGCGGATCGTCGCTCGCCCCTATCGCGGTTCGCGCCAGACCAATCTCCACCCGGCTCGCTGGCGTCCGGCCCTCCGCCCGCCCTTGCCTCCCGGAGCCGCGGCAAAGCACGAGCCGCCGGCCCGCCGCGGCCGCAGCCCGCCCGTGAGAGACAGGGACGAGCCCTGGTGAAGCACCATGGGCGCCGTCGCCGCGCCAACGGCGTAGGCGCTGTCGGTCAGGTCTTAGGCCGCCTTCAGATGTGGGACCTGGCCGGGATCGAGCACCCGGTCCAGCCAACGGCGGCCCTCCGGGGCTTTCAGACGCCGGACCGAGGCGGCCTTGTCCGGGAGGCGCGACCAGATCGGCAGGCGCAGTCCAGAGACCAGCATCAGATCGCGACACCCACCGATCGGCCTGAGCGATCTCGCCCCCCAGGCGGCGCGCCTGACGTCGCGGACCATGAGGACTTCCGAAGCTTGAGAGCAGCGCGCTTGATTACGGGACGCGGCCTACCCTGAAGGACCGGAGCCTATCGCGATCGGCTCTGCCGAGGCAGGCGCTTTGGGTTTTCGCGATGACAAACCTTCATCTGTCCGGGCGCGGCGTTCTGGCATCACATCGGCAGAACAGCGAGAGAAAAGCCGTGCTTGACCTATCAGATCTAGTTTCGCAGCAACTTACATCGCTGGCGAAGGGAATTCCCCACTCACTTGATGGCGTGGCCCTTAGTGATGTCGAGGCCCAGGCCCTAAACATTCTTCGCAGCCCCTTTCCCACGCCCGTCGCGGTGGTTCGGCAGTCCGCGCTTCAATCAAACATTGATCTCATGGCCGCGTACACCGAAGCGATGGGCGTCGAACTTGCGCCTCACGGCAAAACAACGATGTGCCCACAGATCTTCGAACGCCAACTCAAGGCGGGGGCGTGGGGGATGACGTGCGCTACGTCGACGCATCTTCGAGTCTATCGTCGGCATCGCGTGCCCCGGATCATCATGGCGAACCAACTCCTCGAGGAGGAGGCGATCGACTTTGTTGCAAACGAGCTCGACACTGATCCGCAGTTCGAATTCTACGCGATCGTAGACTCCGTCGAAGGCGTGCGCCGATATCATTCGGCTTGTGGTGGTGCGCCAAGGCGGCGGCGATTTAATCTGCTGGTGGAAGTCGGTGCGCCCGGGGGGCGAACCGGCGCGCGCACTACCGACGATGCGCTGCGTGTCGTGGAAGAGATAACGAGCCGGCGCGACGTTCTGAGGTTCGCCGGGATCGAGGCCTATGAGGGGATTTTTCCAGGGGCGCCCGGTGTTGTCGAGGCGCGGGTCGAGGCCCTCTTGTCCCAGGTGCGCGCCGTTGCCGAGGCATGCGATGGGGCGGGCTCGTTCGAAGACGGCGAGGTGATCCTCTCTGCGGGCGGTTCTGGATATTTCGACCTTGTCGCCGCGTCGCTGACGTCGCTGCGTCTTTCCCGGCCTACTCGGGTGGTCCTTCGATCCGGATGCTACGTGACACACGATCACGGGTTCTATGCTGCGGCGGTTGACCGTCTACGGCAGCGCCCGCATGCCAACCTCCTCAAGGAAATGGCCTTCGACCCTGCGTTGGAGGTCTGGGCCACGGTGCAATCGGTTCCGGAGCCTGGCCTTGCCCTATTGACGCTCGGCAAGCGCGACGTTTCGTTCGATCTAGGCCTGCCGATTCCGCTCAAGCATCATCGGCCAAATGCTGACGGCGTGACCGACATCCGTGACCTGGCGGAGGTTGTCGGCCTGAACGACCATCACGGCTATCTTCGGTTCGCCGGCATCGACCTCGTTGTGGGTGACCTGATCGGCTTGGGCATCTCTCACCCGTGCACAACCTTCGACCGCTGGCAGCATCTCTACCTCGTCGACGACCGGTACGACGTAGTGTCGACCCTTAGGACGTTCTTCTGATGGCCAGGATCGGGTTCATCGGCACGGGGCTAATGGGGGCGCCGATGGCGGCCCGGCTCGTACTGCATGGCCACACGGTCCATGTGTGGAATCGGACGGTTTCGAAGACAAAAGCCCTCCAGAAGGCCGGAGCAATAGTGGAGTCCACTCCGCGCTCCGTTTGCGAGGCCAGTGAATTGATCGCGGTGTGCCTCACCGATGCGCCCGCGGTCGAGCAGGTGCTGTTCGGAGGCGGAGGCGCCGCTGAAGCGCGCCGGCCGCTGACCGTCGTCGATTTCACGAGCATGTCGCCCGATCAAAGCATCGAAATTGCCGATCGCCTCCGCTCGGTCTGCGGCGCCCGGTACGTCGATGCCCCTGTATCGGGCGGCGTGGCGGGGGCCACGGAAGGGACGCTCGTGGTGATGTGTGGCGGCGACGAGCAGGATATAGCGCGGGCCGCCCCGATCCTGGAGGCCGTCTCGTGTCGGGTGACCCACATGGGACCCAATGGCGCTGGTCAGGTCGCCAAGTTGTGCAATCAGCACATCGTGGCGTCGAGCGTGATCGCGATGGCTGAGGCGGTCGCGTTTGCGCAAAGAGCGGGGATCGACGTCGCCCGCCTCCCGGAGGCGCTAGCCGGCGGGTTCGCCGATAGCAAGGCCTTCCGGCTGTGGGGCGCGCGAATGGCTGCGGGGTCCTGGACACCCAATGTCGGCGCGGTGGACACCATGTGGAAGGATGTTCGGAATGTGCTCTTGAGCATGCGAAGCCTGGGCCTGTCCTTGCCGCTCGCAGGGGCTATCGAAGAGGTTTACGCAGGCATCTCGGCCGCCGGGCGTGGTCGTGACGACCTTGGTTCGCTCGCGTCATATTTCAACGCAGGCGGCAGCCTGGAATCCGGCGCCTCGGGCCCGTCGCGCTCATGAATTTGGCGAACCCAGAAGAGCGGAGCTTCCTGATCCTGGACGACGTCGCCGTTAGGCGGCACTTGTCGATGGCGCGTTGCATCGAGAGCGTTCGACAGGCCATGCAGAGAGTTTCCGCCGGTGGAAGCGAACTGCCGCTGCGCTCGATAATGAACATTCCGGGTGGTCCAAACCGCCTGGGGGTCATGATGGGCTACTTGGACGATCCGCCTTCGCTCGGGGTCAAGGTCGTAGGTCTGTATCCGGAGAATCCCAAGCAAGGGCTGTCCTCCCACCTCGGAATGCTCCTTCTCATGGATCCGGAAACGGGGATCCCGAGCGCCTGTCTGGATGCAGGGGCGATTACCGCCCTGCGAACCGCTGCGGCGAGCGCCGTCGCCACCGGCGCGCTCGCGCGGAACGACGCGCGCACATTGGCGATTCTCGGGACTGGAGAGCAGGCGGAGGCGCATATCGACGCCATCACGCACGTGCGGACGATCGAGCGGGTGGTGATATGGGGAAGATCGCACGATCGCGCCGTCGACCTCGCTCAAGCCTGGGCCGAGCGCCTGCATATCCCCGTGGCCGCGGCGGCCACGGTGCCTGAGGCCGTGGCTGAGGCCGATATCGTTTGCACGACGACAGCAGCCATCGATCCCATCCTGATGGGGCGTTGGCTCCGCCCAGGAATGCACCTCAATCTCGTCGGATCGAGCGTCGCTTCCAGCAGCGAAGTCGATGACGGCGCCGTTCTGATGGCTCGCTTCTTCGTGGACCATCGAGCGTCCGCCATCGTTCAAGCGGGCGAGTTGAACCGCGCCGTAGCCTCCGGAGCCGTGACCTTCGATCATATCGTCGCCGAAATTGGCGAAGTTCTTGCGGGGAACGCCTCAGGACGGCGATCGGACGAAGAGATCACCGTCTACAAATCGCTGGGAGTCGCTGCCCAGGATCTTGCAGCAGCACAAGCTGCGATCACCAGTTGGAGACATGCTCATGGGCAGGGGTAACGCGCCAAGCGCCAGTGGCGAAGCTGAAGACGCTGGGCCGCAACTCTCGCGCCGAGCCCTTGTGCTGGCCTCCGGCGCCGCCGCGGTCGCGATGCCGGCCAGGGCGGTCGCCAGAGCGGAAGAAGACTTGCCCTATCGCCATAGATTCAAATCCCGACTGGTCGATCTCGGGGATACGCGGCTAGAGGTGCTCGAAGCCGGCTCTGGCCGCACGACCTTCGTCTGCTCCCACCCTTATGCGGACGCTTCGGGGCCCTTTCCCGGTGGCGGCCTCACGGAGGCGCTCGCGTCAGTGGGGCGCACCATTTACGTCTGCCCGCGCGGAACCGCCGGCTCCGCCGCGGAGGCGCGTCGCGATAAGCTGACACTCAGCCAGCTTGCTGACGACATGGAGCAGGTGAGGCGCAAGCTTGATATCGGCCAGTGGGTTCCCGTCGGCACCTCGACCGGAGGCATGACCGCGCTGCAGTATGGGGTCCGGTATCCAGACGTGATCCGAGGACTGGTGCTGGTCTGCACCGCGGCTTCCTACCGGTTCCTCGAAAGCCCTGACTCGATCTACAATTCTGCAAACCCTCTCAACCGAAACCTAGAGCGGCTCCGCATAGCAACCAGTTCCGGGGAGGAGTGGAGGCGCGCCCAGCTCGCGGCGAGCGTCTACAACAAATCGGTCTTGCCCCTCGTGGAGCGAACGAAAAGGATTTCCGTCGTACGCGCGGATGTCGACCGCGAGGAAGTCGGTGTCAACAAATGGGATGTCGAGCCCATGCTGAAGGCCGTCCGGGCCCCGACGCTGATCGTCGCGGGGCGGTTTGATGCACAAGCCGGGTCGCTAATTCCGAGCTTCACGATGGCAAGGGAAATCGTGAACTCGGAACTCGCTATCATGAATCGCAGCGGGCACATGCCCTATGAGGAGGAAGCGTCGCGCTTCAAGGCCGTTGTGGCTGACTTCACGCGACGCTTGGACTCGGCGACTTAGGGAACTCTGTTCGACGCAAGATGGGTTCCCAGCAGTTCAACAAATCGCTGGGCCAAGAACGGCAACGGGCTGTTGGCTCGCGAATAGACGAGCATCTGATCTTCCAACACGACGTTTTCAAGTGGCACTTCAACCAAGCCGGAAGTCAGCGGCCCGCCCTTGAAGAAGGACTCGCGCAGCACAGTTACGGCCTCGCTTCGGGCGGCTAGGTGACAGGATAGAAACGGGTCATCCGTGTAGAGGACGATGCGCCCCAACGTTACGCCCGCAGACGCCAGCGCCCGGCCGAGCGACGAGTCCGGCCGAGCCAGATCGGGGGTTAGAATCCATTCGCACTCGCGGAGCTGCTCAAGCGAGCGTGCCGCGCGCAGAGGATGGGATTGGCTTACCAGCAGCACATTTCGCGAATGATACAAGGGACGGGAGCTGACCGTCGTTGGCGCAAAATCGACCGCTGGACCAAATACCAGGTCGAGCGAGCCGTCCAAAAGCCGCGGCAACAGCGTGCTCGGCAAGCCTCCCGATACAGTGAACTCGGCGCGCGGATATCGCGCTCTGAACAGCAACAAAAGCGGTGCAATCAGCTCAAGTCCCGCCGTCGCCGCAGATCCGATCGTGAAACGTCCTGCGCCCTCGTCGGTGAGTTGCCGCACGCGCTCGGTCATGCGTGCAATTTCCGCGGTCGCCAGGCGGGCGTGAACGAGTAGCTCGCGCCCGACCGGACTGATGATCGACCCGCGTGAACCGCGCGTCACCAGTGGCGCGCCCAGCTCAAGTTCGAGCGCGCGCAGCGACTTAGTGATGGCGGACTGAGAGAGGTTCAAATGCCTCGCGGCTTCCCTCAGGCTGCCATGCTCGGCGATAGCGATCAGGTGCCGTAGGTGCTGGAGGTTCATAGGTTATCGTAGCCATTTCTCGCACTGGATCGCAAACGAAGCTGCGCCATGAGGCGCACGCAGCCGTGCGCGACGGATCCCGAGACGCATCCATGTCATTGCGATGACAAAAAGGCGTCCTCCAAATTCTCCGCGTCCGATTATGGTCGAAGCTGATCTTGAGTCCAGTAATCGGAGAAGTACGTGGCGATCATCACTGACGTATGCGGACGTTGGCCTTTTACCTGGGCAGAAAGGGAAAAGATCCTTGAGCTCGAGTTTCCTGTTGCGGAGTACGAGCGGCGCTTGCACAAGATAAATGATCATTGCGTGCGGGATGAACTACAGGCTTTGATTGTATATGGCGGCCAATCCTGTAAGTCAAATGTCAGATATATCTCTGGGTGGGAAAGTTTCTTCGGCGAAAGCTATGTCCTGTTATCTCCAGGGCGCGAGCCTATTCTGATAACAAATAGCATCCTGCATGGCGAGCCCATGCATTCGAATATTCAAGCCACTTGGATACAGGACTTCCGGCCGAGCATGGCGTTCGGCACGACGCTCCGTCAGCAGAGTCCGGCCGATTATGTCGCCGAAGCCCTGGGCGAATGGGGAATCCGGGCGGGGCGCGTCGGCTTCGTGGACTCGCGGTTGATCCCCGCCAGCGCGGACGCTCAGCTCCGCGCCCGACTAGCTCATCTCGAACTTGTGGACGCCTCGCACATCTTGACCTCGGCCCGGCGCATCAAGTCGCCTGCGGAGATTGCGGTTATCCGGTCGCTCGCCGCGGCCGTAACTGCCGGGATGGAGGCCGCGCTGGCGGTGGCCGTGCCCGGCAACACTGAACATGACGTGGCGGCCGTTCTCTACGAGACGGTGATCCGAAACGGGTGCGATCTGGCGCCGTACGGAATGCGCATCCAGTCGGGTCCGCGGAGCGCGATGAAGAACGTTCTCCCCAAGCGGGGGAAGGTCATCCAGGAAGGCGAACTGGTCTCCATCGATAGTTCCGCCGAGCTCTTCGGCTACCAGTCCGACCATGCACGCACCACGGTTGCGGGGAAGGCGAGCGATGAGCAGATCCGCCTCCTGGAAGCCTGCGTGGAGGCGCAAGAGGCCGGCTTGGCCGTCGCGGGACCGGGGGTGACCATCAAGGTGATGCTGGACGCGATGCATGAGGTGTGTCGCCGGCGCGGGTTCGCCGAGTGGGAATGGTGCACCGGACACGGCTTCGGGCTCGATCTCGTCGAAGACCCCATCATCGTGCCAGAGAACACGGTCCCGTTCGAAGTCGGTCAAACCTTCTACATCGAGCCGATGATCGTCCCCACGCACATGGGTTGCGCCTGCTTCGAGGACCCGATCCTCGTGACCGAAAACGGGGTCGAGCGGCTAACCAAATCGCGCCTACGGACATGGTAGACTGCCTCCTCACGGGCGGACACGTCGCGGACGGGTTGGGCAATCCGCTTGTCCGAGCGACAGTGGCGATCAGGGGCGGGCGCGTCCTGCTGCTCGGCGAGGCCGAGCGTCCCGAGGCGGCGCAGCAGATCGACGTGTCTGGGAAGGTTGTGGCGCCCGGCTTTATCGACATCCATTCACACAACGACCTGAACGCCATCACCGGCGTCGACTTGCATGACAAGATCAGCCAGGGCGTGACGACCGAGGTCGTGGGCAACTGCGGCTCGTCTCCCTTTCCCATCACCGAGCGCAACCGGCCGCTGCTCGGAGAACTGCTGAACGTCGTTTCCCCCGCGCCATGGAAGCCAAGCTGGACGTCCTGGGAGGGCTATGCGCGCGCCGTGGAGCAGGCGGGCGTCCACGCAAACATCATCGGCCAGGTGGGGCATTCCGTCCTGCGGGCAGCCGTCATGGGCATGGCGCTTCGTAAGCCGACGCCAGATGAACTGAGCGAGATGCAGGATCTCCTGCGCAAGTGCATGGACGAGGGGGCGTCGGGCCTGTCCTTCGGGTTGATGTATCACCCCGGCAGCTACGCTGAGCCTGAGGAATTGCTGGCTCTCGCGCGCGTCGTGGCGGAGTTGGAAGGCTTCGTTTCGGTTCATCTGCGGGCGTATGACGCTCAGAATCTGCTGGCTGGCATTCATGAGATGGTCGTCGTTGCCGAGCGCAGCGGTGTGCGCCTGCAGCTCTCCCACCTCGCCCCTACCGGCCGAACCGCCCAACGCATGACCGATGCGATGTTGGCGTCTGTGCAGTCGGCACGCAATCGCGGCGTCGACGTGGAGTTCGATCGCTATCCCTATGAGCATGCCCTGTCGCGGGTCTCTCTCCCCTTCCCGAAGTGGGCGCTCGCTGATGGCCCAGACGCGCTCGCCGCACGCCTCGCCGATCCCGCGGCCGTGGCGCGCATGATCCCGGAGATAGACGCGTTTATGGCGGACATAGGATACGACCAAACCGTGATCGTGGGCTCGGCCGATCCGCGCCTAGACGCCCGAACCATCGCGGAAATCGCCGACAAACGCGAGGTCTCGGGCGCCGAGGCGATGGTCGGGATTGTAGGCGAACTGGGAAGCGCCGCGAAAATCACCCTGCGACTCACGACCATGGCGGCGCAGGAGGCCATCCTATCCCATCCGCTATGCAGTGTCGGATCGGACGGCCTGGCGTGCTGCGGCGGAACCCATCCGCGCACGTTCGGCACGTTCCCGCGGGTTCTAGGGCCGTTCGTGCGGCGTGGTGTGATGAGCCTGCCGTCCGCCATTCACAAGATGACGGGAAAGCCGGCCAAGCGACTCGGCCTTAAGGACAGAGGCGTCCTGGTCGACGGTTCGGTCGCGGACATCACAGTATTCGATCCTGAAACAGTCTCAGACAACGGCACATTTGAAGACCCCTATCGGCGGTCTAGCGGAATCAGTGCGGTATTCGTCGCGGGCCATAAGGTAATGAGCGACGGAGTCGTTTCTGAAAAAAGACCCGGAAGACTGATCCGGGCGATAGTCGAGAGATCCATTTCTACAACATCCAAATGAGGGGGAGTACGTTATCATGAGGTTTATCGACATCCTGCGCTACGGCGCGATCATTACCCCGGCAATTCTCTGTCCCTATGCGGCCAGCGCGCAAACCGCTTCCACGGGCGCGGGCGGCGAGAAGGGCGACGCAGGCGTCAGTCAAATCGAAGAGGTGGTCGTCACGGCGACCCGGCGGGAGGAGACGTTGAGCAAGGTGCCGCTCAGCGTGACAGCCATCACCCAACGCCGCCTCGATGATCAGGGGGTCAAACGGATCGATGACATCGCTCGGCTGGCTCCGGGGATCACGTTCTCGCGGTCGTCCGGTCTTGGCAACGGCACGCAATCCAACGTCTCGATCCGCGGCATTTCCTCAACAGCCGGCGCGGCGACGACAGGCATCTACATCGACGACACGCCGATCCAGATGCGCGCGATCGGCAGCAGCAGCGGTAACGCCTACCCTGAGGTCTTCGATCTTGAACGCGTGGAAGTGCTTCGCGGACCGCAGGGAACCTTGTTTGGCGCCGGCGCCGAGGGCGGCGTGATCCGATTCATCACGCCTCAGCCCAACTTGCAGCGCTATTCTGCCTACGGCCGCAGCGAGCTCTCGTTCACCGAGGGAGGCGCGCCATCATATGAAACGGGCGTGGCTTTGGGCGGGCCGATCAAGACGGATGTGCTCGGCTTCCGCGGCAGCGCCTACATCCGCCACGACGGCGGATGGGTGGATCGGGTCAACTTCTCAGACCAGCGCGTGTTGGATAAAAACGCCAACGATCAGGACGCGCTTGTCCTGCGAGGCGCACTTGCTTGGGCGCCCGTCGAGGGGCTGACAGTCACCCCTTCCGTCCAGTATCAGAAGGTGAATTCGGGAGACACCTCGCTCTTCTTCGAGTCGCTGTCTGATTCCGGTCGTCATGAGTTCAGTAACGGGCGGCCACTTCGTCAGAACGGGACCGATCGGTTTTTGCTTCCAAATCTCAAGATCGATTACGATCTTGGTGGCGTAAAGATCGTATCGAATACGTCATACTTCGATCGTAAATCGAGCAATCTCTATGACTACACGAGCTATGATCAGCTCCTGTTGAAACTCTCGCCGTTTCCGCTTCTCGCGGGTCAAAACGCACCGACCCGCATCATCAACCAGCAGGAAAACTTCACGCAGGAAGTCCGCGTGCAATCGACTGGCGACGGGCCCTTCACATGGATCGTCGGCGGCTTCTACGCCAAGAACCGCCAGCATACCTCACAGGTCGACGTCGACACTTTCTTCGATCAACTGGTGGCCATCCGCACGAACGGACTCCCAGGTTGCCCGGTTGGCGGCTGCAACACTCAGCAGTTCACCGGCGTCGCGCTGCTGCCGGGGAGTGTCGTATTTCAAGCTGACCAGGTCACCCACGACGAGCAGCTCGCCGGCTTCGCCGAAGCGAGCTACGAGGTCCTGAAGGGCCTGAAAGCGACCGCGGGCGTCCGCGTCGCCCGGACGAAGTTCGACTTCGCCGCAGTGGCGGAGGGGCCGCTGGCCGGCGGCCGAAACGTCACTAGCGGCGTCCAGAAGGAGTCGCCGGTGACACCCAAATTCGCCTTGTCCTACCAGGTTGATGACGACACCTTGCTCTATACGTCGGCCACCAAAGGCTACCGGATAGGGGGCGCGCAAGTCGTCCCATCGAGCCGCTGCGGGGCCGATCTGGCCACCTTGGGGTTGACCGCACCGCCCCCCACCTACAACTCAGACAGTGTCTGGTCCTACGAGGCTGGCGCGAAGAGTCGGTTGCTCAATGGGCGGCTGCAGGTGGAAGGCAGCGTCTTCCAGATTGACTGGAGCAATATCCAACAGCGCGTTCCGTTGCCGAGTTGCGGATCGGCCTTCGTCACCAATCTCGGCTCCGCGACCGTCAAGGGCTTCGATCTGGCGGTGCAAGCGCGCTTGGCCGAAGGCCTCTCGGTCGGCGGGACACTGGGCTACACTAACGGCGTCTTCGATGAGACCGTCCGCGGCGGGGGAACTTCGATCATCGCCGCGGAGGGCGACAAGATCCCGGGCGTTGCACCCTGGAGCGGCACGCTCTTCGCGCGATACGACTTCACTGCCGCGTCGCACGACGCCTACGTCCGGGCCGACTACCGCTACATCAGCAAGGGTCCAGCGCAGAACCCACTGGTCTTTGGATACGATCCGCAGATCTACCGGAACGGCGAGACGAACTTAATTTCGCTTCGGGCCGGCATGAAGTTTGAAGAGATCGAGGCTTCGGTCTTCGTGAATAACCTCATGGACGACAATCCCGTGCTTTCGCGTGGACATGATGTGGCCGGATCGACGCTTTACTATCAGTCAACCTATCGGCCGCGCACGGTTGGCGTGACAATCACTTATCGGAAATAGCCGGATAGCCGTGCGTTGCTGCTCGATAACAGCAGCGCACGGCTATTCTGTTTGCTTGGTATGCACCGGATGTTCTCAATGATCGAATTCAAGTCTCAGCTCGTTCAGATCTCGGACGCCGAGCTTGAGGTGTTCTCAGCCGGCGAAGGCGAGGCCGTGTTCGTCTGCACGCACCCGTACAAGGACCCCAAGGGGCCATATCCGAGCGGTGGGCTCACTGACGCGCTGGCCCGTTGTGGGCGCACTTTCTATGTCTGTCCCCGGGGGACCGGGGGTTCGACCCCTGAGGAGCGCCGCGACAAGCTCACTCTGGCCCAGCTAGCGCGGGACATGGAGGAAGTCCGCGCAGCGCTGGGTGTGACGAGCTGGACGCCCGCCGGAAGTTCAACCGGCGGAATGACGGCCCTACAGTATGCCGTAAACTTTCCCGATCGGGTCGATGGCCTAGTGCTGGTCTGTACAGGCGCTTCCTATCGCGTGTTCGATGATCCCGACTGTATCTACAACCCAGGCAACCCGCATTTCCTCGCGGAACAAGAGGCCCGTCTCGCTGGAACCGAGGCCGCCTTCGGGGACAAATGGCTGACCACGATCCTGGACCTCAGCGTTCACAACAAGGCCGTCCTTCCAAATCTGATTGGCAACATGAAGGTGTCGGCAATACGGGCGGACGTTGACCGCGAGGAGCTGCTCGACTGGAAGTGGGATGTGGAGCCGTACCTGAAGGACATCGCCGCGCCGGTGGTCGTCATCGCCGGTCGGCACGACGTCCAATCGCCTCTGATCGCGAGCTACACGATGGTGCGCCAGATCGAGACGTCCGAGTTCGTTATCTTCAACGGAAGCGGACACTTCCCCTACGAGGAAGAACCGGAGCGGTTCCGGCAAGTGATCGCAGATTTCGCAGGACGTCGGCTGAAAAGCCGGGGCAGGGACGGGTGGCCCGCGTGACCGTTTCGGCGACGCCTCCCTCGGAGATCAAGCCGGCCCTCACCGCACAGGATTCACAGGGCCTGTTTAGCGGCGGGATGGCTGGATTTGCGCTGGCGCTGCTTTTCCTGACCAGCCTCCTCAACTGGTACGATCGCAGCCTGTTCGCGATCCTGCTTGAGCCGATCAAGCACGACCTCTCGCTGAGCGACGGCCAGATCGGCCTGCTGTCAGGCTTGGCGTTCAACCTCCTGTCGATCCTGGCGGTCGTGCCGATCGCGAGGATTGGTGATCGCGGCTCGCATGCGTGGGTCCTCAGTATCTCTCTCGCAGTCTGGTCGGCTCTAACGATTCTTTGCGGGACGGCCGGCGGATTCCTGTCGCTCTTCCTTTTCCGGATGGGCGTCGGCCTTGGCGAAGCCGGCGGCACGCCAGCGACGCATGCTTTGATCTCCGGTCGCTTCAATCCAGATTTCCGCACTCGCGCGCTCTCGATCGTGGGCGTCGGAAGCAGCCTGGGCATCCTACTGGGGACGGTGCTGGGCGGCATCACGGCCGACGCCTTGAACTGGAGATGGGCGTTTTGGCTGGCCGGCGCTCCGGGACTGGCTCTTGCCGTCATGCTGCTATTTGTCTTTCGCCAGCCGAGGCCTGCAAGCCAAGCTCCGGGCGAGAGGGCCGTCGGTGTCAAGGCTGCGGTCGGCGCGCTGCTCGCCCGGCCGGCCTATCGTTTAGTACTGATCGGCATGGCTGTCGCTTTCATCGGTTACTATGCAGCGCAGATGTGGCTGCCGACCTTCCTGATCAGGACCTTTGGGATCACTGTCGCCAAGGCAGGTGTCCTTCACGCTGGCTTCTATGTCCTGCCGTCGATTATCGGGACGATCGCGGGCGGAATACTCGCCGACTGGTGGGGGCGACGGGACAGGCGGGCCGCCGTATGGGTCCTGCTGTTGGGTTTCGGCGCGTCAGCGCCTTTCCTCCTTTGCGTCTACACGGCCGCCACCTTGCCTCTTGCGTTGGTGGGCGAGGTCGGAGCCGGGTTTCTGGGCGGGCTCGTCATTGGCCCGCTCTACGGTCTGGTCCAGAGTCTCGCGGGCCGCAAGATGCGGGCGACCGCGGCGTCGCTCCTCATCGTCGTGGGCGGCCTGGTCGGCGGAACGTTGGGGCCCATGATTGTCGGCTTCGTCAGTGACTGGCTGCAACCTTCGCAAGGCGCCAACGCAATCCGTATTGCGCTTTCCGCCACCGCGCTGACGAACGTGGTGGCGGCTTTCGTCTTCTATTTGGCATCGCGAACTGTAGTGGTCGATCTGGATCGGGCGGCGGCCGAATGACTTGCATCGAGAAGGAGCAAGCGGCGAGTTCGCCGAGCGCTGGTGTCCTGCGGTGGGTGGAGCGTCTCATCGCCTTCGACACCACCTCGCGAAATACGAACCTGGCGCTCATCGAAGAGGTGAAAGCTCATTTCGATCGCCATGGATTGCCTGTCACCATGACGATGAACCGTGAGCGGACGAAGGCAAATCTCTTCGCCACCATTCCGGACTCCCAGGGCTCGGAGCGAGGGGGAATGATCCTGTCCGGCCATACCGACGTGGTGCCGGTGGACGGGCAGGATTGGACGTCTGATCCCTTCCGAGCGACGATTCGGGAGGGCCGGCTCTACGGGCGTGGCGCATGCGATATGAAGGGCTTTCTCGGTGTCTCCCTGGCGGCTTTGCCCTGGGCGGTCGGCTTGCGGTTGCGACAGCCCCTGCATTTCGCGTTGTCCTTCGACGAAGAGGTCGGCTGTCTCGGCGCACCGCTGCTGATCCAAGATATCGTCGAGCGGGGCATCCGGCCAAGCGGGTGCCTTGTAGGCGAACCGACGGAAATGATGCCTGTCGTCGCTCACAAAGCCATGCGGATGTTTCGCTGCCAAGTGCACGGGCAGGCGTCACATTCCTCACGCACCCCCGCCGGGGTCAATGCGATTGAGTACGCTGCCCGGATCATCTGCGCCATCAGGCAAATGGCGGACCAGTCGCGTCTTGAAGGTCCGTTTCAAGCGGAGTTCGATGTACCTTTCACGACCGCCTCCGTCGGTACAATCCGCGGAGGGATAGCGCCCAACACCGTGCCGGCGGACTGCGAGTTTCTGTTCGAATACAGATCCTTGCCTGGCGAGGATCCAAGTCGGCTGGAAAGGCGGATTCGCGCGTTCATCGACGACGTCGTCCTGCCGGAAATGAGGGCGGAGAACGAAGCCGCGAATGTTGCTGTTGAGGCGTTGGCGAATGTTCCTCCGCTGGCCCCCTGCATTGACGACGCCTTCACGCGCTTGGTCCGGAACCTGGCGCGTCCGGGCTCCCAGAAGGTCGCCTATGGGACTGAGGCCGGTCAGTTCCAGAAGGCGGACATACCCGCGATAATCTGCGGGCCGGGTTCAATCGAACAGGCCCACAAGGCCGACGAGTATGTCGAGCTGTCCCAGCTTGCTTTGTGCGAGCACTTTATCGCGGAGCTTGTGCGCTCATCTGCTTTGCCCTGAGCACGGCGTCACGATGACAATTGGCGTCACCGAGCTGCCGCCGACCAAGGTATTCACCGAGTTCGTTTGGGATCTCGATTCCTGGTCTTCACCAACTCTGCGCCGCGGCGGGTGGTCTTACGTCATTAGGGGCGCGGTGAGGTCGGAAGTGTAATCGCGACCCAATCAACAAACGCTCAGATCGGCAGCGCTGGCGGCATCATCAACGTGATGGCCGAGTACAACGGCGAGCCCAGCGACAGCGTTGAGACCCGCGTCTTGAGCATTGGGCCGCGGGTGGCCGCCATCCTCGGCCAAGCGCGCCCACAACGTCGCCCAGCCGACCAGATCGTCGATCAGCTGGCGCGCGCCCGCATCGCTCGCAGCGTGGTGTCGGCCGCGTGATGCAACTCCACGCCCTCCGCGTGGAAACCCAGGGCGGGATCGCCGACCCGAATCGCGTGGTCGGCGTCCTGACGCTCTATGACCTGACCCCGCATCACCCAAGCGCTTGGTAGCGAAGATTCCGGTAACGCACGAAGCCCTCACCCGCGGCGGATAACCCGGGGCGTAGGCTCAGGAAGCCGTCGGCGACATTGTGGTTGTAGCCAGCCACATCGAAGGAAATGCGTTGGCGCCATGCCGCGCCAGGCTCCTTGGTGAAGAAGGTGACGATGTTGTCGTCGTTGACCAGCCGCAGGGAAAAGGAGCGTCCGATGGGCGGTCCCGCCGGCATCAGCGGCGAGGTGTCGCCAGCCTTGTAGATTTTGACCGCCTTGGCGTCGACGGCGAGGCCGCAGAAAAAGCGTTCGTCGTAGAAGATCAGCAGGCCGGCTTGCGCCGCGTCCTGCAACTCCACATCGACCGTCACCTCGTAGCGATGATCCCCGGAATTGAGCAACAGAGGCGAAGACTGGCGCGGATGAGCGCCTTGCGCCTTGAGCGTCACACCACCTTCTTCGAACACAAACCGGGAAAGATAGTCGCCGCGCGGCTTATAGACTGTCATGCGGGCGCCCAGATCGGCGCTCGAAAACGCCGTCGACAAAGCCAGGCCGTGGGGCCCGGGCTTGCCGCCCGCGGGCTTGCGGATCGGCTTGCGCAGATCGCGCGGGCTAACCCTTGGCCAGCCGTCCGCCGTCCATTCGAGCGGTTCCAGGATCGTCTCCCGCCCCAAGGTCCGATAGCCGTTCTCGTAGGCATGATAGATCACCCACCAGTCGCCGCCAGGGCCCTGGATCGGTGTTGCGTGGCCCTTCGACCACCAAGGCTCGTCCTTGTTGAGCGTTCGGATGATGGGGTTATGCGGGCAGTTCTCCCAGGGACCATCCAGCGAGCGAGACCGCGCCACAATCACCATGTGACCGGTCGGCGGGCCGCCCGTGCCACCCTCAGCGGAAAACATGTAGTGCCAACCCTGCCGGAAGATCATCTTCGGACCTTCGAGGGCGAAACCCTCGACGATCCAGTCCTCCGGATACTTCCACCCCTCATAGACCTTCGTGACCGGCCCGGCCGCCGATAGACCGTCGGCGCTGATCGGAACGCGGCGACCGTCATCGAAAAACAGATAGCGCTGACCGTCCTCGCCGACCGCGTGACCTGGATCGATCATGCCCGGGAGCTTCATGTCGACCGGAGCGCTCCACGGCCCCTCGATGTGGTCGGCGTGGATGACATAGGTCGTCAGCGGGGGCAGCCCCTTGGCTGGAGGCGTCATTCGGGGGTCGGCCTGCACCATGAAGTTCAGGGCCGCGAAATAGATGAAGTATCGGCCCTGATGCTTGACGAGATCCGGCGCGAACACCGAACCGACATAGGCTTTCAGGCTCGGTCCCACCACGGACCAATTGATTAGGTCGGTCGAAGTCCAGAGCACCAGGCCGGGGTAATATTCGAACGACGAGGAGACCAGATAGTAGACCTTGCCGTCCTTGAGGATCGACGGATCTGGGTGGTCGCCCGCGAGAATGGGGTTGAGGTAGGAGCCGTTACCCAGATCTGCCTTGCGCTGTCCTTCGACGCCCACGCCCACGCCCATGAGCGACTTGGCGGCGGGGGACGCGACAGCGGTCCGATGGCGCGGCGAGGCCGACAGAGCGGGCGTCGCGCCGGCGAGGAATGACCCGGTCACCGCCGTCATTCCGGCAAGGAGCGCATCTCGGCGCGTGTTGGTCATGTTGATCTTCTCCACGCCATCCTAACGCGAGGCAGCCGCGACCAGGGCGCGGACGCCGGGGGTGATCTTGATGATCAGGTCGGCCGGCGGCTGTTTGCCCAGAAAGCTGAACAGGGGGCGGGCGGAGGCGGCGTCGAACGCCTCGGCGCGGGCCAGCACGGCCTCGGCCTGGGCGCGGTCGGCCTCGGACAGGGGTTTGCCGGCTTCGACGGCGTCCATGGCCGAAAGGCCCGCCTGGGCCATGGCGGCGATATCGGCCGAGATGGGCAGGGCCGCCTCGAGCGCGGGCCGCCCCTTGGCCACGGCCTGGAAGCGCGCGTCGTTGGCCCGCCAGACAGCGAGGTCGGCGCGCAGGGCGGCGGTCTGGTTGCGATCCCCGGCGATCCACGTCTTTGCGCGGGCCTCGAACCGGTGGGCGACCAAGCTGTCGACCGGCGCGGCGTCAGCCAGGGCGGTCAGGTCCTGCACGATCTTTTGACCGCGCAGTATGATCGCCAGGATGCGGTGGTCGTGGACCATGTTGCGGACCGGGCCAACCAGGTCGAGCAGGGTCTCGACCGGTTCCGATTGGCCCGGCGCCAGCCGGGCGGCCATGCGCGCGCGGTTGGCCTCGTCCCGCAGGCCCTGGACGCGAAGCTGGTCCTGGACGGCGGGCAGGCGGCGGTAGAGGTCGTCGATGTCGCGGACCTCGCGCGGCGACCAGAAGCGTTCGGCCATCGCGGCGGCGCGGGGCCAAAGGCGCGCGTCGATCATCTCGTCGGTCACCATCTCCGCCCACAGCGGCGCCTCGCCGCCCAGGACCAGCTTCTCCTGTTCGGGCGTCAGGGGCGGCAGGGGCTTTGCGACCTGGGCGTCGGACAGGACGGCGGCCAGGATCGGGTTGAGTTTGCGGCCCTTCTCGGCCTCGGCGGGGGTGAGGCCAGCGGCCGAGGTGTCCAGGGGATCGACGCCGTAGTGGAACGACGCTGGCTCCATCATGTCCAGATAGTAGCCGGCCGAGACGATTGTCCTGTGGCCCTTGGTGACGGCGGCGACCGTGGCGTTGGAGGTCTGCCAGGTTTGGACGATCAGGACCTTGGGCGCCGCGCCCGTCGCCGCCACCTCCTCCCAGCCGATCATGGTCTTGCCGTGCTGGCGCAGGATGGTCGCGACCCGCTGGTGGAAATAGCCCTCAAGCGCTTGCTTCGAGGCCAGACCCTTGGCCTTCATGAAGGCCCGCACGTGGGGATGGTCAAGCCACACCGCGTTGCTGACCTCGTCGCCGCCCGCGTGGAAATAGGCGTCGGGGAACAGGCCGGCCATTTCGCCAAACAGGCCGTCGAGGAAGCGGTAGGTCTCCTCCTGGGTCGGGTCGAGGGCGCGATCGGGGGCGTCGACGGCGTTGGCCGCCTTCAGCGGCGCCAGGGCGAGGTTCGGATAGGCCTCGCCGATGGCGCGGGTGTGGCCCGGCACGTCGAATTCCGGAACGATGCGCACGCCTCGGTCGGCGGCGTAGGCCACCAATTCGCGCATCTGGTCCTGGGTGTAGTGCTGGCCGTCGCCGGCCGCCTGAAGCTTGGGATAGCGCTTGCTCTCGACCCGGAAGCCTTCGTTGTCGGACAGGTGGAGATGCAGGACATTGAGCTTGACCCGCTCCATGGCGTCGATCTGGCGCTTGAGCGTCTCCACCGTCATGAAATGACGAACGGTGTCGATCATCACGCCGCGCCAGGCGAAGCGGGGCGCGTCGTCGATGGCGACGAAGGGCAGGGCGGCTCCGGGCGGGTTGGTCTCGACCAGCTGGCGCAGAGTGGCCAGGCCACGCAGCACCCCCAGAGGACCGTTGGCGTCCAGCGTCACGCCATCGGCCGTCACCTTGAGGCGGTAGGCCTCGGCGCCGCGCGGGTCGGCCTTGGGATCGGACGCATGGCACAGGATGCGCAGCTTCGGGCCCGGGCGCTGAGCCAGGGGCATGCCGGTCAAGCTGGCGGCGTCGCGTTGGAAACGGTCGGCGGCGCGGCCCGCGCGGACATCACGGCAGCCGCTCAAATCGATCGCGAAGGCGCCGTCCAGCTTCAACTCGCCCGCGCTCCAGGTCGCGGCGACGGGTTGGGGCATCAGGGCCGGCTGGGCGGCGGCGGGCAGGACGCCCGCCGTCAACAAGACGCCCAGGCAGGTCGATCCAAGCAGGGCGAGGGCGCGCGGACGCATGAGGACTCCCATTGTTATTGTCATTACATGCGATCCTGATCGCATGTTAGTTGGAGCGATCGCTTCCGCAATCAAAAGGGTCTTTGGACGCATCGGGGGAGAGCAGTGACGGCCTTAAGCTCGACCGCACGATCGGGTGGAGGTCGGGCTCTTCCATCGCAAGCGGCTCTTAGAGACGCACCCGCCAGCCGAGTTTGCCCATCACGTGAACGATCAGAGCCCATACCGCGACGTAGCTGATGGAAAAGAGCAGCGAGGCGGCGCCCGCTCCTGCGATCGGCGCGAGCCGCGCGAACGCTTGGTGATACATGGGCCATACGCCCAAGCCCAACAGGGTCACGGCCAATATTCCCGAGCCGACATACGCAACGATGGCGTTGCGGCCGAAGTCTCGCCCCAAGGGGGGCAGCCCGCGTTGATCGACAAGGTAGTGGGCCATGGCCAGGGCGAGCGTTGATATGCCGGCCACGAGGATCACAAAGGATGGGGTCCACAGGTTCTTGTTCAGCGGAAGCAGCAGGGACCACGCGTAGCCTGCCGCAAGGGCTCCGAAGCCGAACGCCGTGAGAATGTTGAGGCGGCCCTGCTTAAGCCATTCCCCGGCCCTAACGCCGATGATCGTCGTTGCGATGGCGGGGAAGGTGCTCAGCAAACCTTCAGGGTCGTGACCGTGACCTGTCGCGGGATCGTAGTGGTACAGCATCGAGCCGAGAAGGGCTGTGTCGACGCGATCAACAGGATTTCCCAGAGGCGACGTTCCGCCGCCAAAATGCAAGAGAGCGGCATAGGCAATAAGTATAAATGCCGCGATTCCCCATTGAGTTTTGGGTTTAAAATAGATGCTGATAATGGCGGCGGCTGCATAGCATAGACCAATGCGCTGCAGCACGCCCCAGACGCGAAACGATGATTGTCCAGAGAGGAAAAAGACGAGGAGCGCGCAGAAGAGAGCGAGGCCGATGATTCTCGCCGCTCTAACTAAAATCTTGCGACTGGCCTGGGCAAGCTCGCCTCTCGTCGAGGCGGTCGCGACTGGCGCGAGCGAGATCGACACCCCTGAGATGAACAGGAATGTCGGGAAGATCACGTCGGCCGCCGTGATCCCATTCCAGTCAGCGTGGCGGAGAGGTCCAAAAACGTGTTCGGCGTCGCCGGGAAAATTGACGAGCAGCATCGCGGCCACCGTCACGCCTCTGAGGGCGTCGACCGACGCCAGGCGAGGTGTCGCGGAAAGAGATGCGCCCATTTTCGTTCCCCCAACGAACCCCCGGCTTATTGAGGCCGCTTCATAGCGGCGCTTCCGCCCAGAGTGTCGCGCAGGTCCGCCTCGTCCGACTCCATCATCTGGGCGCTGGACAGATCGCGGGCCGTAATTACATGCGTTCTTGAATGTATGTTAATTGGGCCCTGCCGTCTCCGCAACCCAAAAGGTCTTTGGATCCCATCGCGGGAGTACACAATGCGCATCGTGACGACCTTGGCCCGCAGCACGCCGGCTCCTACGCCTGCTGCCGCTGTGGCGGCCGCCGCCTGTTCCGCGGAGGCGCCGCTGGAGGTGGTCATCGCCGATCGCGGGGCCCAGGCGGAGTTCGACAAGACCCCGCCGAACCTCGCCAAGCACCGCGTGCTCTGACCCGCCGGTTCGCCAAGAGGCTGGAGCGCGAGAGCGGCTTTTCCGCCATGACACAAGGCTCGCAAACCCGCGACGCCGCTTCCGCCGCGACCCGCACCCCGCGTCGGACGCAGGCCGAGCGCAGCGCCGAGACCCGCCGCATCCTGCTGGAGACGATGATCGCGTGTCTGCACGCACGCGGCGATGCGGCGACCACGACACTGCTGGTAGCTGAGCTGGCCGGCCTGAGCTGGGGGGCGATGCTGCACCAGTTCCCGACCCGCGTGGATCTGATGATGTTCGTGGCCCAGTCGGTGTTCGACGACGAGGTGGCCATCTACGACGCCCGCCTGGCGGCGATCCCCGATTTCAAGGCGCGGCTCTACGCCTTCCCGCAGATCGTCTGGGACGTATTGAGCCGTCCGTCTGGCGCCGCTTCAGGCGGAGATCGAGCAGAACACCCTGGTGCTGCTGGGGCGCTGGTTCGGGGATGCGGGCAGCACATCCAAAACCGCCATGCGCCTGATGCTCTGGGCAATGCGCGGCTTGTCCATTGCTCAGGTGCTGGTTCCCGATTCCGAGGAGATCGAGAGGTCCGTGACTCTGCTGCGCCGCCTGCTCGAGGACCATGCCGAGCGGCCACGCGGCAAGGGCTAGCGGGGGTGAGCAAAGGCAGGGAGGAATGTCCAGGCTCCGGTCAAGAGCCAGGGTCCGGTTGTGAGGGACGTCTCTGAGGCTACGGGCGCAATGCGAGCGTTGGTCTCGCTAGCCGGCCTGGTCGTGCGCGTTGAGGGTCCTGGCCGGCGGTTCGCCGTCCAGGACCGTTTCGATCAGCACCCGCAGCAGTTTGACCGACTCGCGCAGGTCCGCCT
>FSTO01000227.1_pt1 | contig 38378 bp, 36 predicted proteins | sample 1636981 | NCBI WGS metagenome assembly FSTO01 (sample SAMEA3914819, study PRJEB12502) | metagenome | biome: forest; material: soil | place: Canada | collected 2010-06-26 | depth 0.3 m | reverse complement strand
GGCTGCACGCAGCTCGATGTCGTCCGCGAAACCCGGCGCGACAAGGCCCAGATCGGCAAGCTCATCCGGTCCTTGGTCGATCGCGGCTTGCTAGAACAATCACCCGATCTGGCGGATGCTCGGCGACAGCGACTTGCCCTGACACAACGGGGCAAAGCCATCGCTCGCAAGTCAGTTGAGCATCGCGCCGTGATCGCGCGACGACTTTTCGATGGCATGGCGGCGGCGGACAGAGATGATCTTGTCAGGACGCTCGGAAGGCTCCAGGCCCAGCTAGCGCGCGACGCTGATGCAACGCGATAGGTGCCCTGCGCGGGCGAAGCCTGGAGTGAAGTCCGATAGGAGCGACGAATCCTCCCGAGCTTTCAAGTCCCAGGTGTCGCGCGATGCCCTGGTCGCCCGATCCAGCCAATCTGCAGGGGGACGCTAGACAATGGATATTCAGTCATGCTGCCTCCGGCTCGGTTTCTCTAAAAAGAAGGCCTCATGATCGGCTCCAGGATGGAATGCGTGGCCAAGGCCCGTAAGCTTGTGAGGACCTTTTCCAGCGCGCCTGACGCGCATCGGCGCGCCCACGAGGTTCTCCACGAACTTGCCCGGATCCAAGGCTTGGCGCCGGCCGAGCGTTCCGAGATCGCGGCCTTTGGCGCCTGGCTGGCCGAAAAGCCCTCCAGCGGCCAACTCAAGGCGCGATGCGAGGCCGTGCTGGCGCGTTTCAAATAGCACGGACGATCAGGGGCATTGCTGGCCGCGTCATTATTGCCTGGCTAAGCGGCGCACAGGCCATTCCGTGCACTTTCCCGATCGGGATATTTTCCGCGGAAATGTACGAAGGGCGCATCAAATTGTCCCGTACGGGAAATTTGACCACGGTTCGATCTGGGGACAGCGGACCTAGCCACGCACTTGGCTGGCTTGATGCAAGGTCTCGCACCCGAATTATCCGGATGCCACCACTTCTGCAGCGACCTGGAAGATCCGCTTCCGATCTCGGCGCCGAAGGCAGATCTCGACCTAGATCAGCCCTCTAGCCGTCGAAGCGCAAACGGGTCTTGCCATTCGGCTTGACCACTCTTTTGGCGTCGAAAGGGACGTCTGGGCGCTACCCCGGACGCCTTTGGAGTCCCCGTTCCCCGGACACAGCAGACCCCTGATCGCGCTTCGCAGCGGTCGATCTTGGGGCCGTCGCCTTCGCAGCCCTGACCGCCTTCCGCTAGCCGCCAACAAGCCGATGGCGTCGGGGTCTATGGGCGCCTAGACTGAGGATCCTGGGCTTGGGGGCGGTGACCTTGGACCGAATTTTCACAGTGGTTCAACCCGTGCGGTCCATGCCCGTATGGCTCCGCTATGTGCTGGCCACGGTGGTCGTCCTGCTGGCTTTCGTGCTGCGCCTGGCCACCGCGCCGGCCATGAACGGCTATCCCTTCCTGCTGTTCTTTCCGGCCATCGTCGTCGTTTCGATCGCGTTCGATCGCGGGACGGGCGTCTATGCGGTCGCGCTCAGCGCCACGCTGGCCTGGTATTTCTTCATCCCCGTCCAGCGGTCCTTCCGATTGGAGAGCTGGAACGCGGCCTTGCCGCTCGTCCTCTATGTGATCGTCGCCCTGTTCATCGCGCTGATCGTCGAGGCGCTGCGCAGAGCCGCCCAGCGGCTGGAGGCGACCAAGGGCGAGCTGGAAAAGGCCGTCGAGCTCAACCGGCTGCTGCTGATGGACGTCAATCATCGGGTCAAGAACCATCTGACCTCGGCGACGGCGCTGTTGAGGCTGACGCTGCGTGAGCCGTCGGCGCCCGATCCGAAGATGGTGATCGAGGACGCCGCGCGGCGCATTGAAGTCCTGGCCAAGGTCTATGACCGCCTGCATCTGGGCGAGCGGGCCACGGTTGTTTCGGCGCGCGCGTTCATCACGGGACTCTGCGAGGATCTGCGTGATGGCGTGATCGGCGATCGATCCATCAGTTTGAAGGTCACGGCCGACGACGCTGACCTAGGGTCCAATCAAGCCGTTCCCGTGGGGCTTGTCGTCAACGAGCTGGTTGAGAACGCGATCAAGTACGCCTTCCCCGCCGATCGCCCCGGCGCGATCGAGATCCGGTTCGAGTGCCAGCAGGGTCGGTGCGTTCTGACCGTCGCCGACGATGGCGTGGGCTATGACCCGCAAAAGGCTCGCAAGGGCGGCGGCGCGCGCTTGATCGGCGCCTTCGCCCAACAGCTGGGAGCCGAAATCGATCGGGAGGGTCCGCCCGGCACGCTCGTTCGCCTCCGCTTCAAGCTCTCGATCGACGGCGCGGCAGCCGAATAGGTCCCGCCTCCAGACGCCGCGCTTGCGGTGGGCCAGGACGCAAAACGCGTCCGCTGACCTAGCAGCGGAGGCGCAATGGGGTCCCTGCGGGAACGCTTGGCTTACGCGCCGCCGGGGAAGCGGAACGGGACCTTCACCGAGCCGGTCTTGGCGCGCCATCGGCAGCTTCTCGGCGATGCACATGGCGGCCTTGTCGAAGCCTTGCCCCGAGGCGCTTGTTGTCCACGACCGTGCACTCCGCCAGCTTGCCGCCTTGCCCGGAAGTTCAAAGCGTCTGCTCCTGGCTCGCACATTGCTAGGTCGGGCGTTTGATCACTCTGTACCCCGGTACCCCGCCATTCTTGTAGATCGACGGAGAGCCAAATTTATCGCTGTTGAGCAGCCGCCGCCAAACATCGACCGAACCCGGCGCAGGACGGTCCAAGCTCTGTAGCCGCCGGGCCAAGTGCGGATCCGGTGTGATCCAGTCGGATCCATCTGGCGGGGACAGGGGAGGTTCCTGGCGAGGTCGAAGACAGTGCTGGTGCGTGATCGGTCGTGGCGACTTCGCCTGCGATCAAATGACCCCCGATGAACGGGAGGGGCCAGCGGTGAAGCTGCGTGGAAAGCAAGCATCGCCGCGTCGACCCTCCCGCGCGCCACCTTTGTCCCGCTGCGCCGCGCGGGGACTGCTAGCCTGCCCCAAGAGCAGGAGATGACAATGCGGCGAATGCGCTGGCGCAAGGACGTTCTGATCGCCGCGGCGACGGCTGCGACGGGCCTGCTGTTGATCGCTCCGCTCGCCGCGGCCCAGGACACCCAGTACTCCACCTTCCCGTGGTTCAAGCAGAACATGGTCATAGGGCCGCGCTGCTTCACCTATCCCGAGCCGTGGGAGGGCCCTTTCAGCCCCTGCACCGAGGCCGACCACCAGGCTTGGCTGACGGACGTCACACGCTGGCGGACCGAGCGACGGATGCGCGTCGGGTTGGATACCTCGCGCTACGACAAGCCCGAACTGGCCTGGACCCAGAAGGCCTTCATGCAGGCCCAGGCGATGATGGAGGACCGCTACCTCTACGACCCCGCAAGTGGCCGCTACACGGTCGACCGCTATCTCGACGACCTGATCGCGCGGTTTGGCGGGATCGATGCGGTGCTGTTGTGGCCGGACTATCCCAATCTCGGCGTCGACGCCCGCAATCAGATCGACATGATCCACGCCCTGCCGGGCGGGGTCCCGGGCGTGAAGGGCATGATCGCCGACTTCCACCGCCGGGGCGTCAAGGTGCTGTTTCCGATGATGATGTGGGATCAAGGCACGCGCGATCCCGCGGCGCCCTGGCCGCAGGCCCTGACCAGCCTGATGATCGAGATCGGCGCCGACGGCATGAACGGCGACACCCAGGACGGCGTGCCGCTGGCCTTCTCCCTGGCCGCCGAGCGGCAGGGTAAGGTCCTGGCCTTCCAGCCCGAGGGCGTGGTGCATGACGAGCAGCTGGCCTGGAACGTGATGTCATGGGGCCAATACGACTTCGGCTTCGTCCCCAAGGTCGACCGCTACCGGTGGCTGGAGCCCCGCCACATGGTCAACATCTCCGACCGCTGGAACCGCTCCAAGATCGACGACCTGCAGTACGCCTTCTTCAACGGCGCGGGCTGGGAGAGCTGGGAGAACATCTGGGGAATCTGGAACGGCATCACTCCGCGTGACGGCGAGGCCACGCGCCGCGTGGCGACCATCGAGCGCGGCGTCGCGCCGTTCCTGACCAGTCCCGACTGGGAGCCGTTCTATCCGATGACCCGGTTCGGCGTGTTCGCCAGCCGCTGGCCGCGCGCCGGCGCGCAGGTCTGGACCATCGTCAACCGCAACGAATACGACGTCGACGGCCGGCAGATGAAAGTGGCCGACGCCCCGGGCCGGCGCTGGTTCGACCTCTATCACGGCGTCGAGCTGAAGCCTGGGCGAGACAAGGACGCTGGGGCCGGCCAGGCCTGGCTGTCGTTCCCGCTCGAGGCCAAGGCCTATGGCGCGGTGCTGGCGATCGACGGCGAGCCTGACGCGGCCATGCGCGACCTGATGGCCCGGATGAAGGCCATGACCGCCAAGCCGCTGGCCGGCTATTCAGCCGAGTGGAAGCCGCTGCCGCAGAAGATGGTCGAGGTCGCCCCGACCCGTCCGGCTTCCACGGCGCCGACCGGCATGGTCGAGATCCCAGCCGGCGACTTCCGCTTCCAGGTGCGTGGTCTGGCGGTGGAGGGCGCCAATGGGGCCGGCGTCGACGTCGCCTATCCCTGGGAGACCGCGCCGCGTCGTTTCCACGACCATCAGCTGTCGATGAAGCGGTTCTTCATCGACCGCACGCCGGTGACCAACGCACAGTTCAAGGCCTTCCTCGACGCCGCCGACTACCGTCCCCGGGACGACTTCAACTTCCTCAAGGACTGGACCGGCGGGACCTATCCCGAAGGCTGGGCCGACAGGCCGGTGACCTGGGTGTCGCTGGAGGACGCGCGCGCCTACGCCGCCTGGGCCGGCAAGCGTCTGCCGCGCGAGTGGGAATGGCAGTACGCCGCTCAAGGAGCCGACGGCCGGATCTATCCCTGGGGCGACGACTGGAACGCCGCCGTCGTCCCGACGCCGAACAAGGGCCGCGCCCTGGTCCCGCCGGACGCCGTCGACGCCCATCCGGCCGGCGCCAGTCCGTTCGGCGTGCTCGATATGGTCGGAAATGTCTGGCAATGGACCGACGAGCACCAGGACGACCACACCCGCGCGGCCGTCCTGCGCGGCGGCAGCGGCTACCAACCCCAGGGCTCGATCTGGTATTTCCCCCAGGCCTACCGCAACGACCAGCATGGCAAACTCTTACTGATGTCACCTGGCAAGGATCGGGCGGGGACCATTGGCTTCCGCTGCGCGATGGATGCCGGCTGAGGCCGGCGCCGACGATCGCCCGTCGTCGGCGCCCGCCGGCCCGGCGTCAGGCGCCCGCCGGGTCCTGGGCGGCGGCGGCAAGTCGTGCGGGGGCGGTCTCCTGCAGGAAGAAGGAGACCACGAACCCGACGGCCATGGCGCCCAAGGCCAAGTAGAGGATCGATGCGACGCCGGCCGCTTCGGCCATGGCGCCGGCGATCACCGGCGCGATCCCGCCGCCGAGCACCTCGCCGACACAGATGGCCACGCCCGTCGCGGTCGACATCAGCGCGGCGGGCACGGACTCGGCGCTGAGCGGGCCGACGGTGAGGTTCAGGCAGCCGAAGGTGAAGAACAGCGCCATGAACAGGGTGATGAACAGGGGGCCGACCTCGGGGCCCATCTGCATGAAGACGATCAGCGAGACGACGCCGCCCAGGCTTGAGAGCGTCATCATCGGCTTGCGGCCGAGGCGGTCGGAAAGACCCGGCACCACGATCGTGCCCAGGGCCGCGCCAAAGCCGATCGCCGACATCACCATGCCCATCGATCGCAGGTCCAGATGGAGATGGTCGATCAGATAGCTGGGCATCAGCGCGCTGGTGACGATCAGGCAGGTCAGCCAGCACAGCATGCCGATCATGTTCAGCCAGACGTTGCGGACCTTGAAGACGTCGGTCCAGCGATGGTCGCCCACGTCATGGGTGGCGGTGTGGGTGGCCAGGGCCGCGCGCGACGGATCGCGCAGCGTGCGGTGGAGCAGCCAGGCGACGAGCAGCCCGGGCGGGGCCAGCAGGAGGAAGATCCAACGCCAGTCGACGTAGTGGAGCAGCTGGGTGACGATGATCGGCGCTAGGCCAAGCCCGAACAGCGGCAGCATCGCCTGCTGGATGCCCAGGTTCAGTCCATGGCGACGGGGATGGGAGGCCTCCAGGGTCGCGGTGATGCTGGGCGGCGTGAAGGCGCCATCGGTAAGGCCCATCAGCGCCCGCACCGCCAGCAGCGCCACCAGGCTGTTGGCCAGTCCGCTGATCCCGACAAGCAGCGAGAATAGCACCGTCGCTGTGACCACCGTACGACGCCGCCCCACCACGTCCGACAGCCTTCCGGCCACGAGCGCGGAGAGGCCCCAGGTGATCGATAGGATCCCGGTGATCAGGCCCAGCTCCTGATAGCCCAGGTGCAGGTCCTTCATGATCACCGGGAACAGCGGGATGATCATGAAGCGGTCCAGCCCTACCAGGCCAAATCCGACCGAAAGCAGAATGACCGCCCTGCGCTCGTAGGCGGGGTCGAAGGTGTCGGCCGTGGCCATATTAAGGATCCTCCCTCATCGCGTTGACGTCTTCCTCGAAACTTGACAAGGATTTGTCGTTTCGGGGGTGTTGGCCGGCATCGTGGATGGCGCGCGCCCCTTGGCGATGAAGGGAAACATCGATGTATCGCGCGCTGAGGCTGCTCCACGTGCTGGGCTTTGGAACTCTTCTGGGCGGGCTGGCGGCCGTCGCCCTGGTTGGGCAGGTCGACCGGATCGGACCCCTGCTGGGCCTGGCCGTCGGCCTCCTGGTCCTGAGCGGGATCGGCATGCTGGCGGCCACTCGCGGGCGGGCGCTGAGCCAGGGATGGCTGCGCGTGCACCTGCTCGTTGCGGTGGGGATCGTGCCGGCGCTGGCCTGGATGCAGGCCCAAGGGGCCGGCCTAGCGGTTGGGGTCGCCATCGTCGTCGTCGTGGCCGCGGCGAGCCTCGCGGCGCTCAAGCCGCGGTTCGCGCGAACCGCACGCTGAACAGCCTGGGGCGCCCGGCGCGCCAGCGGTCCAAAATCAGACGGGCAGGCCCCCACCGGCCCGTCCTAGGGTGCGGCCGCGCGTCGATCGCGCGCTGACCGTGTTGTCTGGCGGCGGTCCGCCGCCCGCCGCGAAGGGCGTCCGGCGCGGTCCAGACAGGCCGCGCCGCAGGTCACCCCGACGATCACCAGCGCCAGGACCAGCCCCGCCGCATAGACCGCTAGGCCGCTGAGGATCACCAGCGGAACCGCCGCCCCGGCCAGCCGGGGCAGGTGTCCGTGTCCTGGTCCGCCCAGGTCGGGCAGGACGGCCTGCGCCATGCGCGAGGGCCGCCAGGGTTCGCCGCCGCCGGTCGGTTCCGCCGGCGCGGTTTCTGATGAAGCTCGGGGCGCCGCGCTGGGCGGGGCCTGCGCGGTCCGGTCTGACGCAACAGCGTGGGTCGCCAGGGACAGCGCGAAACACAAGGCAAGTGGGGTCGTGGAAACCCGGCCCATGGCGTCCTCCCTGCCCGCCGGCTTTGCGCCGGTCATCCCTCGACGCACCCCCGGGGCCCGCCGGAGCTAGACGACGAGGTCGTCCGCCGTGCCGCCGCGTCGCCGGATTGATCGAAATGCTATTTGACAGAATATTGTCTTATTGACAATTGTCGTCGTATTGCGACTTGCAAGCACAACAAAAATGGGGGGCGTTACGTGATCGAGCTCTATCACCTGGCCAACGCCATCTGCGCCGCCAAGGTCCGTATCGCGCTCGAGGAAAAGGGTCTGGACTGGACCAGCATCCCGGTCTCCGACCTGCGCGACGAGGCCTACCTGGCGATCAACCCGTTCGGCGTCGTCCCGACCCTGGTCCACAACGGGGTGGTGTTCCTGGAATCGCGGATCATCTGCGAGTACCTGGACGAGGCCTTCAGGGCCGCGCCGCTGGTGCCGGCCACCCCGCTCGGGCGCCATCGGATGCGCCTGTGGTCCAAGCAGATCGACGACGGGCTGCACCTTGCCCTCTACATCCTGGGCTTCTCGGCGAGCGGCTTTGGCGGGGCGGCGATGGACGATCCCGCCACGCGGGCCCTGCGCCTGCCGCGCGAGCCGTTCAAGCGCCAGGTTGCGCTGGAGCTGCTGCGGGACGGGTGGTCCTCGCCGTGGATCCCGGTGGCGCTTGATCGCGCCCGCGCCACCGTCCAGGCGATCGAGCAGAGCCTGGCCGTCGACCCCTGGCTCGCCGGCGCGGACTACAGCCTGGCGGACGCCGACTTCACGCCCTGCATCCAGCGCCTGGAAGACCTAGGCCTAAACTCCCTGTGGGCGCGGGCGCCGGCGCTCACCGGCTGGTGGGCGCGCCTGAAGGCCCGCCCCAGCTACGAAGCCGCCGTCACGCGCTGGCGCACGCCAGCGGACGACGCGCGCTTCGCCCAGGGCGCCACGCGGCTGGCCGCCCTGCTTCCAGACGTCCTGTAGCGCGCCGGGCCGCGGCCGGCGCGCACGCACGGTTTTCCCGCATAGTCAAAACTAAATTGACAAGCCCTTGTCATTGTGCATCCTGTGACGACCAGTTCCGAGAGACCGAAGTCGGCGCGGAACAGGGAGGAAACAAATGATCGCGATGATCGGCGCCGCATGCTTCGCGGCCTTCAGGTTCTGGCTCGAAGGCCTAGCCGAGATGGGCTCGATGGGCATCCGCTGAGCGGAGCCCACAGCTCGAGGCTGTGCAGGCGGGGATCATCGCCCTGCCGCGCCCTTCCACTTGGCGGCAGTTTTCAGGGGAGGCGGAACGCCGTTCCGCCAGACGCCCACCTGCGCGCCGGCCGGTGCGGAGTCGTTTCCATACGGCAGGCAGTTGACAGAGAAATTCCTGGATAATAGGAATTATTTCGACAATGATCTGTCAATTTAGAATCCAACCGGGAGGTGGCGATGACATCCAGCCCTCACATCAAGGCCACCTTGGACCACATCGCGCTGAACAGCGCCGATCCCCAGGCGCTGGCCGGCTTCTACGCCCGCGCCATGGGTCTGCGGCTGCAGGCGGCGGGGGACGGCTGGTGGGGCGAGGCGGCCGACCGGCGCATCCATTTCCTGCCCGGCCCGCCCAAGAGCCTGGGCTATGCGGCCTATCGACTCGCCGACGCCGGCGAGCTCGTGCGCCTGCGCGAGCGCCTAGTCCGCGCCGGCTGGCCCGAGGAGTCCTCGCCCTCGCCGCGTTTTTCCGACGCGGTCTGCGTGCGCGATCCCGACGGCAACCGCATGGTCTTCGGCCTTCCGCGGCGCGCCGCCGACATCGACACGGGCGAGGAGCCGGTCCTGCCCGCGCGCCTGCAGCACGTCGTGGTGGCCAGCCAGAAGCCGGACTGGATCGTGGCCTTCTACACCGACGTGCTCGGCTTCCAGCTGTCGGACAACGTCGTGGACGGCGAAGGCAAGGTCCGCACCTCGTTCCTGCGCTGCAGCGAGGAGCACCACAGCTTCGCGGTGTTCCAGGCTCCGGAGAACCGGCTCGACCACCACTGCTACGAGGCCGGCGAGTGGAACGCCATCCGCGACTGGGCCGACCACATGGCCGCCGAGCGGATCCTGCTGCAGTGGGGCCCCGGACGGCATGGGCCGGGCAACAACCTCTTCATGTTCATCCATGACCTCGACGGCAACTGGCTGGAGATCTCCGCCGAGCTGGAGGTCGTCGCGCCCGACCGGCCCGTCGGCCAGTGGCCGCACGAGGAGCGCACCCTCAACAGTTGGGGCCGCGGCTTTCTGCGCAGCTGACCCCCTCTCGACACCGATCGATCAAGGAAGTTTTCGATGAAATTCGTCACGTTTGAAACCGAGGGCCGCGCCAGCTGGGGCCTCGTCAGCGGCGAGGCCGTCTGCGACCTGGGCCAGATCCAGGGCGGCGCCTTCCCGACGCTGAAGGACGCGATCGCCGCGGGCGCCCTGGACCAGCTCGGCCGCGCCGCCGAATCCGCGCCGATCCTCGACGCCAAGGCCGTGCGCTGGCTGCCGGTGGTGCCCAATCCGGGCAAGATCTTCTGCGTCGGCCACAACTACGAGACCCATCGCCAAGAGACCGGCCGCGCCAAGGTCGGCTATCCCTCGATCTTCACCCGCTTCGCCGACACATTGACGGCCCACGACGGTCCGATCGTCCGGCCCCAGGTCTCCACCAGCCTCGACTATGAGGGTGAACTGGCCGTCGTCATCGGCAAGGGCGGCCGCCACATCGCCGAGGCCGACGCCATGGGCCACATCGCCGGTTTCGCCTGCGCCAACGACGCCTCGGTGCGCGACTGGCAATGGCACACCCAGCAGTTCACGCCCGGGAAGAACTTCCCCGCCACCGGGGCCCTTGGCCCTTGGCTGGTCACGCCCGACGAGATCGCCGATCTGGACGCGGTGACGGTGACCACGCGCCTGAATGGTCAGGTCATGCAGCACGCCCCGCTGGCCGACCTGATCTTCCCGCTGCCGGTCATCATCGCCTATCTGTCGACCTTCACCCCGCTGTCGCCGGGCGACGTGATCCTGACCGGCACGCCTGGCGGCGTGGGCGCCAAGCGCGAGCCGCCGGTGTGGATGAAGGCGGGCGACAGGGTCGAGGTCGAGATCACCGGCGTGGGCCTGCTGTCCAACATCGTCGCCGACGAAGCGCTCTGATGGCTAAGGTCGCCAAGGCCGGGCGCGGGGGCGCCGCCGGCCCGTCGCGCGAACACTACCCGGTCATCATCATCGGGGCGGGCCCCACGGGCCTGTCGCTGGCCAACCTGCTGGGTCGCTACGGGGTGGAGTTCCTGCTCGTCGAGCGCAACGCCACCACCGTGCAGGAGCCGCGCGCGGTGTCGATCGACGATGAGTCCCTGCGCACCATGCAGGCGGCCGGCATGATCGACACCGTGCTCAGCCAGGTCGTGGCGGGCTACGGCTCGCGCTACCTGGATCCGAAGGGCCGGTGCTTCCTGGAGGTGGCGCCCACCGAAATCCTCTACGGCTACCCGCGGCGCAACGCCTTTCGCCAGCCGGTGCTGGAGGCGCAGCTGCGCGAGGGCCTAGCCCGTTTCCCAGGGGCGGCGACGCGGTTTGGCTGGACGCTGGAGAACTTCGTCGAGGCCGTCGATGGCGTGAGCGTGCGTCTGAGCGGCCCGGAGGGCGAGACGCTCACCGTCGGCTGCGACTACCTGGTCGGCTGCGACGGATCCTGGAGCACCGTGCGCACACAGCTGGGCTTCCAGCTGGAGGGCGAGACGTTCTCGGAGAAGTGGCTGATCGTCGACCTGGAGAACTCCCCGGCCCCTGGTCGCGACACGATGGTGTTCTGCGACACCCGCCGGCCCTGCATCGCCCTGCCAGGTCCCGACGAGACCCGCCGCTTCGAGTTCAAGCTGCTGCCTGGCGAAACGCCCGAGCAAATCCTGGAGCCGGCGGCGATCGAAAAGCTGCTAGCCGATCATGGCGCGGCGGCCAGCAGCGTCATCCGCCGCAAGACCGTCTACACCTTCCACGCCCGCCTGGCGCCGACCTGGCAGGTCGGCCGCGCCTTCCTGGCCGGCGACGCCTGCCACCTGACGCCGCCGTTCGCCGGCCAAGGCATGAACAGCGGCATCCGCGACGCCCACAACCTGGCCTGGAAGCTGGCCCTGGTGGTCTCCGGGCGCCTGGGGCCGGCGGTGCTGGACACCTATCAGGGCGAGCGACGCGACCATGTCGGCGAGATGATCAAGCTGGCCCTGCGCATGGGCCGGATCATGGGGCCGCCTTCGCGCCTGGCCGGCTGGGCGACGCAGACCTTCTTCAGGACGCTGAAGGCGTGGCCGGCGGCCCGCGACTACTTCGCCCAGATGAAATACAAGCCCAAGCCGCGCTTCGAGCATGGCTTCCAGATCCGCAGCCCCGGACCCCTGGACCGCCTGGTCGGACGGTTGCTGACCCAGCCCAAGGTCCGCACGGAGCGGCAGGCGGAGGTCCTGCTCGACAGCGTGCTGGGCGACGGTTTCAGTCTGCTGGCGATCTCCAACGATCCCGGCCGGGTGGAGGCCGCGACGGACCAGTCGATCTGGTCGCGCCTGGGCGCGCGTCGCGTTGTGGTGTCGCGCGACCATGCGGCCCATCGCGGCGACTGCCACGTCGTCGCCGGCGACGCGCACGAGCTGATCGGTCCGGGTTTCGACGGGGAGGACATCGTCCTGCTCGTCAGGCCCGACCGCTATGTCGCCGCCGCCTTCCGCCTGGCCGAGAGCCAGGCCTTCGCCGAGATGGTCGAGGTCCTGGTGCGTTCGACCTGGAAGGGTCGGGAGGCGAAGGCGCGCGTGGCCGCGCCGGCGCCGCGGGCGGCCCCGGCTACGACCAGCGCCTGAGCGCGCTGGTCAGCCCGCGGCCGGCGTCCTTGACCCTGGAGATCAGCAGGGCCTGGTCGCCGGCCGCCGGGACCGCGACGACGACCCCGATGCTGCCCAGGATCTCCCCGTCCGGCGCGAAGACCGGCGCGGAGATCCCGGTCAGCCCCGAATCCAGGTCGCCGCGGGTCAGGCAGTACCCGGCCTTGCGGATGTCGCGCAGCGTCTGCTTGAAGGCGTCCCAGTCGCCGCCAAGGCCGGCGTCGCGCACGGCGTCCGCCTCCATCTCATGGAACCGTCGCAGCAGGCGGGGCGGCAGGTGGGCCAGGATGATCTTCGACGCCGCGCCCCGCGCCAGCGGCATGGGACGTCCGCGCTCGTAGCTGACGGCGAAGCCCGGCGGCTCCTGGGCCGCCTCGTCCACGCACATCACCGTAAAGCCGTAGAGCCGGCACAGCAGCGCCAGGCCGACGCCGCTCGCCGCCTCGCCCAGGTCGTGCATCGGCGCCTGGGCCGCCTGGATGAAGGGGTCGCAGCGCCGCGTCTGGCGGTCCAGCGCGATGATCGCCGGACCCAGCACGTAGCGGCCCGACCGGAAGGCGACCACCAGGCCCGCGTTCACCAGGCTGCGGAAGTACTGGTAGGCGGTGCTCTGCGACAGGCCCAGCGTCTGGGCGGCCTCGTCCACCGTCCATTCGGGACGTTCCAGCGTGAAAAGGCCCAGGACGCTGAGCACGCGATCGGCGGTGGTCACAGGTTGAAACCCAAGGCGGCTGGTGAGCCGGGCGCGACAGGGTGCTTTGCTTCGCCCGTCCGGCGCAAGGCCGTCACGGTCAAGGGCGCGCGACCTCCCGCGCCCACAGGGCCCAGGCGCGATCGGCCTGGCCGCGGGTGGCCGCCTCGCAGGCCCGCGCTTCGGCCTCCGTCAGGTAGGTGGGCGGGCCTAGCTGCAGGGCGGCCAGTTGGGCCTGGCAGTTGACGCCGGTATAGACGGCCCTGAAGACCGCCTCGGCCATGGAGTCGCCGACGCAGGTGAAGCCATGGCCGCGCATCAGCACGACCGCCTGCTCGCCCAGGTGATCGGCCAGGGCCTGTCCCAGGGCCGCGCTGCGGATCAGCAGATCGGTGCCGTCGCCGGCGATCGCGGCGATCTCGAACGGATGAGCCGTGCCGGCCAGGAAGCCGCACAGGTGGCAGAGCGGGCGCACCCGATGGTTCGCCGACACCGTGAAGGGCAAGACGCTGGGGCTGTGGCTGTGGACGATGGCCTGCACGTCCGGGCGGCGCCGGTAGATCTCGGCGTGGATGAAGCGCTCCAGATAGACCCGCGCCCCCGGCTCGCTGACCGGCTGGCCAGCGAGATCATGGACCAGGATGTCGGCCTGGGTGACCGACGCCGGCGCCAGGTTGCGCGACATCAGAAACAGCGCCGGGTCCTGCGGATGGCGTCGGCTCGCATGGCCAAAGGCGTCCAGGACGCCCTTGGCCGCGAGGATGTGGCCGGCCTGGACGACTTCGAGGGCCGCGGCGGCCGGCGCGGTGATCACGACAGGGCTTCCGCCAACAGGATGGCGGTGGCGCGATCGGCCGTGCCCGCCGCCTTGGCGTCGAAGCCCGCCCCCCCCCGGCGGGCGAAGGCGTGGCCCACGCCGGGGTGGTTGATGACCTGGCCCCGCTCGCCCAGGGCCGCCATCGCCGCCTCGATGCGGATCTGGGCGTCCACGGGGCACAGATGGTCTTCGCCGGCGATGTGCAGCAGCACCTTGCCCTTCAGCTGCGGGATCCGGTCCAGTTCGCCCTGGATGCCCACGCCGTAGTAGGAGACCGCGGCGTCCAGGTCGCCGCGCGCCGCCAGCAGATAGGCCAGCTTGCCGCCCAGGCAGTAGCCGACGGCGGCGGCCGCCTGCGAAGCGCCCGGCAGGCCGCGGGCGAAGGCGAGGGTGGCGGCGGCGTCGTCGACGGCGCGTTCGACGTCCAGGCCCTTGAGCAGGGCGGTGGCCGCTTCACGCGCTTCGGGGCTGGCCGGATCCAGATCCACGCCCGGCTCCTGGCGCCAGAAGATGTCCGGCGCGATGGCGTAATAGCCCTGGGCGGCGAAATCGTCGGCGATGCCGCGGACGTTGGCGTTGACGCCGAAGATCTCCTGCAGGACCACCACCACGCCCGCGCCCTGCGGCGGCAAGGCGTCGGGCGTGCTGAGGTAGGCGTTAAACTGGCCGCCGTCGGCGGCCGTGACCTGCACGATCGAATGAGACATCAGGAGATCTCCGGGAGATGAGAAGGATTGAGGGGTCAGGCGGCGGCCAGGGCCTGCAGCCAGGTTTCGGCCCAGGCCTCGGCCGCGTCGTCAGCGTGGACGCGCCCGCGGGCGTCATGCTCGAGCCGCTCGCCGATGCGCACCGCGCCCAGCTGGCCCAGCAGCTCGTCGAAGCGCTTGCCGCCAAAGCAGAAGGTGTTGGGGTAGACCGAATCTCCCAGGGCCACGACGCCGTAGCGTCCCCCCGAAAGGTCGGGGCGCTCGGTCTCCAGCGCGGCGTACAGGGCCTTGGCGTTGTCGGGGACTTCGCCGGTGCCATAGGTCGACGAGCAGATGATCCACAGCGGACTGGCGGCCAGCAGGGCCGGCGCGGCCTTCTCCATGCGCAGGATCCGAGCGCGATAGCCGGCGTCCTCGACCTTCTCGGCGATGGCGTCGGCCGCCATCTCGGCGTTGCCGCTCATCGTCCCCACCAGGATCAGAATGGTGTCGGTCATGCGATTTCTCGTGCGGTGAGGATGCGGCGCAGGGGCTTGGCGTCGTCGGCGAGGTCCGCCGGATCGACGGACAGGCCCTGGCCCAGGGCGCGGCGGATCAGCGGCATGTCCTTGGCGCGGTTGAGGGTCAGCCCGCCGACCAGCCGGCCGTCATGGAGTTGAAAGATGGTCCAACCGGCCTCGGCGTCGCCGCGGATCGCCGTCTGGTCGATCTGCAGCGGAAAGCCGGCGATCTGGATGTTGAGGTCGCCCTGGTCGGACCAGACCCAGGGAACCTCGTCGTGTGGCGTGGGGATGCCCAGCAGGCTCAGGGCCGCGGCCCTGCCCTGCAGGTTGGCGTTCTGCCAGGATTCCAGCCGCACCGAGCAGCCGAGCGCCGGGCTGAAGTGACGGGTGACGTCGCCCGCGGCGAAGATGCGCGGATCGCCGGTGGCGCCATAGGCGTCCACCACCACGCCGTCATCGACGGTCAGTCCCGCCGCGGCGGCCAGATCGGTGTTGGGCGAGACCCCGATGCCGGCGATCACCAGGTCGGCCTGGACCCTGTCGCCGTCGGACAGGTGCAGAACGCCGTCCTCGGCCCCCAGCGCCTGGACGCCCAGGCGGATGTCGACGCCGTTCTGCAGATGGTGCTGGGCCACCAGGGCGCTGGTCTCGGGCGAGCCCAGGCGCGGCAGCAGCCGGTCGGCCGCCTCCAGCACGGTGACGCGGCAGCCGCGCGCGCCGGCGCTGGCGGCGACCTCCAGACCGATGAAGCCGCCGCCGATCACCACGATGTGGGGCTTGGCGCGCAGCCTGCGCTCCAGGGCGCGGGCGTCGTCGATGGTCCGCAGATAGACGATGTCTTCTGCTGCAAATCCCGGCACCGCGAGGCGACGCACCCGGCAGCCGGTGGCGATCAGCAGCCGGTCATAGGCCAGGCTCGCGCCGTCGCTCAGGCGTACGCGATGCTGCTCGCGGTCGATGCCGAGCGCCTGGACGCCCAGACGCAGATCGACCCCGGCGCTCGCGGCCGCGGCCTCGTCCATCACCCAGGTCGCGGGCGCGTCGGCCGCCAGCAGGAAGGCCTTGGACAGCACCGGGCGCTCGTAGGGCGCATGGGCTTCATCGCCGACGAGCGTGATCGCGCCCGTATATCCGGCCTCGCGCATGGCCAGCGCGGCCCGGCCGCCGGCCTGGCCCGCGCCGATCACGACAACTGATTGAATGTCCGCTTCCAACCCTGGCGACCTTCTTCTTGCGCCCTTGCCCCGCCGCGTCTGGCGCGACTTTGAAGATATCTGTCAAATTGACAGAGTTATGTCAATTATCGGTTTCCGAGGTAACCCTGGGCTCGGTAATAGTGGGCGGCCGCCGGATGGAGCGGCAGGGACGTCCTAGCCATGGCCTGCGGGTCGAGCGGATAGCTGAGCGGCGAGCGGTGCGGCGGAAGGTGGCGGTATTGCCGCTCGATGGTCTCGCGTGTCTCCACCAGAGCCCAGGTCAGCAGCGAGGCCACCTCGTCGGCCATGTCGTCGCGCACGACGATCAGGAAGTCGGAGAAATCGATGGTGTCGTAGTCCTCGGTCTGGGCGTCCCAGAACCCGGCCGGCAGCACCTTGCGCGCGAAGCCGTCCTCATCGACCAGCCGCTGCAGCGCGGCCGGCTCCGGCGCCACCAGCTTCGCGCGCCCGGTGTCGATCAGCTCGTACCACCAGGGCGTCATGATCGCTTCCTGCAGCACCGCGTCGACCTCGCCGCGCTGGAACATCGCCAGGGTGGGATCGGGCCGGTGGGCGGTGTGGTGGGCGCCCCCCCAGCTCTGCACCGCCGCCTCGCCCAGGCCGTGGGCGTCGAGGAACCGTCCGGCCACATGGCCGATGAAGTTGGTGCCGTCGTTGGTCGAGGTGGCGATCCGCAGCGGTATGCGGGCGGCCCGCAGCTCCTCGAAGGTCGACAGGCCCAGGGCCGGATTGATCGCGAACACCATGCGGTCGTTCTGCGGCAGCACGGCCAGGCACCGCAGGTTGGGCAGGGGGGCGCCGGCGAACAGCCCCTGGCCGGTCAGCGCCTGGGGCATCAGCATCGCCGGGGTGACGATGCACAGGTCGGCCACCCCGTCTTGGACGTCATCGAGCGCCTCGCGTCCGCCGTTGCGAACATTGAGGATCGACACCCGCGAGCGCGGACCGGACCGATCGCAAAATTCCTGGGCCAGCCAGGAACAGATGCGGTGGAAATTGGCCTGGCCCCAGTCGCCGATGAAGGTCAGCTGGTGCGATCGGGCGATGTGCGGTGCTGGCGAGACCATGGTCCGCTCCTGGGAAGGCTGGGAATGTGGGGAGGCTCGCGCCAGGCGAGCGGCAGGCCGCGACGTGGGGGAGCACGTCGCGGCGCCGCCTCAGGCGTCGTCTTCCGACGCCGTCAGCGCATCGACGATCGCCGCCCAACGGAAAGGCGCGAGGTCGATGGGTGGGTGGGCCGCGCCGCAGGCGCGGCAGGTGCGACGGGCGTCCTCGGCGTTATGCCGGTCCGCGCCGGCCAGCCAGCCGGCCTGGGCGGGCGCGGCCTGGGCGTCGAAGTCGTGTCGGTCGAGCTCGGCCTCGCAGCTGTCGCAATACCAGACGACCGATTCCGCCCCCGGCTGGCTGGCCTTGTAGCGGATCTGCTCGCCAGGCTCGGTGACCAGCACCCGGTGGGGCACGCCGCCGGGCACATAGACGTAGTCGCCCGGGACCAGATCGAACCAGCGCACGGCGCCCTGCTGGAAGGCGACCCTCGCCGCGCCGCTGAACTGGGCCAGCACCGTGTCCTTCTCGCAGACCAGGTAGAAGGGCTGGTCGACGCTGTTGCGGCTGAGGTGGACCTGGGGATCGACCTCCGGGCGCAGCATCGGGAATTCGTCGAACGAAGCCAGTTTCCCGGCTTCCTTGAACAGGTTGAACGCGTTCTTGCGACGCGTCGTCACGCGCGGCGCCATCAGTTCGCGGCCTCCAGCAGCGCCTTGCGGCCACGCTCGATGATTCCCGTCGAGCGCATGTGCTGGCCCCAGCCCCAGAACGGCAGGGGGAAGGGCGGGTTGTCATGGCCGCAGGCCTTGCAGTGGCGCAGTTCGGCCGAAGCGTTGAAATTGTCGGCGAACTCGAACGAGCCGGCGATCGTCGGCAGCACCGGTGGGCGCGAGGCCTCGTATTCGGCGCCGCCGAAGGCGTACCTGTAGAGTTCGGCGCTGCACTTCTCGCACTGGAAGGCCAGGGCCTCGGGTTGGTCGCCCTGCTCGAGCTGGCGCTGGGTGATGACGAACACCGCGTAGAAGGGGTTGGGCGAATCGCCGCCGACCCCGTGGGTGCGCGAGCCGACCCAGACGTCGCCCGTGCGGTTCATGCCTTCGGAACCCAGGGAAATGGCGATCTCGTCGACGCTGTTGGTGTGGATGAAGTAGCCGACGCCGTGCGGCTTGCCATCGCCCGCCAGGCACGCGCAGCACGGCACGATGTCGCCCGGGCCCGTGTAGGGAAACAGGGGCAGCAGCTGGGTGTTGCCGCGCCGCGCCATGTCGAAGGCGCTGACCTTCATCGGGACCTTTTCGGGGATGGGCGCGGCGGAGCCCGGCCCTGATGAGCTCTGTGTCAAGTTTCTCTCCCTGAGTGCCAGCGCGCCTCGATGGACGACCGCTGGCGACATATTGACAAGTTTCTGGCAAAACGACAAGAACTGTCAATATCGTTGGCGCGGCTTTTTCGCCGCGCCCTTCAGCCGTTCGTAGGCCGAGGGCAGACGCCGGCAGGCAGGGCGCGCCAAGACGCTCGATCAGGAAGGAACGTGATGTCCGCAAAGATTTACGACGTCATTCAGGTCGGTTACGGGCCTGTCAGTCAGGTTTTGGGCCTGATGCTGGCGCGGCAGGGACGTTCGGTGGCGATCTGCGAGCGCTGGAGCGCGCGCTATCCGTTGCCGCGCGCGGTCTGCGTCGACCACGAGCTCTATCGCGTTCTGTCGTCCATCGGCCTGGGCGAGCTGCTGCCGTCGGTGACCCAACGCGGTCCGCTCTATCAATGGTTCAACGCCGACTGGAAGGAGCTGCTGGTCATCGACTGGTCGGCCGACTCCATTTCCGGCGGGCCCGAAGTCAATTTCGTCCACCAACCGACCCTCGAGGAGGCCTTCGACAAGGCCATCCTCAATACGCCCGAGATCGAAACCCTGCTGGGCTGGGAGGCCGTCGAGGTCACGCAGGACGCCGATCTCGCCCACGTGCGCCTGCGCCACATGGACACCCAGGAGGAAAAGACCCTCTCGGCGCGCTATCTGGTCGGTTGCGACGGCGCCAATTCGCTCGTCCGCGAGACGATCGGCGGCGAACGCGAGGATCGCGGCTTCGAAGCCGACTGGCTGGTGATCGACGTTCAACTCAAGCCCGGCGTGACCATCGAGAAGCTCGGCATCCCGGCCGCCGGCCAGTACTGCAATCCCGAGCGACCCACCACGATCGTGCCGGCGGGGGTGCGCGACGGCCGCGTCTATCGCCGGTGGGAGTTCATGCGACTGCCCGGCGAGACGATCGAGGATCTCGAAAAGGAAGAGCTGGTCTGGGAATGGCTCAAGCCTTGGGCCGGTCCGGACGACATCGAGCTCGTGCGCCACAAGGTCTACAACTTCCGCTCCCTGCTGGCCACGCGCTGGCGCGACGGCCGGCTGATGATCGCCGGCGACGCGGCCCACGTGATGCCGCCGTTCATGGGCCAGGGCATGTGCGCAGGGATGCGCGACGCCTGGAACCTGGCCTGGAAGCTGGGGCTCCTGCTCGACGGCAAGGCCGACGGGCGACTGCTGGACACCTACCAGGTCGAACGCGCGCCCCACGTCAGCCAGATCATCGACATGTCGATCTATCTTGGGAAGATCATCTGCATCCCCGACAAGCAGGCGGCCGCCGAGCGCGACGCGGCCTTCCTCGGCGGCACGGCGCAGCCCCCGCCGCCCTTCCCGCATCTGACGGGCGGCGTCCTGCAGCGCGATGGGGACGGCGCGCCATCCGCGGTGGCCGGCCTCCTGTCGCCCCATGTCAGCCTTGAGTACGCCGGACGGGTCGCGCGTCTCGACGCGGTGACCCATCGCGGCTTCGTCGTGATCGGGCTGGACTGCGACCCGCAAGCGGCCATGGGCGCCAGCGCGCATCAGGTCCTGAAGACCCTGGGCGTCAGCTTCGTCGCCCTGGGCGACGTCGCGAGCGACCACAGCGCTCGCGACGTCGACGGCCGCCTGGCCGGCTTCATGCGCGACCACGGCCTAGCGGCGATGATCGTGCGGCCGGACTTCTACGTCTATGGCGGCGTCGCCAACGTGAGCCAGATCAATCACCTGGTCGCCCAACTGGCGGGCGACCTGACCGCGGCGGGCGTCAGTCTGCCGTCCATGAAAGAAGTCGCAGCCTAGGGCGGATGTCGGCGCGGACGGCTTTCGGGCCGTCCGCGACTTGACGAAGTTCGCGACACAGGATCGAAAGGACTTTGTCATATTTCGCGCGGACAAGATGAGCTCTTCGAAGACTTCGCCCGACCACAGCCCAGAAGGCGCTGCGGTCACCGATCTCATGCTGGCGATCTTCCGGGTCAACGGTCGGTTGCTGCGGGCCGGGGATAACCTGGCGCGCGATCTGGACCTGACCTCGGCGCGATGGCAGGTCCTGGGCGCGATCGTGGACCGGCCTCGCACCGTGGCCCAGATCGCCCGCTACTTCGAATCCACCCGTCAGGGCGTGCTGTGGGTCGTCACCGCCCTGGTCAAGGACGGCATCGTCGAACTGGTCGACAACCCCGACCACAAGCGCGCCAAGCTGGTGCAGTTCACCGCGCGTGGCCAGGCGATCCATACGGAGATCACCCGCCGCCAGGTGGCCTGGGTCAACGGGTTTGGCGATCACTTCGACGTCGCCGAACTGCGTCGCACGATCGACGTGCTTGAACGGCTCGGCCAGGAACTGGGGGTCTGACCCCACTGCGCCTCAGGCCTGGGCCTGGACCGGTGACACCTCGTAACCCCGCGTGAAGACCTCCACCGCGTCGCGCACCGCCGCTTCCAGGTCCGCCTCGTCGAGGCGTTCGATGGATCCTTCCAGCAGGCGCTGGAAGGATCCGGCTTCGCACAGACCCTGAAAATGCATGGCGGCGGTCCAGGGATCGGCCCGGCGCATCCGGCCCTGGTCCATGACCGTGGAGAACAGGTGGGCCACGCGCGACCAGGCCCGTTTTGGGCCGGCCTCGAAGTACAGGTGTCCAAGGCGCGACCTAGCGCCCTCGGCTTGGATGATCCGCCGGAACGCCAGGCTTTCGGGGTGGGTGATGAATCGCAGGAAGGTCAGTCCAAGACGCTCGAGCGCCGCGGCCAGGTCGCGCTCGTCGCGCAGTGAGACGAACAGCGGGGCGAGCTGGACGGCGCCGCGCTCGAGCATCACCGCCACGAACAGCTCCTCCTTGTTCTGGAAGTAGTTGTAGAGGGTCTGCTTGGATCCCCCGACCCGCTGGGCGATCTCCGACATCGAAGCCGCCGTGAAGCCCCGCTCGAGGAAGACCAGCTTGGCGGCCTCGACCAGGGCCAGGCGTCTGGATTCGGTCTTCAGGCGCATGGATGAGCATCACGGGAAAAAGGAGAGCCCGATCCCCAAGGGATCGGGCTCCCAGGTCGAGAGTGCATCGGGAAGGGCGGCGGCCCGAGCGCGCGGTTCCTCGGCGCGGAGGCGCCGAAGGGGGCGATCGAGATGGGAAGGCGCCGCCCGTTTCGACGATCCGTTCTCCTAAAATGACAGTGATTTGTCAAATATATTCCTATATATCCAGAAAGGTTGGCATATCGCTCGCCAATCCGCGGCTCGCCGGGGGGCGCCGCTGCGGATGCAGGACGATGGCGGTCGGCGTCGTGGTGGACGGGCGGCTCATTCAGGAGCGGCCAGCGGGGTGCCACGGCGCCGGCCATGGGTTCCGGTCAGGCGCCGTGGGCGGGCCAGTCGCGCGACCGTGCTCGACTAGGCCGCCGCGTCGGCTTCGTAGTTGTGGACGAAGTCGCCGGGCAGGGCCGGAGCCCAGTTGGCTAGGCTGTCCTCCATCTCGTAGTTGGTCGGCGTCCAGAGCGCGTAGTCGTCGATGAAGTCCATGTCGGAGTAATACTCGAACCAGCTTCCCCACGGATCCTGGATGTAGTGGAAGAAGTTCGACCCGATGGTGTGGCGGCCAAAGCCCCAGTCGCCGCGACCTGTGCGTTCGAGAAGTGCGCGGCCGGCGCGTCCCACTTCATCGGGATCGCCGACCTGGAAGCTGGCGTGGTGGAAACCGACCCCGGGCGACTTGGCGAACGCCACGACATGGTGGTCGCTGTTCCTGCGGCAGCACATGAACGCCACGACGTCCTGTGCGTGGTCGGCCAATCCCATGCCGAGGACCTGGGTGAAGAAGGCGATGCTCCTGTCGACGTCCGGGGTGAAGACCATGACGTGGCCCAGCCGCAGCGGCGTCACCGGCCTGTAGGTCGACATCGGCAGGATGGCCGAGCGACGCGTGCGCACCGTGCGCCCGGGCTGATTGATCGAAAAGGGGCTCACCACCGGGGGCAACGGCGGCTCGGCCTGCGCCTCGCTCAGCCGCAGCCGCATGCCGTGCGGATCCTCCAGCCAGAGGGCCGGGCCCGCAAAGCCGTCGGGGGCCGCCACGACGGCTCCGCCCAGGCCGATGGCCCTGGCGGTGATCGCGTCCCAATGCTCGGCGGGGCAGCGCAAGTGGACATGGTGCAGGCGCTTTCGACCCGCGCCGCCCACCAGTTCCACGGCGGGGTGGAGGCCGCCCGGACAGGCCAGCCGGGTCACCGGGCCGGTCTGCACGACCTCAAGGCCCGCGTCGGTGTAGAACTTCACGCCCGGCGCGAGGTCCGGGACTTCAAGCGCGACGGAAACCAGTCCTTCCACGGCCATGGGGGCCTCCTCAGGTGCGGGGCGCCGGGACGGCGACCCGGTTCTCGATGGCGCCTATGCCGTCGATCTCGCAGCGCACGACATCGCCGGGCTGCAGGAAGGTCGGCGGGTCCATCGCGACGCCCACGCCGTGCGGCGTGCCCGTCGCGATCAGGTCGCCGGCTTCCAGGGTGAAGGCGGTCGACAGGTAGGCGATCTGGGCGAAGATGTTGTGGATCAGCCCGGCGGTGTTGCCGTGCTGGCGCTGCTGGCCGTTGACGAAGCACCGCAGGTCCAGGGCGTGGGGATCGGCGACCTCGTCGGCCGTGACGATCCAGGGGCCGATCGGTCCGTGGGTGTCGAACGACTTGCCGATCGTGAAGGTCGGCGAATGGAACTGCCAGTCGCGCGCCGACACGTCGTTGGCCACCGTGTAGCCGAAGATGTGCGCCGGCGCGTCCTGCTCGGACACGTACCGCGCGGTGGGGCCGACGACGACGGCCAGCTCGACTTCGTAGTCGAGCTTTTCGGTGACGCCGGGATCGATCGCATCGAACGGCCCCGAAATGCAGGTCGTCTGCTTGTTGAACCAGAATTGCTGCTTGGGGGTGGCGACGCCAAGCTTCTCGGCCTCCTCGGCGTGCTGCTGGTAGTTCATCCCGATGGCCATGTACTTGCCGGGGCGCAGCGGGGCCAGGAGCGTGGCCGAGGCGGTTTCCAGGCTCGTGGCGGACCGTTCGCGATGGTCGTTGATACGGTCGAGCGCGGCTTGGCCGCCGGCGATGACGTCCTGGATGGAGCCAAAGCCCGCCCCAAGCCCCGACAGGTCGACGATACCGTCGCCTTTCACCACGCCGAGGCGTGCGCCCTCGCCAGCCTTGAACCGCAACAGTTTCATGTGTTTCCACCCTTTTCGCGCGGCAGACCGATCCCGCGTCTCATACTATAATGACAATGTTTTGTCGTCATGACTGTAGATTGTCAATTGGATTGGTTCGGTTCCGCAGCGAGGCGCCGGCTCGCCGCCGGCGCCGTGATCAGTCGTCCCGCAACTGCTCCAGGAATGCGACGACGGCGGCGCGCTGTTCATCCAGCCAGGTGAGCTGGGCTTGGAGCCGCTCGCGCAGCAGCGCGGTGTTCGCCGCCTCGTCGCCGAGGAAGTCGGCGATCTCCCAGAGGGTGAGGCCCAGGGCCTTGAGTCTGACGATCGCCCGCAGCCTCGTCTTGGCGGTCTCGTCCAGCAGCCGGCTGTTCTTCAGTCCCCTGACGCAGGCGACCAGGCCCATCCCCTCGTAGTAGCGGATCGACCGCATGGAGATGTCCAGCTGCCGGCTAACATTCGAGATCGTCGACAGGATGGGCCGAGGATCAGAGGGGCGCGGGGAAAAGACCACGTCGGTCGACGCCGCAGACTCCGTCGGCGGCGTCTGGCCGGGCAAGGTCTGGTCAGGCAAGGCCGCCTTGCGCCGTCGCCGCTCCATCAGCGCAAGCGCGGCTTTCGTCGCAGGTCCAGGCGTCAGGGAATTGGCTTCCACGCGTCAAACTCCATCAGCATGTCGTCGGCTGTGAGCGGGGCGGCTTGGGCGCCGACGGAGGGGCGGGTTGAACCACCCCTCGTCGACGCCCGCGCGTCCTGCGCCGTCGTCGGACGGCCAGGTCGCCGCCCCCCGGCGGGTCTGTGGCGCGACCTCAGGTCTCGACGAAGGCGCGCTCGAGCACGAAGTCGCCCGGGCTGGAGATCGAGCCTTCCTCGTAGCCGAGGTCCACCAGTTGCTGCTTCAGGTCGGTCAGGACCGAGGGGCCGCCGCACAGCATCACCCGGTCCTCGGCCGGGTCGAAGGAGGGCAGGCCCAGATCCTCGAAAAACCGGCCGGAGGCGATCAGGTCCGTGATGCGACCTTCGGTCCGGAACGGCTCGCGGGTCACCGTGGGGTAGTAGCGCAGCTTGGGAGCGATGAACTCGCCCAGGATCTCGTCTTCGGCCAGGCCCTGGGACAGCAGTTCGCTGTAGTTGAGGTCGGCGACCTGCCGTGTCGTGTGGGTGACCACCACGGTGTCGAAGCGGTCATAGACGTCCGGATCGCGCGCCAGCGACAGCCAGGGCGCAAGACCCGTGCCGGTGCCGAGCATGTAGAGGCGCTTGCCCGGCTTGAGGCCGTCCAGCACCAGGGTGCCGGTGGGCTTGCGGCCGATCAGGATCTCGTCGCCGACCTTGATGTTCTGCAGGCGCGAGGTCAGCGGCCCGTCGGCGACCTTGATCGAGTAGAACTCCAGCTCGTCGTGCCAGGGCGGAGAGGCGATGGAATAGGCGCGCAGCAGCGGCTTACCGTCCTCCTTGACGAGGCCGACCATCACGAACTGGCCGCTCGAAAAGCGCAGGCCAGGATCGCGGGTCGTGCGGAACGAGAACAGGGTGTCCGTCCAGTGATGGACCCAGGTCACCGTCTCCACGAAGAATGCGCCGTCAGCTTTCATATTCACCCCCGGGGGAACTTTCGATCTCTGTCTCGCTGCGGCGCCGAGGCGCCGGACGAGGCGGACGCGCGCCGTTGGCCTGTCGGTCAGGCGCGGCGTCCCTGTTGCTGTTTTCGGATATCGTCCGCGGCCGCTCCGGCGCTGACGCCGGCGGGCCCGCGCGGCCCGAAGCGGGTCCGGGCCGCGCCTGCGTCACTGCTGGCCCGGCCCCGGGCTGAAGAACTTCTCGAACTTGTCAGGCAGGTTGTCGAAGTCGGCGGCGTCGGGCGGGACCTCGCCCTTGGCGGCGATATTCGGCCAGATCGCCGAATATTCCTCGTTGACCGCCAGCCATTGCGGATAGGCGTCGCCGACGTTCGACACGATCGCATTGACCGGGCATTCCGGCTCGCAGACGCCGCAGTCGATGCATTCCGACGGGTTGATCACGACCATGTTCTCGCCCTCGTAGAAGCAGTCCACGGGGCAGACGGAGACACAGTCTTGGTATTTGCATTTGATGCAGGCTTCGGTGACCAGATACGTCATTCACTAGAGACCTTCGCGCAGGCCGCCGCGGCGGCCTGACTGTTGTTATTCGCCGGACGGACCGCCAGGAGCGGCGTCGGCGGGCGCTTCGCCGCCCTCGGTGCGCGGGCGCAGTTGGTGACCGGCCGAGAAGGTGCCCTTGAACCACTCGCGCAGCGCCGGCGGGCCGTAGTTCGGCAGCAGCTCGTGGATCTCCCATTCCATGGCGTTGTACTGCATCAGCGGATTGCGCTGGATGAAGTCATCGACCGCCGCGGGGTCCTCGGCCTGGATGATCATGCAGCGCGAGCCCTTGGGCGTGTTGGGGCCCGGACGCATCATGGCTTTGACCAGCACATGGTCCTGCTCGATCATCGGCGTGTGGTAGTCGCCGTGAGCGTCATGCAACTGGGCGGTTTGGTCCCGCGGAACCAGCTGCCGATTGGATTTCGACAGAATTAGAAAAAGCCTCACCCGGATCTCCTCGCCCGATCCGGAGCAAGACGTTGGCGCTCCGGATGTGTTTTCGCCAACCGCCGGACGGACGCCGGAGCGCTTGCCCCAGCCGTCCTGCGCGCTGCGTCCCTGTTTTTGTCAGCCGAACGCATAATTGCAGCTGACTGCATGAATTGGCTCCGATCACCCCTCCCTGTCAAGCGGCCTCAGCGCGAGCCAAGTGTCGCAGGTCGGCGAATGTCTATGTAAAGATGAGTGAGGGCCGGTATTCTCCGCAGGCGCGCATGACTTGGCGCAAACCTGGATAGGAGCGGAGTCGACTCGTCCGCAGGGCTCTTGACAGAGCGAAGCGCCGGGTTAGACCTTACGTAATTGCACCTGACTGCATTTTTGCATCCAAGTGCAAAGTCGGATGGCCCTCGACGGCTGACGGCACTTAAAGGTGTCGCTGTTCCAGCGACCGAAAAACCAAGAGGGGGAGGGACAGCATGTTCTCCAGGAAGCACCTATTCGCGTCGACCTTTTTGCTGACGGCGTTGAGCGCGGGCGGCGCGCTGGCGCAGGAAAAGGCGGCCGAGGCCGCACCCGCCAACGGCGTCGTCGCGCTCGAGGAAATCATCGTCACCTCATCCAAGCGGCCGGAAAACGTCCAGAAGGCGCCGGTCGCCCTGACCGTCGTTTCCGGGGACACCCTGGCGAAAAAGGGCATCACCGACTTCAAGGACGTGATGTTCATCGCGCCGACGGTCCACACCTATCAGAGTTCGACGGGCACGGCCGTCGCCATTCGCGGCATCGTCACCACCAACCCCAATCCGCAGGGTGATCCGGCGATCTCGTACAACGTCGATGACGTCTACTACGCACGCAGCCAGGCCATCACCAGCGCCTTCTTCGACGTCAGCCGAGTGGAAGTGTTGAGCGGGCCGCAGGGAACGACCTATGGCCGAAACGCCCTGGCGGGCGTCGTCAACGTGTTGACCAACAACCCCGGCGACGAGTTCGCCGCCGAGGGCTCCGTCGAGGTGGGCAACTACAATCTGCTCAACCTCACGGGCGTGGTGAACGTGCCGGTGTCCGAAAAGCTCGCCGTTCGCGCGGCGTTCAACACCCTCAGCCACGACGGCTATATCAGCGACCGCTGGGATGACGCCGACATGAAGGCCGGCCGGATCAAGGCGCTGTTCACGCCGACCGACGACGTGTCGCTGCTGGTCTCGGCCAACTACTCGCACGAGGGCGGCAACGGCACCGCCGACGTGGTCTATCCCTACAAGGACGCGCGGCATCCGCGCGACAACACCTACTACCCCACCGATGCGGGCCGTATCGATCGCAAGAACTGGGGCGTCAACGCCCGCCTGTCGTGGGATCTGGGGCCGGCGACGCTGGTCTACCTGCCCTCGTACATGAAGCTGGTCGACGACAGCCAGTCGCTGCAGAACGGCGGCATCTCCGACAACGATCTGACGTCCAAGTCGATCTCGCAGGAACTGCGCATCGTCTCCAACAACAACGGCACCGCCAAGGCTGGCGAACTGCAATGGCTGGGGGGGCTGTTCTGGTACCAGGAGCGGCAGTCCTACCACCTGCACATCGAGGCGCCGTTCGCGCCGTTCACCCATGCGCCGCTCGCTCTGGTGGATGATCAGGTCTACCCGCACATCGGCACCGACTCCGAGGCGATCTACGCGCAAGGGACCTATGGGGTCACCGACCGCCTGCGCGTGGTGGCGGGCGTGCGCTACACCCGCGACCGCAAATCTCAAGAGGGCCATGAGACGACTGTGGCGGCCTTCCCGCCGTTCTACGGCGTGCCGATCACCATCCAGGCTTCCGGCGGGCCCAAGGACGAGAACGTCAGCTACAAGCTGATGGTCGAAGGCGATCTGGGCGCCTCGGCGATGGTCTATGCCGGCGTCACCACCGGCTATCATGCCGGCGGTGAATTCATCGGTACAACCAACAACACCTACCGACCCGAGAAGGTCACCGATTGGGAAGGCGGCATCAAGAGCCGTTGGTTCGACAATCGCCTCCAGGCCAACCTGTCGGTCTACTACTACGACTACGAGGACGTGCAGACGACGGTGATCGTGCCGCCTCTGGCGGTGGGCGTGTTCAACGCCAAGTCGGCCCAGGTGTTCGGCTCCGAGCTGCAGTCCGACATCCTGCTGACCGGCCACGATACGGTGAAGCTGTCGCTGGCCTATGAGGACTCCGAGTACAAGGAGTTCTTCATCCCCTCGGCCTATTCGCCGAGCGGCGGCACGCCGGTGCCGGGCGGCCGCAGCTTTGCCGGGCAGGTGTTCCCGCTGGTCTCCAAATGGTCTGGCACCGTCAGCTACCAGCACGTCTTCGACCTGCCCAACGGCGCGTCGCTGACGGCGGCGGCGACGACCTACTTCCGGACCAAGTACTGGACGACCATCGACCAGAGGCCCGACCACCTGCAGAAGGGCTACACCAACTCCGGCGTCTATGTGACCTACGCCCCCGACAGTTCGCGCTGGTCGCTCACCGGCTACGTCAAGAACATCGAAAACCACCCCGATCCGACCTATGTGATCTCCACGGCGCTCTCCACCTTCGCCAATCCCTCGCCGCCGCGGACCTTCGGTGTGCGTCTGAGCGTGAAGATGTAGCCGTCGGCCTTCACCCGCGCCGGTCCATGCGGCCGGCGCGGGTGATCGGCGCCCGAAAGAAACGACCCCTGCGGCCGCCGGTCCGATCCGGCGAGCCCTCAGGCCAGAACAGACAACTCGATGCCTCCCGTCGGCGCGCTGAGCGCTGCGGGGGGCGTCGTCCGTCCGGGAGGCTCCCGGCGACCAGCCTCCGCGTGACGCCGCGGACGCCAGGCTGGTAGGATCATCCGACACCGCACATAAGCAGGCAGGCCCGCGCAAGTTGACTATGGATCAGATCGTCTCACCCCCCGGCCGGCGCGAGCGGAAGAAGCAGGAAACGGCCGCGCGGCTGAAAGCCTCAGCCTTGGAGATCTTCGCGCGCGACGGCTTCTCCAACGCCAAGATCAAGGACGTGGCCGAGCGGGCGGACGTGGCTGAACGTACGCTGTTCAACTATGTCGCCGACAAGCGCGATCTCCTGGCCTTCATCTTCGCCGACGACTACCTGGACCTAGCGCAGCACGCATTCACGCCGGCCGATCGCGACCGGCCGCTCCTGGACCAGTTGGGCAAGGAGTTCACGCGGTCCGTCTACTTCTTCCGCCGGTTCGGGCAGGTCTCGCTCATCCTGTTCCGCGAAGGGATCTGGTACGACACCTCCCCGCACCTGGTTCATCTCAAGGCCGGCCGGGCGACGCTCGGCAGCAATCTGCTGGCCATGCTGGAGACCAAGCAGCGGATGGGCGAGCTGAGCATCAGGGCCTCGTGCGCCGATCTGGCGTCGATCTTCATCGCCATCTTCATCGCCAACCTCCAGCGGTCGCTGGCCGAGACCGAGGAAGAGGCCGCGCGCACCGTGGCCAGCGTCGAGCGGCAGTTCGAGCTCGTTCTAAGGGGCGTGATCAACAACCCGGCCGCGTGAGCGCCGAAGCCTTTGCACTATTGAGCCGTCCGATCGGGAAGCCGCGCCAAGTGTCGGGTGAACGTCAGCCTGCGCCGACGGCGTCAAGCGCAGGCTTCACGCCCGCCACCGGACGTTTGCGGAGGGCTTGGCCAGCGGCCCCGTCGCCTTGGCCGCCGGTCGTGTTTGCGTCGTTCTCAATCGAAGCGCTTCACGCCGGTAGTGTTCTGCAGGTGAAGCGCCAAGCGCCGCGCGAGGCCATCGACCGCCATGCCAACGGCGTCGCGGCCCGCCAGGGAGCGACGGGCGGAAAAAGCAAATTGACAAAGTGCGGTCATATAGACAAATATATGTCGAAATGGCCAGCTGGCGCCAAACGGTGGCTCCGCGGCTAGAAAAGCGGGGGGATGCTCTAACCGTTTTCCAACGTCTCACTGTGTTCAGGGTCGAGGCGCCGCCAGGCTTCCGAGCATCGGCATAAGCCCTGACGTCGACTGGAACCCCTGTCGCCAGAAGCGCCGATGGCGTGGCTCGCCGCCGACAGGAAAAGGCTCTGTCCGGTCGCTGGATCCGATCCGACTGACAACCCTCGTCGGCTTGGCGGATGCGCCCCCTTGCTGCCTTGGGGCGATCTCCGCGTAAGGCGGCCGCGGGCCGCCGCGCTGGTCAGCATCGTCGCCCCGCCGATCCTCACGGTGGTCGACCTTTCCCGATCAACCGCAAGCCAGAACGCCGCGCCCTGCCACCGGCCCTCGTACTGGCGACGATGCGTCTGTGACTGTCGCCGCATTGGATTTGTGTATTTGCGCCGCTGCCGTTTGGTGTCGTCAGGTCTGATTGAAAATAAGTTTAAGGCAAATCTATCTGGAGCGTGAAATGCTGAAAGCCTTCTATTTCCTTTCCAAGCGTAATGGCATGAGCCGTGAAGGCTACATCGACTATTATGAGAATAGTCACCAACACCTCATGATGAACAACTTGCCAAATCCGGCGGACTTCAGGCGGCATTTTTTCCGTTGGCCGGAAATTTCCGAGGGAACTCAGGGCGCTGAACGACCCGATTCCCTTACCGCGATAACTTACAAGGACATGGAAGACGTCAATAGGTCTCGGGAAATCTATCATTCTGCTGATTTCAACCCGATCATCGTGGCGGATGAGCTTCGATTTATCGATCGCGACCGCACGAAGCTTGTGCTCGTGCAAGAGGTCATCGAAGGCGCTGAGCCACAGTCCTGGCGCCCAGCGCCGATGGACCCGGGCGGAAAGCTGCTGCGGCTCGTCTGGCGCTCACCGCATCTGACCCAAGCGGCGTTCCGCGCCGAAGATGCGCATCGCAAGCCGGTCATCTGGGCGTCGCTGCCTGAGGTCCTGGACGTTCGCCGCAACTATGTCCTGTCCCAGGACGCCGGCCTCCCCGCGGAGGGACATTGCGCCGATCTCCACCAATGCGACCTCGTCGAAGAGTACTCCTTCGGGAGCGCTTCGGCCGCCGCCGCCGCCGCCGCCAGGTTGGCCGACCTTGATCTGGCGAAAGCTGATGGATTGCCCGCCGCGGCGATCCAGGTCGTCCCTTGCGATCACTACGTCACAAAGTTCGGCGCGTCGGCGTCTTCACCCGCCGCGGGCGCCTAGCCCGTCATCGGCGGAAGCCGCCTAGGAACGCGCGCCGCGACGGGTACTGCGGAAGATGGAGAACGGCGGGCAAGCCGTTGCTGATGGTCAGCAACGATCAAGCAAATGGACCGATATCGGCCCATTTGCGTCCGGCCGTCTCATCGCAGGTCGGCGCGGCGACGGGGTGGGCGACGCCGCCTGCGGCTTCCCGGCGGTCACGGCCAATAGATGAGGATACTGAAAACCATGACAAATCCCGTAAAGCGCCCCCGCGCGAAGGTCGCGCTCATGCCGGTCCTGGGGTTCGCTGGCGACCTGCCGGTCCGTTTCGGCGATGACATGGCGCGGGGGCGGGTGCGCGCCCTGGCGCGGATCGTCCACGGAAAGGTCGTGGCCGCGACCCGCGCCCACATCAGCGACGTCGCTCGCTGGCACCGTCTCGACGCCAAGGCGCTTCGCAGCCTGGAGGAACGCGGCATCGCCGAATCCGAGCGGGGCCGCGGCGACGTGCGCTTCTACGAGCCGGGCGAGCAGGTGAAGATCGAGGTGGCCCTGGCGCTGCGTGAACTGGGCGCCTCGGCCGAGGAGATCCTGGGCTTCCTACAGCGCCTGGAAGCCGATCGCGCCGAGGCCCGCGCCTTCCTGAAGGAGTTCCTCGACCAGCGCCTGGCGGCGCTGCGCGAGCGGATGGAACTGGTCGCCGAGGCCCGTGGCATGGTCGAAGCCGGAGCGAGTCTCTAGGCCCTGGCGCCGTCCCGGCGCGCGACGGGCTTGAGGCCGTGCATCAGGGCCGCGATCCCGCCGCCTTGAGGTAGTGGGTCATGTCGGCGGCCGGCATGGGTTTGGAAAACAAGAAGCCCTGAGCATGCGAGCAGCCCATCCTGCGCACGGCGGCGAGCGCCTCGGGACCTTCCACGCCATCGGCGACCACCTGTAGTCCCAGCGCGCGGCCGATCCGCAGGATCGAGTCGACGATGTCGGTGTCGAGTTCGGCGACGAAGGCCTTGGCGATCTTGAGCCGAGTGACCGGGAAATCGCGAGGATTGCCCAGCGAGCCCTGACCTGTCCCGAAATTGTCCAGGGCGAGTTTCACACCGGCGTCCGCCAGTTGCCGGATCGCCTCGCTGGCGGCCTTGTCGCCGTGGCCCGTGCTCATGGTCTCGTTGACCTCGATCGACAGGGCTTCGCCTGGAACGCCCCACCGCGCCAGGCGTCCCTTGATGTCACGGGCAAGGCGTCCGTCGCGAAGCTGGGCGACGGAAACGTTGATCGCCACGGGCGGAGGCTCCATGCCGGCGTCCAGCCACGACCGGATCTGCTCGAGCGCCGTCTCGACGGTGAACTCGCTGAGCAGCGGGGCGGAGTCTGGATCCTCGAACGCCGCGCCGAAAGCGCCTGGGGCCAGCAGGCCGGCCTGCGGATGGTCCCACCGCAGCAGCGCTTCCAGGCCCTCCACACGGTCGGAGGCTAGGTCGATGATCGGCTGATAGACTAGGAAGAACTCGCGTTCAGCCAAGCCGCGTCGCACGTCGCGCAGCAGTTGAAGACGTTCTTCGACCTTGGTGCGCATGGTGTTTTCGAACAGCACGCTGCGGCTGCGGCCGGAGGTCTTGGCCTCATACATCGCCAGATCGGCGTTCTTGACGATCTGCGAGGGATCGGCGGCGCCCGGGGCGTGAAGGGCCGCGCCGATGCTGACGCTGATGACGAATTCCTGCCCGGCGTACTGAACGGGGCTTTTCAGTAGGGCTTCGAGCGTCGCGATCGGGCGCAGCAGGGCTTCCGGATCGCGGATGCCGCGCAGCAACACCGCGAACTCGTCGCCGCCGAGCCGAGCCACCGTGTCGCCATGGCGGAAGGCGCGGCGAAGCTGGCCGGCCAGGGCTCTGAGCAAGGCGTCGCCGGCGTCGTGGCCGAACGTATCGTTGACTTGCTTGAAGTAGTCCATGTCGATCATGACGACCGCCAGACCTTCACCATGGGCCTCGGCGTCGGCGATGGCTTCGGCCAGCGCGCTCTGGAAGGCGGCCCGGTTGTGCAGACCCGTCAGGATGTCACGATAGGCTAGCGTCTCGACGCGCTTCTGCTGATGGTGGCGCTCGGTGACATCCTTGAACACGGTGATCACGCGGTCCGCCGTCCCAGTCATGTCGCAGAAGCGCTCGCCGATGGCGTAGATCCAAGTCTCCACCCCATCGTCGCGCTTGAGTCGGTAGCTAATGTCGAAGGGCGTGCCCTCTCGGGCGCACGCTGCATACGCGGCCGATAGGCGCTGGCGGTCATCGTCCTGGGCGCTTTGGGTCGGTGAGCCGGCGGCAAAGAAGCGGTCCAGATCGGGACACATCGACAGCAGCGCGGTCTCGCCGGTGCGAAGGTTGCGCTCGATGACAATCGAGCGATCTAGCTTTAGCGCCATCATTAGCCGTTGCTGGGCCTGAGTGGCGGAATAGGCCGTCAGGATCGCCTCGGTAATATCGCGCAGATGCAGGACGAGCCGACGAGGCGTGCCGCCGGCCGGCCAAGCCGAGAGCGTCGCGGCCCACCATTTTGTCTCGCCGCTGGGTGAGGGCGGAGACTCGATCTGGCAGGTGACAACCTCGCCGGTCAGGCACTTGGCCTGCGCTTCCGCCAAGGTCGAACCGACAAAATGATCCATCATCGGCGAGCCGGAATCCGCCGGGGTCGCCGCCTCCGCTTTCCAGCCTGGGCTGAGCACCACCGGCCGCATATCCAGGTCAAGCAAGGCCAGCGGCACCGGCGCGCGCGCAATGTGGGCGGCGTAGGCGCTCTCGTCCTGGCCGTCGATCAGCCGATCGAGCGGACCGGTTGCGGGGCGGATGGCGGCGAGGTTCATGACGGACTCCGGTCGGTCCGCGAATAATGGAGACTCAATATTTGCAAACCGTGAAACACGCGATGATCATCGCCGCGGCCAGATGTCGCAAGTCTTGGCATGCTGCTCACCGAGGGGGTCGTGAAATAAGTCCCAAGGACGCCTTCTACGTCCAAGAGGCTGACCTGAAGTGAATTTGGGTGACTTCAGGCGCTTGTGATCCAGCCAAGGTGCGAGCCATCAAAGGAAATCGACATGTGGACCAAAACCATCCAGCTTAGGGTCAGTTTCTCAAGTTCTTCGCCCCAGAGACGCTGAGATTTTCTGGATCAAAGTCGCATCAAAGATCGCTTTGGGCATGGCGGCGTAAATCGCTTGTGGCTGCTTTGTCATATAAACAGTTTCAAGCTGTTTGGAATATTGAGAAACGCGAAAGCTCGCCGCAATGCTGCATAGTGCATAGACTTCCTGGCGCGACATCCCCGTTGCGGTGGCTAGCCAATCCATCGTTCTCTTGAGCGCCATCACGAGCGCGCTTTCGAGGTTATCGCCATAGCCAAGGATCAGCCAGTGAGTCTCCGTTTCGACAAGCGGCCCGTCGATGGCAACGCCCTTGTGTAAAATATACTGGATGCGCAGGTCTTCCATCGCTGTTTCGATGGCTGTGTTGTCGACGGCCCCATCGCCCACCACCGCCCAAGACCCGCCGGTCCAAACGCCTGCCCCGTCCACCTGGACGGGCAAGAAAAGCGCTGTGCCGGCCGTCGCCGCTCCGAGCGCGATCATGCCACCGTAGGGTCCGACGCCCAGCGCGCTGACTGGCAATGTCGTGGCAGGTTGGGTCGCCATCACACCTTGCACGGGAGAGAGCGGAACGCGTATCCCCTTGAGGAAGTCTGCGTACCGCCGATCGGCGTCGAAGCGAAAATACTGCGTGTAGGACTTGTCGAATTCGGACGGCAGAGCCCCGACTCCGACCGGTGCGGAATTCCATCCCCAGTCGATGGGCCGCAGGCGGAGCATGCGACATTCGATGACGTCTCCAGGTTTGGCGCCGCGGATAGCGACGGGTCCAACTAGAGAGAACGGACCGGCCGGATAGCGCTTGCGAATGGGTCCAAGCTCCGCGAACGTCATCCCATACTTGGGCTCGTCGCCCCAGTTCAGCCAGGTGTTGGGATAGTAGACGACGTCGCCGGACTCGATCTCGAGCACCGCCTTAGCGAGTGGATCGATCGCGCCCACCCGAACCGTTGTCGGCGTTGAGGGCAGTTCATGCGTCCTACCAATGTCCAATGGGTCGAACACGGCGCTACGAGCCTCCTTCGCGGCGGTGGCGGCCATCGCCAGGGCGGTGATGGCGGCGCCCAGAGATCGGCGGCTCAGCGCCGTCGCGCCTAGCGACGATCCAGCATCGTCGGGGAACGCCGACGTCGGCGGCTGAACTTGCTTGCTCACGTTCATCCCCCTTGTCGTCCGGCGGCAACCACCCGCCTGACGCCATGAATGCCGTGGCGGGGGCGTGGCGGCGCGGCCTCGTTGACCGGTGACCACTCATATCGACAGCTGGCCAGGGCTAGTCGATTGCCGCCACGGCGGCGGGCAGGATCGGTTGCAATAGGCGACACTACGCTGGCTCGGCGTTGGGCCCTCGGGCTGTTCAGTGAGCGGCGACAGAGTGAATTTCGGCGATATAGCCGCCCGGGAACTCAACGATCGTTGCGTTGCGGCCGCCGGACGTGAAGGGCGCGACCAGAACGGTCACGCCGGCGGCTTTCGCCCTTTCGAGCGTTTCAGGCAGGCTTGACACTTCATAGCCCGTCATCTCGTGCCCGAACGGAAAGGGGAGATGCCCTTTGCTGACGAGGACCGTGATCTTGCCGAAGCCAGATTGCAGGCGGATCCGACGGAAGGTCTCGCCAGCTATGCCGATCTCCACGCCAGGAACATCGCGATCGTCCGACAAGACTTTGCCATGGGAGAAACCGAGCCAGCTCTTGACGAAGGCGTCCGCGCGGTCGCCCGAAACGTAGACCCGGTTTTCGGGAATGGTCTTGAGCGCCTCGTAGCGAGGCGCCTTGGCGTGCCAGTAGAGCTGCATGTGAACACCGCCCGGCCATTCGACGACGGCGTCGCGACCGATCGGATCGGGGAAGTCCGCCACCTGGACATCAGCCCCATTGGCCCTCGCGGCCTTGAGCGCGACATCCATGTCGGTGATCAAATAGCCTGTCCGCTCCACGCCGAAAGGGTGTGGGATCGGGGTCTTGAAGCCAAAGACGGAGATGGTCCCGACCGGGGTATAGGCGAGTTGGGAGATGGTCTGGCTCGGGGTCGGCGTCACCTGGAACACGCCCTGCGGCGATTTCGTGCCGCCGAAGGTGGCCACGAAGGCGTCCATGAAGCGGTCGAAATCCTCGGGCGCGACATAGACATGGGTGGTGTCATACTGGGCGCCGACTGACAGGGTCAGGGTGCTTGCCTTGGGGCGCGCGCTCTTGGCCAGCCCGACGTTTGGAGCGACTACAAGCGCCGCCGCGGCGAGAACCGTTGCGAATTTCAACATGAGATGTCTCCTGAGGCGCGGCGCTTCGACAGGCCGCCCCGAAATGAAGTCGGGTGAAATCAGTGACTTCGGCGGAAATCGACGTCTTGCCGAGGTCGAGAGCGCCGTCGAAAGCTCAACCGCCGAGCCCCCATGGCATCCGTGCAGTTCATGACCTGATGGATCGCAACCTCATGATATCCAACAGAAACTTCATGAGGCAGACTAGGGCGAGACGCAGTTTCGGAACCGCTCGGGCGGCTCTTCGCCCCATTGAGTCACAAAGCCTTCGTGGACTGGCCACGAGACCGGTTCGGCTGAGCCGTTCAAACGGTCGGAGTCCGCCCAATGCTCGTGCGCGCGCCCCCAGGGGTCGGCCCAATAGTCGAACACCTGGCTGCCGAGCAGGTGGCGTCCCACACCCCAAAGGTGCTCGTAGCGGCCCGTGCCCTTGAGGAAGTGGTGGTCGGCCAGGACGGCGTCAAAATCTGGCGACTCAAACGACACATGCTGCAGCCCCGTCGAGGCGCTGGCCGCACAGAACAGGACGTGGTGATCGACGGGATCCTGTCCGCGGTCGAGCCTGTCGAACGAGCCGATGACGTTGCTTTCGTCGCCCGCATAGACCCTGTCAGACGTGACCAGCCCGAAGTGATGGTGGAACCATTCCACGGTTTCCTTCAGCCGGGGCGTGGCCAACACGACATGCGCGATCCGCTTGACCGGAGTCGACCGCCCCTTGGGCAGGCGCAGCAGATCTAGCCCACGCGCCAGCGGCGCATCCCCCGTGTTGGGCTTGTGGCGAGCGACACTGATCGGCTCCAGCGACGCTATGCCGTGCACGGCGTCGACCCAATAGCCGTTTGGCTCGATAAGCCGGACCCGTTCGCCGCCGCCGGGAGCGTCGATCGCCTCGATAGGCGACCCGCTGGCGAGGCTCAGCTGCTCCAGATCCTCGCGCGTCCGCACGGCGAACGCAAAACCGTGGAACCGGGCCGGGCCTTGTTCGACGACATAGACATACTGCGCCGCATCCGTACCTCGGGCGAACAGGCGCCGTGGCTCGCGCTGTGTCGCCAACAAGCCAAAATCATCCAGGAAGCGCGCCGCCACATCGAGGTCGGGCGCACCCAAGGTAATAGAGGCAAGATCAAAGGCTCTGCAAATCGGCATGGTCCTAGCTCCAGATCACTGAGGCGCGACGCAGCGGACACTCTGCGTGCCCAGGCCCTCGATCGTCGCCTCGATGACGTCCCCGGGCTTGAGGAAAAGGCCTTCGATAATCCCGTTGCCGGTCGGAGACCCAGTGCAGAGGATGTCGCCCGGCGCCATCTGGGCGCGACTGGCGATGAACTCCACCTGATGGTCGATCGGGAAGATCATGTCGCGTGGATCATCATCCTGCTTGAGCTCGCCATTGACCCAAAGGCGCATGTGCAGC
>FSTO01000332.1_pt1 | contig 39368 bp, 31 predicted proteins | sample 1636981 | NCBI WGS metagenome assembly FSTO01 (sample SAMEA3914819, study PRJEB12502) | metagenome | biome: forest; material: soil | place: Canada | collected 2010-06-26 | depth 0.3 m | reverse complement strand
GAGCCTTCGCCAACTGCAGCCCTTCGCGGGCGGCAAGATCACCGACGAACTGATCGCCAAGGTCGATACCGACCTCAAGGCCGTCCCCGCCGACGCCAGAAAGTAGAGGCGTCAGGAGGAGCGGCCAGGCCGCTCCTCCTCCCGAGACACGGCCCGCGCGGTCGCGCGGGCTGAAAAATCGTGGCCGCTTTTGACCGAGCACAAAGGTCCAATGTGGCGGCCAAGCTGGCGTTCCGCGGCGTTGCGTTGCGCTGCGGGCGGCTGTCGCGTGCGTTTGATGTTTCCTGGAGCCTGTGCGGGCGCCCTTTAAGTCGAGCATCGTCTGAAGACAGGCGTGGAGGCGCTCAGTCAAGCGCGGGGGCAGGCGACCTCAACCCCGGGCCCCGGGCAAGGCGGGCGCGGCGGTCGTGGCCGCCAAGCCGCCGGTCGCGGGCGGCCACAGGCGCTCCAGCTTCGGAATCGATCCAAAGAAACATTCCATCTTGAACGCATATTACTTCCGACCTAGGCTCCACTTAAGCAAAGCCGCGAATGACAACCAAGCGGTCTATGGGGGAAAAGATCATGCGTATTTGGACGTTGCTCGTTAGCTCGAGCCTCTTGGCGATTTCCACCGCCGCATACGCGCAGAGCGCGCCGGGGCAGGCGGGCTCGCCCAAGCCCGCTCCCAACACCGCCGCCGATTCCGGAAACATCGCCGAGATCGTCGTCACGGCCAATCGGCGCGAAGAGCGCCTTCAAGAGGTCCCTGTCACGGTCACCGTCGTCGGCGGCGAGCAGCTCACGCGCCAGAACATCAACACGGTCGAAGATCTCCAGCGCAGTGCGTCGGCGCTGAACAGCGCGGGCCCCTCGGGGTTTGGCGCGATGAGCATCCGCGGTATCGGCAATCTGTCGTTCTCACGGTCGTCGGAGGGCAGCGTCGGCGTCGTGGTCGACGGGGTGGCGCTGGCCAATACGTCGGTCACTCCGCCGCTTCTGTTCGACATCGCACGGGTTGAGGTTCTCGAAGGTCCGCAAGGGATGCTGTTTGGCCGCAACTCCTCGGCCGGCGTCGTCAACATCATCACCAATGCGCCCAATCCCACGAAGTTCGAGGGCATCGCGCACGCCGACATCGGTGAGCGCGAAAACCGTATCGTCCGCGGGGCGGTGAACATTCCGCTGAGCGACAATTCAGCGCTGCGCGTCACGGGCTCCTATGCCCAGGACCCGAAACTCCAACGCAATCTGTTCGATGGCTCGTATAACCAGCGCGAGGCCAAGGCCGGTCGCGCACGCTTCCTCTGGGAGCCGACCGACAACCTGACTGTCAATCTGGCCGCGGACTACACCGAAACCGACGTCCATGGCGGCGTCTCCTGGGCGGTCTTTTCTTCGAGCCCGACCAGCTTTCTGACCGCGCGTCTGGCGGCTTGCGGCGTCAAGGTCGGTCCGGAGAACGAAGAAGGCTGCGTCGATCCTAGCGCCTACGACTCCAAGACCGCTTACGGCACGTCTGGCCAAGTGGACTTCAGGCTGGGCGCCGTGACGTTGACCTCGATCACCGCCTATCGTGGGACCAAAGGCAAAAGCGACGGCGATGTCGACAGCACGACCGCGAACCGTTTGAGGCAATGGACGCGTGACGAGGCCGACAACTTCAGCCAGGAGCTGCGCGTTTCGTCAGCCACGGGCGGGGTCATCGACTACGTCGCCGGTCTCTACTACTTCAACAGCAAGACAGACGGCGCCGTTGGCAACCTCGGCCAACTGCTCGCCGATCTGCCGGTGATCGGCGCCTGTCCGCTTTCCCCGACGTTCCTGTGTGGGCTGCCCGTGGGCGGCTACCGTCCGCTGGAGACCGAGACGACGAGCTACGCGGTGTTTGGTCAGGCGACGATCAACGTCAGCGATCGCCTGCGGTTCATCGTCGGCGGCCGATATGGACGCGAAGAGGTCACCGCGGACGCCAAGCAGTCGATCCTCTCTCCGGGCGCCGTCTTCGAGTTCGCCCCTGCGGTCGCGTTCCGCCGCGATATCAATGACAACTATCTTTCGTACCGTCTCGGCGGCCAATATGACGTGACCAAGGACCTGATGGTCTTCGCGACCTACACGAAGGGCTACAAGGGACCGGCGGTCAACGACGGCGCCATCGACGCCAGCGTTCCGCTGATCGTCCGGCCCGAAATCCCCAAGTCTGGCGAAGTCGGCTTCAAGGCTACCCTGGCCAACGGCCGGGTGGCGCTCAACACCACGGCCTTCTATACGAAGGTCACGGATTTCCAGTCGCAGTTCTTCGACTCCAGCATTACCGCGTTCGTTTTCGGCAACGCGCCTGAACTCACCTCCAAGGGCTTTAGCGTCAATTTCTTCGGCAGACCGCTGGCCGGTCTGACGACCAACCTTGGCCTGACCTATACCGACGCCAAGTACGGCGCCGGTTACTTCGCGGCCAACTACCTCAACGTCCCCATCGACGCCCAGGGCAACCAGCTGGGTACGAAGTGGAAGGGCACGGCGAGCGCGGAATACAGCACCGCGGTGGCCAACGGATTGGAAGGGTTCGTCCAGGCCGACCTAGTCTATCACTCCAAGGCGTTCTCAAACGCGGCCAACGATCCGATCCTCGCCATCAAGGGCGGAACAATCGTCGGTGGGCGTATCGGGGTGCGGACAGAGGACAGCCGCTACGGCGTGTCGGTGTTCGCTCGCAACATCTTCGACACCTTCCGCTCGTCGGCGCGTTTCGCCACGCCAACGGCCATCCAGCAGCTCGATCCGGCGTCCTTCTCGCAGTTCTCGTCGCCGGAAGCACACCGATTGATCGGCCTGTCCCTGGACGCGCAGTTCTAGGAGGCGGTCTCCGAGGGCAAGGCGGCGGAGACAGGCAAACGTCCTGGCTCCGCCGTCTTCGCGTTCAACCTTTCCATTCGACGGCGCCGGGCGGCAGGCCTTTGGATGGTCGCGTGGATGTCCAAGGTCGCCGGAAGTAAAAACGATGGGCATCGCGCCAAAGGAGTTCAAAGACATGCAAGTTGTTCGAAGATCGTTGATTGGCGCGGCGGCCTCGCTCGCGGCGCTGCCGGCGCTCGCGAAACCTGCGGCGCGCAAGTCTGTCGGCAAGGCGTTTCCCAAGGGGTTCCTCTGGGGCGCGGCGACGGCCGCGCATCAGGTCGAGGGCAACAACACCAACAGCGACACCTGGGTGCTGGAGCAGGTCAAGCCGACCATCTTCAGTGAGCCCTCGGGCGACGCGGCCAACAGCTTCGAACTATGGCCGACCGATCTGAACCTGGTGAAGAGCCTGGGCCTGAACACCTACCGTTTCTCACTGGAGTGGGCGCGGATCGAGCCGGCCCAAGGCCAGTTCTCGATCGCCATGCTCGACCACTACAAGGCGATGATCGCCGGCTGTCGCGCCCGTGGCTTGACGCCGATGGTGACGTACAACCATTTCACGGTCCCCAAATGGTTCGCGGCGCAAGGCGCCTGGTCCAACCCCGAGGCTCCCGAACTGTTCGCGCGCTTCTGCGAACGGGCGACCCGGCACCTCGGCGCGGAGATCGGCTACGCCACGACCCTCAATGAGCCCAATCTCGCGCTGCAGCTCTGGGCGACCCTCCCGGAACTGATGGCGCCCATTACCGTGCTGCTGCCGCCAATGCTCGCCGCTGCGGCCAAAGCGGTCGGGTCCGACCGCTTCGAGGCTTCCAACCTGATGCTGCGGGAGACCTCGCAGACAACGCTTCCCAATATGATCGCCGGACACAAGGCCGCCCGCGCGGCCATCAAATCCGTCCGCCCTGACCTGCCGGTCGGCGTCAGTTTGGCCATCGCCGACGAGCAGGTCGGAGACTCGGCGACGAAACGTGATCAGATCCGGGCCGAGGCCTACGAGGCCTGGCTCGAGGCCGCCAAGGGGGATGATTTTATCGGCGTTCAAAACTACGCCCGCAATGTCTGGGACGCGGCCGGAAAGCGGCCGGTCGCCGCCGGCGTCAAGAAGAACGCTCTGGGCGACGAGGTCTATCCGGCCTCCCTGGCCGGAGCGGTCCGTTACGCCCACCAGGCCAGCGGCTGTCCGGTCATGGTCACCGAGCACGGCGTGGGCTCCGCCGACGACACGATCCGTGCGGAACTCATTCCGGCTGCGCTCACCGAACTCAAGGCCGCCATCGACGACGGGGTGCCGGTCCTGGGCTACATGCACTGGTCGCTGATCGACAACTTCGAGTGGATTTTCGGCTACGGACCTAAGTTTGGTCTCTGCACGCTGGACCGAACGACGTTCAAACGGACGCCCAAGCCCAGCGCCTTGGTGCTTAGCACGATCGCCAAGCGCAACGCCGTCTGACGCTCGGAGCCTTCACGGTCTCCTGACACGACCTCGTGGCGTCGGCCGGTCGCGTGGACAGAACATGCCTGGCGGACCGCGTGTAGCGTTCGCCAGGCAACGCTCGTGTCCAGCCCCTCGTCAGATGCTGCGCCACGGCTCGACGGCGCATCAACGAAAGATGCGTTCTTGACGGAATGTTATTATGGTTCATGATCGGCGCCAACGCAGAGCGGGGAAAAACCCGCGACGGAGGAAACGATGCGAGCCTTGGCTCTGATTTGCGTCTGTGGCGTGATGTCCGCTGCGGCCAAGGTGCCTGTTCCCCAGGCCCTCATCACGAAGGCTAAAGACCTCCATGTGTCCGAAGCGATCTGCGAAGGGATCTCCAGGCCTAGCTTTGGCGGCGCGGATAGCCAAGGCACGGGGCAAGCGCCCCTGCTGATGGCCAACTTCTGCAAATCGTAAGCGCCTTGTCAGCCCGCCGACGGTGAGCGACGGGGCTTATGGTGTCATGGCGCGATAGGCGATGTCGCTGAAGCGCACCTCTCCGTCGCCCGCTGCGTAGACCGCCGGGCGAAGCGAGAGAATTCGTTGAGGTCGGGGTCTGCGACTTCGACGGAGCGATCCGCTCCCACTGCGCCTGGTTCAACTCGTAGCGCTTGGTCGACATCAAAAAGGCCCCATCCATCGAATGGAGCCCTATGAATCAGACGTCTCAGGCAATGAGACATCCTAGATGTCGATATCGGCTGGAGCAGGGCGCCGACCGCCTATCGCATTCGAGGCTAACGGGCTTGCCGTTTCGTCGCCTTCGCCGTTGGTGTTTCGGCGGGCGCGGTTGCCGCTCCGGCATCTTTAGCACGTTCTCGCAGAGCAATAAGGCTGGAGAGCATCGCAATCGCGTCGTCCAGATCTTTGCGATCGGCCGTCAGCGTCTGCAGGGACAGGCCCCGAACTGACGCGACCAATAGGCGATAGATCGCGCGATCCTCGGCGTTGCTTTGATCCAAGGCGTGAAAGGCTGTGAGCACCGCCATGCCGGAGCGTTCGATCTCAGCCTGAGCTGGACGCAATTGTTCGGCCAATTCCGGATCGCTGCGGGAGCCTTGCAAGATCTCCAGAACCGCGGTCGCGCTCGGACGGCTTAGGACTTGCCAAGTGATCGAAGCCCAATCGGAGGCCTTGTGGCCACGATTGGGGCTCCTGGGGATCAACTCGGCGAAAAACGAACGCTCCTCGGCGTAGGTCGCCTTGACGACCTCGGTCATCAAGGCCGCACGGGTGCCGAACTGGTGTAGGATGCTCCCGCGGCTGACGCCGGCGGCCTGGGCGATCAGGGCCAGGGTGGCCCCCGCGTAGCCGTGACTATTGAGCCGCTGGATGGTCGCTTCGATCAGCGCCTGCCGCGTGGTTTCGGTACGCTCTGCTTGCGTACGTCGGATCTTCTTTTCCGCCACGAACCCTCCGCGATAACTCCCGTCCATACTCTAATGGATTCACGCGAGAACGCACGAATGTTCGCGGCTCCGCCATTTACATGCGTTCTCTAACGCATGTAATTGAAAGGAAAGCACGACGACTTTAAGTACCCGGAGGAATGCGCGTGGGCCGCAACAAAACCAAATCGCCGTCAGCTGCGACGGCGAACAAGCCCCGCGCGGCGCTCCGCGTGGCGCAAGGCGGCGGCCTTGCCAGCGTCCTGGCCTTGAGCGCCATCAGCGCCGTCGCCGAGCCAGTTGCTAGGCCTCCCGGCGTCTCGCGGGCCGAAGCGCTGGTCGCCAAGATGACGCTCGAAGAGAAGGTCGCGCTGGTCACAGGGTATTTTCCGGCCTTCTCGCCAAAGGCGCGCGGCATGGGGGCGGTCCCGTCCGCCGGCTTCGTTCCCGGTATCGAGCGTTTGGGCATTCCCGCGCAGCGCGCAACGGACGCCAGCCTTGGCGTGTCCAATGTCAAGGAAATGCGCAAGGGCGACACCGCCACGGCCTTGCCGGCCGGCTTGGCGTCGGCGGCCACCTTCGATCCCGAGTTGGCGTACAAGTCAGGTGCGATGATCGGATCCGAAGCCCGCGCCAAGGGCTTCAACATCCTGCTGGCCGGCGGCGTCAACCTGACCCGCGACCCCTGGGCAGGGCGAAACTTCGAATATCTCGGCGAAGACCCGGTCCTGGCCGGGCGCCTCGCGGGCGCGTCGATCGCCGGCGTGCAAAGCAATCACATCGTCTCCACGGTCAAGCATCTGGCGCTCAACGCGCAGGAAACCGGTCGCATGGTCAGCGACGCGCGCATCGCGCCGTCGGCCCTGCGCGAAAGCGACTTGCTGGCCTTCGAGCTGGCGATCGAGGACGGCAAGCCCGGCTCGGTGATGTGCGCCTACAACAAGCTGGACGGCCTCTACACATGCGAGAACTCGGACCTGCTCAACACCATCCTCAAGGGTGACTGGGGCTTTCAGGGCTGGGTGATGTCCGATTGGGGCTCGGTCCATTCCACCGAGGCCTCCGCGCTCGCCGGGCTGGACCAGGAGTCGGGCCAGGAACTGGACAAACTGCTCAATGGCAAGGTGTTCTATGGCGAGGCCCTTCAGGACGCGGTCAGTCAGGGCCGTGTCCCGGTCTCGCGTCTGGACGACATGGTTCGACGCATCTTGGTCGGGATGATCAAGACGGGCGCATTCGACGCCAAGGCCAGCGAGGCCCGACCCGTGGACCTGGTCGCCAACGCCAAGGTCGCGCAAAGCGTGGCCGAGGCGGGCAGCGTGCTGCTGCGCAACGAGCACGAAGCGCTGCCGCTCAAGCGTACACTCAAGAAACTCGTGATCATCGGCGGTCATGCCGACGTCGGCGTTCTGTCCGGCGGGGGCTCCTCCCAGGTGCGCTCGGTCGGCGGCGTTCCCGTCGAACTCGATGTGAAAAGCGGCGACGCCGCGATGATCGCCAAGACGACCTGGCACGCCTCCTCGCCGCTCAAGGCCTTCCAGGCCCTAATGCCGGGCGCTGAAGTGACCTATGTCGATGGCCTGGATCCCAAGGCGGCGGCCGCGGCGGCGGCCGGAGCCGATGCCGCCATCGTCTTCGCCACGCAGTGGCGCAGCGAAGGCCAGGACATCGAAACCCTTGGCTTGGCCGACGAACAGGACGCGCTCATCGACGCGGTGGCCAAGGCCAACAAGACCACGGTGGTCGTCCTGCAGACCGGCGGGCCGGTCCTGATGCCGTGGCTACAGCGCGTGCCGGCAGTGCTAGCGGCCTGGTATCCGGGGCAGGGGGGCGGGGAGGCGATCGCCCGCATTCTGCTGGGTGAGGTCAATCCCTCCGGACGTCTGCCGATCACCTTTCCCGCGCAGGCGAGCCAAGCGCCCCGGCCAACGCCTCCGGGCCTGGAGGCGCTGCGCGCATCCGGCCCGAGAGCGGGCATGTCCATCTCGACCAAGCTTGCCCCTTTCGCCATCACCTACGACGAGGGCGCCAATGTCGGCTATCGCTGGTATGAGCTGAAAAAGCAGACGCCGCTCTTTCCTTTCGGCTACGGCCTGTCCTACACGCGGTTCGGCTATCAGGACCTTGAGCTGAGCCGTCAGGGCGCGCCGACCGTCACCGTAAAGGTCGTCAATCTGGGCAAACGCGCCGGAGCCGACGTAGCTCAGGTCTATGTCCGCGCGGTCGATAGCGAAGGGCACGAGACTTGGCGTCTGGCGGGTTTCAAGCGGGTCGAACTGGCCCCGGGTGAGACCAAGCAGATTGCGATCACGCTCGAGGCCCGCGCCTACATGCGGTGGGATCAAGCCTCGCGTCGGTGGGTCGCTCCAAGCGGGCCCCTGCCGGTCGTCGTGGGGCGCTCGGCGACCGATTTCGTTCTTGAAGACAAGTGGCAATCGCCACCCACGCCCTAGATCCCCAACGGCCCGGTAGGGCTTGGCCGCCAACCTGAGTTTGCCATGACCGACGAAATCGCACTGTTTCAAGCCATCGCGGTCAGCCGTCTCGCCCATGCCCGTCAGGCGTAAGGCGGGGGCGGCCGTGCATATGGAGTTCGGCCAGCCGTCCACGGGTGGACCACACGCCGCCCATGCCCGGCTTTGACGTGCTCAGACCAAGGCAAGGCGGAGATATCCAGCGGCTCCGTGCGCGTCTGGGTCCCGCTGCGCGCGCTCCCCCCACTTATCCGATGAAAGAGGCCGTATTGGACCAGACGATCGCAATCAAACGGGCCACCCGCGAAAATATCGACGCGATTGCGCACATCGTCGCTTCAAACCGCGACGACCAAGGCCTGTTTCAGAAGTCGGCCTCCTCGATCGCGGACGTCCTCGCCGAATTCCTCGTAGCGCGCTTGAGCGATGGAACGATCGTCGGTTGCGCGGCCCTGCATCGGGATCAGGCGGATCTCGCGGAAATGTATTCGGTAGCGGTGTTGCCGCAAGCGCAAGGCCGCGGCGTCGGACGGGCGCTCATTGAAGCTTGCCTAGATCGCGCCCGCCGAGACGGCATTCGGACGCTATGGCTGGCGACAATGCGAACCGAGTTTTTCGCTCGCCATGGCTTTGTAAGCGGCTCGAAATGGTCACTCTCGCTACGGGTGCTGCGCCGCAAGCTGCGCATGGTTTTCGAGCAACCCGCCAGCCGCTGGCTCGGCACGCTGTTTGGCCGGCATACGTTTATGTGGCGCCACCTGTGACCCGCCTGGAGCTTGCCCCGGTCCAGCGTCCGACCGGCAGCTTCTGGTACCGACACTGGGCTTGTGTCGGTCCTTAGGTGGGTTGGTATAAGAGTCTTTTGGGGGCCGTCTGGCAGATCCTCTTGAACATGGCGTCAATTGGTCGCGTCGTTAGTTTGAAAAAAAGAGAAAATTTAATGAGCTCGCTGGTCATAATGGCCATCGGGGGAGAAAAAGTATGGCCTTTTGCTTCGGTAAGTTGAGCGAATATTTTCGCTCGTGGACTCTATGTCTGCTGGCCTGCGGCCTGTTCGCCGTATCCGGTCCTTCCTTGGCGCAAGACGCCGCCCCACGACAATGGACGCCGCGCACCCTGGCCCAAGCCATCGAAAAGCAGGTGGCTGTCACGCCATGGCGAGACCTCGAGACGTTCGGCGACGACGCCCTCAAGCTCCCAGTCGACGAGCGGCTTCGACGGCTCGACTATGTCGTCAGCAACTACGTCTGGGGCACGGACACAGTCCGCTATCAGAAATGGAACCAGACCCTACGCCGAGAGGCCAAGGCCGCCGGGTCGCGCCGCTACATGATGTCGGCGGACCTCAATGACCTGAACGCGCGCTATCAAACGGGCGACGTCGGCGTCATGCCTCGCTTCGAGAAGGTCGCCCAGTCCGACCCGGACTGGTTCCTGCGCGTCTATGCGATGGACAGACTGGCCTTCCATAAGATCCGAGGAGATCAGGTGGCCGATGCCCTGCGAATGCTCTCGGCCGCCGAAGCGCTGATCCCCGGCCAGGACACCGACGCCAAAATCTCCCTCGCGCGTCTTTTGGGCACGCGGGGCAACGCCCTCATGCGCATCCAGGATCCGCTCGCGACCACCGACGCCTACGGCCAATCGCGCTTCGAACTCACGCCGGAAGACTACCCAAACCCCGACTACTCCGACATCTTCAGCCTTGGCCTGATGGCGACGCGGACCGGCGATTGGCCGCTGGCCCGGGAAATGTCGAAAATCCATCACGCCCTCACCCTGCGCAGCCAAGCCGACGGCGTCACCCTTTCAATCATCTGGGATCAGTATCTTTGCGCGGTCATCGGTGAGCACACCTCGCCGCAAGCCGTTCTCGACTGCACGGCCAAGCTGGATCTGGAGTCCAAGACCAGCTCGACCCGAAGTCTCGCGCCTCGTTTCCTGCAGTTTCGCGCCCTGGCCTATGCGCGACTGGGCAAGGTGGCCGAGGCGCGCCACGACTATCAGACCCTGCTCAAGCTCCGCGCCTCCGACGCCTTTCCCGCGGCGGACTTCAGCCGGCAGGACCTGGTCAAGGCGGCCTTGCTGCATGCCCAGGGGCGAAACCGCGAAGCCTATGACCAGCTTCTGACCTATTCCGAAGGCCGCTGGGAGGGCGACGCCCAAAAGGTTCGCTCCGGGGTCAATCAAGTCGTTCGGGAGATGAAGCAGACGCTTGAGAGCCATCGGCGTCGGCTGGAGATCGCGCGCGATCAGGAGGTTCTGCAAAAGCGGGCGATCGAGGCCAAAAACCGCCTCAACCTGCTGGCCGTCGTGGTCGTCGTGGCGATCCTGGGCCTGCTGCTCTGGCAGATGCGGATCATGCGGCAATTGCGGGCCGCACGTGAAGCGGCCGACACCGCCAGCCGATTCAAAAGCCGCTTCCTCGCCAATATGAGCCACGAGATCAGAACTCCGCTGAACGGCGTCGTCGCCGGCGCGGATTTGCTGACAAAGTTCGCGCTCGAGCCGAAGGCTGGTGAACTGGCGGAGATCATCCGCACCTCTAGTCTCGCCCTGCAGCACCTGATCGGCGACATCCTCGACATCACCCGCATCGAGGAGGGCAAACTCTCGCTGGAGCACGCGTCCTTCGCGGCCGGCGATGTGGCCCGCTCGATCGTCGGCCTTTTCGGGCCGGCCTGTGAGGCCAAGGGGCTGGCCCTTGAGGTCGAGATCGCGCCCGACGCCGACGTGGCCTTTATGGGCGACGGGCTTCGCATTCGCCAGATTGTCACCAACCTCATCAACAACGCCGTCAAGTTCACCCCTTCGGGGAAGATCCAGCTCCGTGTCGATCGCACCAGCGAGGGCGCCTTGCGATACATCGTCACCGACACCGGCATCGGCTTCGAGATGGTCGACAAGGCCAGGATCCTGGCGCGTTTCGAGCAGGCCGACACCACCATCACCCGCAAGTTCGGCGGCAGCGGACTTGGCCTATCCATCTGTCATGAGCTCGCTGTCTTGATGGGCGGTCGCCTCGATTGCGACAGCGAGCCGGGGGTGGGGTCACGATTCTGGGTCGATCTGCCGTTGACGCCCGCCGAATCCAGCGCGGCGGAATTCGAAGACGACACTCCGGTGGTGATCGATGGCGTTCGCGTCCTGCTGGCTGACGACCACCCGATCAATCGCAAGCTCGTCGAGGCCATGCTGGGCGACACCATGGCGCTGACCAGCGTCGAGGACGGCGCTCAGGCCGTGAGCCTGTTTCAGGATCAGGTCTTCGACCTCATCCTGATGGATATGCAGATGCCTGTCCTCGACGGCCTGAGCGCGATCCGGGAAATTCGGCGACTGGAGGCGGCCGAGGGACGTCGGGCGCGTGTTTCCATCGTGCTCCTGAGCGCTAACGCCTTGCCCGAACACGTGGCGGCGGCCAGGGAGGCCGGCGCGGATCTACACTTGGCCAAGCCGTTCACGACCGCGACCCTGCAGGCGGCCGTGCGGGTGGCCATGGCCAATGCCCTGGCCCAAGCCGCCTGACCGCGGAGCATCTTGGCCGACGGGCTGGTGGCTGATGAACCGTTGGCTGACGGGCTTCACTTAGGCGCGCTGGATGTGGAGAGATCGGCGCCGTGGACGTCTGAGGGCTCGGGTGAGGTTGGAATCGGTGTATCAGGATAGAGCATTCGGCCACTCTCCATGGGCGAGCTCATGCTTCTGTTTTTATTTGGGGTTGTCGGAGCGAAGGCCAATAGTTTAGCTTGAAATCCGCCTCGTGGGAGGCGCGGGGGTGTGTTGGAAGATCCGGTTCAACTCGATCTGCCGCTGCAGCTAGTCGCCAATGACCGGGCGGACAGAGCGCTGCGCATCTGGTTATTGGCTGCCGACACCAAATTCGCGCCAACGGCATCGTCTCTTCAAGTCTTCATCGACCCCGAGACCGGTCGGCCGGCCTTCTCGGATGACGACATCGTTTTGCAGAGGACGGCGGCGGGGCGCTATGCGATTTTCGGACCCGACGGTCTGAGCCGGACCGGGCGGCGCTGGCTGGCCGAGGAACTCGTCAAACTCGTGCGTTGCGGGCAGTTGCGGGCGCGCCAGGGCACACCCATCGAAGATCTTTTGTCGCTGTCGTTCGCGCCCGGCCGGGCGCGAACAGTGAGCGTCGATCAGCATGTGGTCGACGCGCGCACAGACCTTGAGGAACTGCTGCTCCAGGCGACAAGGTTGGCGTCGACGGCGACGCGCCTGTCGCTACGGGCCTGCGAACTGGCCGAGGATCGCTTTGGCGGGACGCTCCATCCGGCTGTCCGCGCCGTACTGGGCCGGCGGTTCGCTGACGCCTTCCGCCAGGTGCGACCCGATTGCAGCGACGAGGACGCGCTGGTCCGGGCCCGATCTGCCTACAGCCAGGCGCAGAAGGATTTTTCCTCGGTCGGGCTCACTGGGCAGGCCCGGGGTGCGCGCGAACAGGGGGCGCGGCTGACCGCCACGGACATTCAACTGAACTTGCCAGGTCTGGAGCCCGAAGGGAGCCCGAACGAGGTTGGGCTTCGTTGCCGGATTGGTCGAGCCTGTGCATTTTCGATCGTTGTCCAGGGCGTCGACTTCGGCGTCCGCGGGCGACCCGGGGTTTATTCCGCTTACCGCTCGCTGGGTGAGATCGACCTTCCGGACGTGGAGGTGATCGATTGCCTGCGTGACCGGGTCTCTCCCGTTCGCAGACCCACCGCCACGATCTCCAAGCAAGGCGGCGCCCTTGTCGTACGCGCTGGACTGCATGATGAAATGCGCCTGCTCCTCGGGCAGCAGCCCCCAGATGCGCCGCAGGACGGCGTGCAAGCCATTCGTATCAGCTGCAAGACGTTGGACTTCGCCGACGGCGCCCTTGCCATGTTTCCCATTGCGCCAGCGGTCTTCATCGGCCGGCCGAACCGCCGTGGCCGGCATGAGATCGCTGTTAGGGTCTCGATGCTGGAGGGCGACAATCTAGCGCTGAAGCTGATGGTTCCCGATGCGATCGTCGGCACCGTGCACTACATTTAAGACAAGGGGTTTCGGGGGTGAATCTAGAAGGCGTTACGACCGTGTTTGGCCCCGAGGGCGAGACTTTTCAGTTTGGAGCAATGGGCGGTGGCACCCTGCGGGTGCGAAGCGCCGAGAAGAGAAAGCTCGCCCGAGCCGTCAGCGAAACCGCCCTGGCGATCTCCGAGCTGTGTGACGCGACCGTCGACTGGGAGCTGCGCGGAGACGACGAAAAGGACGCCGCCATCAGACGACTTCGCGACGCGGGGCTGGCCCTCTTCGAAAATGTCTGCGAGCCGGAAAAGCGCGATGAGCTGAAAGCGTTGCTGCGTGAGACCATCTATCTGAACTCACAGAGCGAGCCGAACATCCCCTGGGAGTTCCTATATCTGGGCGACGGCGGCGGAGAGCCCGACATCAACGACTTCTTGGGCGCCTCCGCGGTGGTTGGCCGGTCATGGGATCGGACGGCGGAGAAAGGCAAGCGGCTGAAGGAGGGAGCCGGCCGAACCCTCGGAAAGACGACCCATTCGCCTATCGGCGTGGCCCAAGATGCGACGCTGGATTCCGCCAGGTCCGGTGAGGAGGCGCGCATCTTCGTTTCCCTGGGTGTTGCGTTCCGTGAGCTTGATCGGCTCGTCGATGAGCTAGACATCGCCAAGCTCGAAGATTTCCTGCTCAAGTCCGAGGCGCTCACTCATTTCAACGGCCACGCCAAGGAGGAAGACGCCAAGGCCGGAACGCCCAACACGCTGTACGTGACCGACCAATTCCCGATCACCCAGGCGGCCCTCAGCGATCTTTCGATCTGGCCCAAGTCGATCATCGTACTGAATACGTGTCATGGCATGACGCTCCGCCACGACGCTGAGGACACTATCGCCACTGCCTTCGCGCATCGCAGCGTCGCCGCCGTCGTCGCCACGACGGGCAGGATTGGCGATGAGTATGCGACACGATGGGCGACGCACTTTTATGAGGCGCTCTTCCGCGGCCAATACGTCGGAGAGGCGATTCGTATCGCGCGGCAGCAGATGTTCGAGGAGAGTGGGAACCCGTCGGCGCTGCTCTATGCTTTCATTGGAAGCTACACGGCCAGACTGCCTGAAGCGGTAAGGACGAATTGATGTCCGGCTTTTTGAAGACGACCAAGGCGTTGAAGCCCGCCGAGGTCGAGAAAAAGTGGATCGTGGTCGACGCCCAGAACGCCGTTGTCGGTCGTCTGGCGACGTTCATCGCCATGCGTCTTCGCGGCAAGCACCGCCCTGACTACACCCCGCACGTCGACTGCGGCGACTTCGTCGTCGTGATCAACGCCGACAAGGTGAAGTTCACAGGCAAGAAGCTGGACGACAAGGTCTACTATCGCCACACCGGTCATCCGGGCGGCGTCAAGTCGACCACCCCGCGCAAGGTGCTGGGCGGCAAGTTTCCGGAACGCGTCCTGGAAAAGGCCGTCGAGCGCATGCTGCCGAAGGAAAGCCCGCTTGCCCGCAAGCAGATGACCCACCTGCTCATCTACAATAACGGGGAGCACCCGCACCAAGCGCAGAGCCCGGAAGTCATCGACTTCGGAGCCCGTAATTCGAAGAACCTTGTCGCGCTGCGTGCGAGCCTGTCGGCGCGGGCGAAGAGCAATCGCGGCGACGGCGAGGTTCTCTTCAACGTGGACCTAGTGCCCCGTCGCCCTGACCCAGAGAGAAGGCTGCTCGAAAGGCCGCCTGAGCGCGTCGTCGCGCTTGAGGCCCGATTAGCCGAAGACATTGAACGACTCCTGTCGCGCCTGGACAACGGCGAGCGATCGGTGCGAGCAGCTGCGCTTGCGGAGCTTTGCCGGAAGATTCCCACGATCGATTTCGACCGAGGAATCCAAAGCCAGAAGCTGCGGTACGTGATGAGCGGCGCACCGGACCGGCTGCTTCAAGCGCTTGCGGAGAACCTTCTGACGACGGAGACGGCCAAAGCCGCCGCGACAGCACTCGCCGTCTGCATCTATCCCGAACACTACCGAGATCGGGAAGCGGTGGGGAATGAAGCGGCGGTTCTGAACGATGTCGAGGCGATCCTGAAGGAACACAAGGTCGACTCCTTCGTCACCATCGACTTCGCGCCGAGCACCGAAACTGCTGAACTCGACACGCGACTATGGAGTGGATTGCCTTTCACCCTCGGCGGGCGCGCGCCCCGGATGGCCGATGCGCCCTGGATAGATCCGACGGCGGAGTTCGGCGTGGAGGTCACTGGTGCAGCAACTGTCGAAGCCCGCGAACCGTTGCTAATCGACCCTGAGCATGGACAGGTTCACGGACTTCGCATCAAGCTCCGGCCTGCCGAGGCCCCGTCGACGACCAAGCTCTTTGTCTATCTCAAGCAGAACGACGTGATCTTCGACCGGTACGTCTACGACCGTGCCGCTGTGTTCCGCGCTTGAGCGCTACTCCAGCGGTACGAAGACATCGTCGCCGATCACGACGTGCTGGCGCTGGCCATCGCGGAAGCGCAAGGGTGCCGTGCTGGGTTTGTCTCGAACGCCTTCTTCTGAAATTTCGATCTCACGCACGGTGAGACCAAAGATCAGCGCCGTGTCGGCTTGGAACTCATACTGACCCGAAGTCTTGCGCTTAAGCTGGAGCTTGGCCTGAGCTTCGAGCAGCGTTGCAGCATCTAGGTTGAGATCGACAGAGGCACCTGATGCGTCGAGAAACTCGAGGCTGAGGCCTTTGGCTCTCCAGATGCGCTCCACGATGTAGATCGCTCTTCCTTCGTAGCCCGGTCTGATTTCGGCATTACCTTTCCGCAGCTGTTCGAGAGTTCCGTCCAGATTCTTCAGGGCGCGAACCGCTGGCGCAAGCAGACGTAGTCGGATCTTTGTGGCGCCGGATCGAGCGAACGCGGCGGACAGAGACGGCTTCTTTAACCCAAGCGTTTCCAGTGCGGTCGAAGTAGCCGAGAGCCCGAACTTTCCTTCCATTTCAGCAGAGCTGACGAAGGTCATCGCCTTGAACGATGGCTCAAGTTCCTCCTGGATCCTGACAGCTACGCCGGTGACGATCTTCCAGTTAGCCGTCCGTATCGTCGAGCCGCCGTCCCCGAGGATGAGATCCCCAGGAAGAATGCCGTCGCGCGGCGGAAGGATGAGATTGATGCCCTGTTCGGCCAGCTCCTTAAGCAGAGGGTCATTCTCATTGCGGGGTTCACTGCGTGGGCATGTCGACATCGATTGATCCAGGATGCTTCGCGTCTAGTTTGTAATCATACTGACGCTTGCATCAAGGTTTAGCTCGCCAGAACCGTCGGCCAAGCTGGGCATCTTTATCAGCGGTCCGTAATTGGCCGTCGGGTCGCCGCGATCTGCGAGCCATGACGGCGGCCGAGGGGGCGTGTTCTTGGAGCGATGCTCGAGTCCGCAATTGGCGCATCTAGGACATTGTTGGCGCACTGGTGATCGACGTCGCTATCGTCACCTGCGGAAACAAACCGCGAGACTTCAGGAGAACCTGCCGTCGTGTTGCGTCGGCGCGGCTTTTGGATCGGAATCTCGAAAGAGTAGTTCGCACGCGTGTCCAACATGGCGCGCCATTTCGGTACACGGGTGGGAACGGCAAGGGCTGCGTCCCTTGAGCCGTTTGACGCCGCCAGTGTTCGAAGGAGCTCTACGCGGCATCCGCTGATGTAGAGCTCCTTCGTTGACCGGACCTCCACCCTTTGGGCGACGGCCCTGAGCAGGTCTCGCCGGTACGTCCCGTCCTCGTTTCGCAGCATCTCCCGGGTTGCCTTGGAGAACTGGCTGAGCAGTTGCGGCGTAATGGTCGGGCCGAGGCGCTCGATGGCCTTGGCGGCGCGTTCGGCCTCTTCGGCGGCCTTGTCCCTGGCCTGCTGTAGTTCCTTGATGCGCGCCTTCAATTGACGATCACCGGCGTCCATGACGCCTTCCTCGATCGCGGCGAACAGGCGCTGGAGCTTGGCCTCGGCCTCGGTGACACGCTTGCGCAGCTCGCCGACATGTTTGTGCCAGCGCCTGTACGGTCGCCAGGGTGTTTTGGGTGCGATGGTTGAGTTCGTCCAGCAAGCAATACAGGTCCTCCTGCTGGGCCTTGTGTCGCGTGAGATCAAAGATCGACGCGAAATGCTGCACGACGACGCCGGCTTCGTCTCGGACCGGGCTGATGAAGATCTCCGCCCAAAAGAGTTCGCCGCTTCGCGAGCGGCAGCGCGCGTCGAGGCTGTCGTCGGGGCCCTCGTGGAGCGCCGCGACGACCGCGGCTCTCGCCGCGTCGTCGGCGAGGAGTTCGCCGAAGGGGCGGCCCAAGAGCTGGTCGCGCGTAAACCCCGTCAGCTTCAGCAGGCTGTCATTGGCGAAGATAATCGGATCGTCACCTGCCGTCGCATCCGTAAACAGCATCGGCATTCGCGTGGTGTCCGCAGCCACGACGAAGGGGCCCAGGTCGCGTCGGAAATCCTCGACCACGGCTTCGGCTCGCTTTTGTTTTTGGGTCTTCGGCGCAAGGCTCGACATCGGTTCGCTCCAATCGAACGCTCTGCAAGCTGGCCTTTCGGTCAAACCGTTCGCGAAACGGAGGGCGCCTTAAAGGGAAGGCGTCGCGACTGAGACGCATCTGAATAACACGCCTCCCACGGTGGTGGGAATTTTAATGCGATCTTGTAAAATTAAGTACTCATAGGCAGATTAATTGTCGTGATGACCGATTGATAACTTTGAAAATGTGTCGACTTTCCGACAAAACTTACACTTGATGCGATTTTTATTCGGATAATGTCATGTGTATACACCTTTAGCGCTGAAGTAATATTTGACCATTGCAGCCTCACGGCATCTATATGACAGGACGCAACGCAACCAAGATGCAAGTTACGATCTAATGTTCCATTGAAAGTTGCCAACCTGCGCCGTTCCAAGGACCAGAAGCCGATGACCGACAGTACTGACCGCCAGCCCCACCACGTCGATCGTCATGTCGGTGCGCTGATCCGGGCCAAACGCAAGGCCATGGGCATATCGCAAAGCGACCTTGCCGATGCGTTGGGCATAAGCTTTCAACAGGTCCAGAAGTACGAGCGCGGGTCTAACCGCGTCAGTTCATCAAAGCTGTACGAGATTGCGCAGAAGCTCAATTCGCCGCTGGCGACATTCTTTGAGGGTCTTGATGGGCCTCAGGTCGAAGCCGGCGCCATTGGCGAGATGGTGAGCTTTCTAGATGAACGCGGTTCGCATGAACTGATGGCCGCATTCAAAGATCTGACACCGACCCTTCGTTCTCGGCTCGTTGCGCTCGCCAGGGCGATGGCGGAGGTGGACGAATAAAGGACGCCAGAGAGAAGAACCCCCGCGCCCGTAGGTCAGCATCTGGCGCGCGATGTGGGAGCTGGCTCGATAACACCTCGACGTCTAGAACTGCGCCACACCCTCCATTTCCAAAGGGTCGTGGACGAGGCGCTGTCATTTTTTGGGGGGCTCAGGAGCCGCTTTGACGGCGGTCTGCCACGGCCGCAGTGGACGTTGCTGAGTGCTACTCTGCGCTAGTACAGGTTGATAGGACGTCCTCTAGCGAAGGTCTGCAACGGGTCGTCTATCGCCCTCGGACCGCAGGGCTGAAGTTCGTGTTTCCGACGGGACCCGAGAGTCCGGTTATGGTGTTTCGATAACATCCTGCCCCTATCGGCCTCGTCGCGGGGGCCTTTGTCGGTGAAAATACCGTTGGCGGAACAAAAGACGTAGCCAGGATTTCAATGCTCAAGCTTGGCCTCAATGAGGCCAAGCTTGCCTTGATGCGGCATTGGGCGTCTTCGTCTGATGTGCTTCAGTCGACGGGCCGGTGTTCGTACCGCTTCGGCCAAGTCATTGTGTGTGTAAGCGGCGGCCAGGGTCGCTTGGGAGGGCGACATGGCTCTAGTGAAGACGACGACGTTGGCTTCGCGTTCGAAAACGCGGAAGCCGCCGTCCGTCGAGCCGCAGGAAGCCGCCGTCGTCAAGCGTGCGCCGGTTCGAAAGGCGGTCTCCCGACGCCAGAACGCCAGCGAGCGGATCGGGGCGGCGACCTTGGAGCTGACCGGAGGGCTCGCGGAGGCGTCGAGCGCCGTCGAGGAATTGCGGCGGGCCTTGGCTCAGATCGCCAGCGGCGCGGAAGAGGCGGCTGGAGCGGCCCATGAATCGCTGGCCGCCGTCACGGCCATGAGCGTCAGCTTCGGCCAGGCCCGCGAGCGGGCCGAGGCGTCCCGGCAACGGACCGAAGTGCTTCAGACCTTGCTGACGGAATCCGGCGCGGCCATCGACGCTTCGGTGAAGGCCGTCGCCCTCAACGCCAAGCGGCAGTTGGCCAGCGTCGCCGTGATCGAAGCCCTGGAACGCCATGCGGCCCGGATCGGCGAAATCACCAAGAGTGTCGCCGACATCGCCGACCAGACCAATCTGCTGGCGCTGAATGCGGCGATCGAAGCGGCGCGAGCCGGCGACGATGGTCGCGGCTTCGCCGTGGTCGCCGACGAAGTCCGGGCCTTGGCCGAGACCTCCGAGAAGCGATCGCAGGACGTGCAGCGGCTGGCCGAGCGGATCGCCGGTTCGGTGCGCGACGCGGCGGATCGACTGCGCGGAGGTGCGGCTACCGCCGAAGCTGAAGCCGCGGCGGGCGCCCAGGTCGGTGAAATCCTCGCCGCCGTGCGCCGCGAGATGACGACCTTGGGCGAAGACAGCCAGATCATTCTGATTTCCGCCGTCGAAGCCGCGGGCGCCGCCAACGAAGCGCGGCGCGGGGCCGAAAGCGTGTCCAGCGCCGCTGAGGAGCAGGCGGCGGCCGCCGCCGAAGCCCAGCGCGCCGTGCAGCAACAGGGCCAATCGCTGGAGCAGAGCCAGACGGCGTCCGATTCCCTGGGTGAGCTGATCGAAATGCTGGTGGGCGGCGACGCTGGCGCGGCGGCCGGGGAGGAGGCGTCGGCCGCCGCCGAGGAACTGTCGGCCACGGTGCAGGAGCTGTCCGGCGCGGCGGGCGAGATTTTGCTGGCGATCGACCAAATCAGCCGTGGCGCCCAGATCCAGGCGGCCGCGACCCAGCAGGCCGGCTCGGCCATGGAGGAGATCGAGAAGGCGGCTCGCGCCTCCAGCGCCAACGCGATCGCCAGCGCCGAGCGTGTGGCGGTCATGCAGACTTTGCTGACCGACGGTCGTGAGGCCGTCGCCCGCCTGGCGAGCGGCGTCGCGACCTCCGTCGATGAGAACGGCGCGGTCCTGGAGACCGTCGAGGAACTGGAAGAACTGGCCGGCGTGATCGGCAAGATTGTCGACGGCCTGGGCTTGGTGGCCGTGCAGACCACGATGCTGGCGACCAGCGGCGCGGTGGAAGCCGCGCGCGCTGGAGAAGCGGGCCGAGGCTTCGCGGTCGTGTCGGGCGACATCCGCACCCTGGCGCGCGACGCCTCGCACAACGCCGACGCGGTCAAGGATCTGGTCACCGGGATCGGCGCCCAGATCGCCAAGGTCCGGCGCGAGGTCGACCAGATCAACGCGCTGTCCACCGCCGAACTCGACAAGAACCGCGCTATCGAGGCGCGCCTGGCCCAGGTCGCCCTCGACACCGCCGCGCTCAAGGCCGGCTCGGACGACATCGCCCAGGGCGCGGAGAACATCCTGGCGGCCAGCGCTCAGGTGCTGTCGGGGATCGGCCAGATCGCCTCGGCCGCCGAGGAGGCCAGCAGCGCCGCCGCCCAGGCCGCCACCGCCGCCCGGCAGCAATCGCAGAGCGCCGAAGAACTGGCGGCCGCGATCGAGGAGATCGCGCTTTTGGCCAACGAGCTGCAGCAAGCCGCGGCGGGTTAGGGTGGAGTCCGCCGAGACCCGCCAGCGGCTGACGGTTCGGGCCGGCGGCGCGCACGTGGCGATGGCCGCCGAGGGCGTCGCCGAAGTGATCCGCACGCCGCGCATAACCCGGATGCCGCACGGACCGCCCGGGCTGCTCGGGGTCACCCATCTGCGCGGCCTGGTGCTGCCGGTTGTTTCGCTGGGCGCTCTGTTGGGCGAGGAGACCCAGACCGAGACGACGCGGGTGGTGGTGCTGCGACGCGATCCGCCCATCGGCCTGGCCGTCGATTCCATCGAGACTCTGAAGGTTTCGGGTGACGATGACGCCGAGGCTCAGCACGGGCATCTTCTGCTCGACGACGCGAGCGGCGCCCGCTGGTTCGATCTGGACTCGGCCCTGCGGGACCGCTTCTCGGCTTTTCGCGCCGCGTGCCGCGCGCCCGAGCGCGAGGTCGCGGCGAGTCCGGCGGTCGCGACGGCGGCGGACCTGGCCTTCCTCGGCTTTGACCTTGCCGGGCAGGACTACGCCCTGCCGCTCGACGCGGTCGCCGAGGTGATGGCGGTTCCGAAAACCATCGCCGCCATGCCGCGGACCGAGGCGGTGCTGATCGGGGTCTTCGAGCTGCGCGGCGATGTCTTGCCTGTCGTCTCCCTCCGAGCCCTGCTGGGCCTGGATCAACGCGGGGTGCAAGCGGATGACCGTGTCGTCATCGTACGGATCGGCGGCCATCGCCTGGCGCTGCTGGTCGACCGGATCAGCGTCATCCTGCGCGCGCCGCGCGACGCGGTAGGCCCCGCGCCCACGCTGTTCAACCGCGCGAGCGGGGAAGCGCGGATCGACTCGGTACTGCGACTGCCGGACGGGCGGGGCTTGGTCTCGATCCTGGCGCCGGAGCGGGTTCTCGCCGATGAACGGGTCTCGCGACTGCTCGCCGAGACATCCGACCAGAAGGACACGGCCATGGCCAGCACGACCTCGGCGACGACGCGCGAGCGCTTTCTGGTCATCCGCCTGGGCGATGAAACCTACGGCCTGCCTATCGCCGCGGTCGACGAAGTCGTGCGCTTGCCCGAGACCCTGACCCGCTTGCCGAAGGCTCCGGCCTATGTGCAGGGCGTGATGAACCTGCGGGGCAAGGTGATCCCCGTGATCGACCAGCGGCGGCGGTTCTCGGTGTCGGGCGAAGCGGTTGGCGAGGCTCGCCGGGTCGTTGTTGTCACCCTGGGCGGACTACAGGCCGGGTTCGCCGTCGACGCCGTCGCCAGGATCCTCGAGATTGAAGCCGACGACCTGATGCCCGCCCCGGAACTATCGGCCGATGGCGGTCGTTTGTTCGACCGCGCCGCGAGGGTGGAGCGCGAGGGGGACGTCATCTTGCTCATCGATCCGCGAGCCCTGTTGGAACGCGCCGAAGCCGACCTGTTGCGGGATCTGACGGCGAAGTCGCACGCTCCGTGACTCGTCTGCTGATTGTCGATGATTCCGCCTTGATGCGCCGGGTGTTGGGCGATGTCTTTCAGAATGAGGCGGGGTTCGAGGTCGCCTTCGCGCGTGATGGAGTCGAGGCGCTCGCGCAGGTTCACGCCTTCAAGCCGGACGTGATCACCCTCGACGTCCAGATGCCGCGCATGGACGGTCTTAGTTGTCTGGACCGGATCATGGTCGAACGGCCCTGTCCGGTGGTGATGGTGTCGTCGCTGACGGCGGAGGGTGCGGACGCCACCTTGGAGGCCTTGGAACTTGGCGCGGTGGATTTCGTCGCCAAGCCGGACGGCGCGGTGTCGCTGGCGATCGAAGACTTCGCGCCGATCCTGATCGAGAAGGTCGTGACGGCCGCGGCCTCGCGGCTGCGACGTTCGCATCGCCTGGCGGAGCGCCTGCGGGCGCGTCACGGGGCAATCGCGCCGCCGCCGCCGCCAGCGCCGCGCGGCAAGCCGGCCGCGGTCTGGAAGCCTCAGCCCGCCGGCATGCCGCCAGGCTTGGTGATCATCGGCACGTCAACCGGCGGCCCACCGGCCCTAGACGCGGTGCTGTCCGAACTTCCCGCCGACTTCCCCTGGCCGATCCTGGTGGCCCAGCACATGCCGGCGGCGTTCACGGCGTCGCTGGCCCATCGGTTGGACGGCCTGTGCGCCCTGCGAGTGATCGAGGTGGCGCGGCCCACGCCGCTGGTTCCGGGTTGCGTCTATATCGCGCGCGGCGACGCCGACATGACCGTCAGTCGGCGCAGCGCCGGACCCGTGGCGCTGTCGACCCCGTCCAGTCCCGAGCATCGCTGGCATCCGAGCGTTGACCGCCTGGTCGACAGCGCGGCGGCCGCCGTGCCGCCCGATCGCCTGGTCGGGGTGCTGATGACCGGCATGGGCAATGACGGCGCTCGATCCATGGCCGCGCTGCGGGCTGCGGGCGGCCGTACGATCGCCGAGTCCGAAGACACCGCCGTCGTCTGGGGCATGCCCGGTGAATTGGTGAAGGCCGGTGGCGCCGATGTCGTGGCCCCCCTGGACGCCATCGCGGGCAAGATCCGCGAAATGGTCCGGGCCGGGTGAGCCACGCCCCGACGCCCGCACAGGCCCATTTGAGCGCCGACGACCTGAAGAAGGTCTGCGAGTTTCTGTATCGCCAGACCGGCATGCAATTCGGCGAGAGCAAGCGCTACTACATCGAGCGGCGGCTGGCGGACAGGATCGTCGCCACCCGCTGTCCCGATTTCGCGGCCTATTTCAGCCAGCTGCGAGGCGACCCCGCCGAACGCGAAACCCTGATCAACGTCTTCACGGTCAACGAGACCTATTTTTATCGCGAAGAGCATCAGCTGGCCTGCCTCAGCCGGTCGCTGCTGCCGGACTTGATCACCTCGCGCCGTCCGGGCGACAAGATCAGGATCTGGTCGGCGCCGTGCTCGACGGGCGAGGAAGCCTATTCGATCGCGATCTGGCTGCTTGAGAACTGGCGCATGGTGGACGCCTACAATGTCGAGATCATCGGCTCCGACATCGATACGCGGGCTCTGGAAGCGGCGCATGACGGGCTGTACGGCGAACGCGCGTTGTCGCGGATGCCGCCCGAGGTCGTCGAAGCCTATTTCGAGCCGAGTCGCCGCCATCGCCGCAAGCTCATCGGCGACCTGTGCGAGTCCGTGACCTTCACCCAGGCCAATCTGGTGGATGGGCCAAGCCTGACGGGGCAGGGGACCTTCGACGTCATCTTCTGCCGCAACGTGCTGATCTATTTTGACGACGCCTCGAGACTGGTGGCCGCGAACAACCTCTATGACCGATTGAATCCAGGCGGCTATCTCTGCCTGGGCCACACCGAGTCCATGACCAGGATCAGCGACCGGTTCCTGGTCCGCCGGTTCGAGGACGCGGTCGTCTTTCAACGGCCGGGAGCGGCCGCATGACCGACGACCTGATGGCTCAGTTCCTGAGCGAGGGCCGCGAGCTGGTCTCCAGCGCCGAACACGACCTGGCGAGCCTGGCGCGCCAACCCGACGACGCCCAGGCGTTGGATGGCTGCTTTCGCGCGATCCACACCCTGAAGGGCTCGGCGGGACTGTTCGACCTGCTGCCCATGAGCGTGATGCTGCACGCGGCCGAGGATCTGCTTACCCTGCTGCGCGCCGAGCGCACGGGCGTGGCCGAGGACTTCGAAGCGCTGTTCAGCGTCGTGGACACCGTCGATCGCTGGCTTGACGCGCTGGACCGGTCGGGCGCCCTGCCGGCTGACGCTCCGCTGACCAGCCAGACGGAAACGGCGCGTCTTCGGGATCTGGTCGCCTCGGTGAGCGCCCCGGCGGACGCCGCATCCCGGGCCGCGCCGACAAGCTGGCGCCCGCCCGAGGCTTTCGAGGGCAAGGGCGCGGTGGCCATTCGCTATGCGCCGCGCGCCGACAGCTATTTCTCCGGGGACGATCCTATTGCCATCATCGCGGCGATGCCCGGCTTGGCGGGCTTGGAGATATCGCCGCGCGAACCCTGGGGCGGGCTGGAAGACTATGATCCCTATGCCTGCAACCTTGTGCTCGAAGCGGTTTCGACCGCAAGCCGGGCGGACGTCGAGGCGGCGTTTCGTTTCGTGGCCGATCAGGTCGAATTCGTCGATCTGACGTCGAGCGAAACGATCATCGCTCCCGAGGCGCAGGGCGCGCGCAAGACGCTGCGCATCGACGCCGAGCGCGTGGACCGGTTGGCCGGGCTGGCCGGCGATCTGGTCATCGCCAAGAACGGGCTGTCCGACTTGGCCGCCCAGGCCGACGACCTTCCTGGCGGTCAGGCCCTGGCTCAAGCCTTGCGCGCGCGGCAAGCCCAACTCGACCGACTGGTGGGCGACCTGCACGCGACGGTGGGCAAGGTGCGCCTGGTGGCGTTGGGTCCGCTGTTCGCGCGTTTCCATCGCCTGACACGCGAGATGGCTCGCTCTCTGGGCAAGGACGTATCGCTGGAGGTAGAAGGCGGAGACGTCGAGGTCGACAAGACAGTCGTCGATGGCCTGTTCGAGCCCTTGCTGCATGTCCTGCGCAATGCGATCGACCACGGGGTGGAGCCCGGCGAAGTTCGCTCGCGCTCCGGAAAACCCTCGACCGCCAACATCCGGGTCACGGCCAGAGCGGCGGCGGATCAGGTCGTGGTCGAGGTTCGCGACGACGGCACCGGGATCGATCCGGCCAGGGTTCGCGCCCTGGCGGTCACGCGCGGACTGTTGACCCAAGAGGCGGCCGACCGCCTGGACGACCGCGCGGCAATCGATCTGATCTTCACTCCGGGATTCTCCACGGCGGCCGAGGTCAGCGCGGTGTCCGGTCGGGGCGTCGGCATGGACGTCGTGCGCGACGGGGCCCTGAGGCTCGGCGGCAAGGTTGTGGTCGAGAGCGAGATGGGCCGGGGCACGACCGTACGGTTTGTCCTGCCGGTCACCATGGTGCTCACCAAGGTGATGGTCGTGACCTGCGGCCAGGAGCGTTACGGCCTGGCGCTGGACACGGTGGTCGAGACCGTTCGGGTCTCGGCCGACCGCATCGTTCCCGTGCGCGCGGGCAGGGCGTTCCAGTTGCGCGACGCCGTGGTGCCTTTGGTGTCGCTGGGCGACCTCGTTGGCGCCGCCGTGCCCGAGGCAAGGCCAGTCGAGCGGGTCGTCGTCGCGCGAGCTCGGGGCGAATTGGTCGGGTTCGCGGTGGACGCGATCGTCGATCGGATGGACGCCGCGGTGCGCCCCATGACTGGATTGCTCGCCGGCGCACCGGGCGTCATGGGCGCCACCTTGCTGGCTGACGGCGCGGTGTTGATGGTCCTCGATCCGGCGGAGCTGATCCTGTGACGGTTTCGCGCGACGGTTCGGTCATTCGGCTGCAAGGTATCTGTCGGGTGGAAGACGCAGAGCCTCTGACGGCTCTGCTACAGGGCGTTTCCGACTCTACGTTGGACCTCTCGACGTGCGAAGGTGTGCATGCGGCGGTGGTTCAGGCGATCCTGGCCTTCCGCCCCGAAATCGTCGGCGTTCCCGATGATCCTTTCCTGCGAGATCGACTTTTGCCTGCCTTGATCGGCGGACGATCGGCCGATGTTCGCAAGTCTTAGTTTTTACGCCGCGCCGGCGCTCGGCGGTACGAGGAGAAGCACTTCATGGGGACGACTGTTCTCATCGTCGACGACAGCAAGTTGGCTCGGATCGTCCTGGGCAAGGCCATCGCGGCCTTGCAACCCGATTGGGTGCGCCTGGAGGCCGGCAACGCCGACGAGGCGATCGCCGTGCTCGAGGCCCAGGCCATCGACGTGGCGATCCTCGATTACAACATGCCGGGTCGCGACGGTTTGGTCCTGGCCGAGGAACTGCGCGCGCGCTTCCCGACCATGCCGATCGCCGTGGCCACCGCCAATGTTCAGGACGAGATCATCTCCCGGGCGCGCGCGGCCAATGCGACCTTCATCGCCAAACCGGTGACGGAAGAAGGCATGCGCGGTTTCCTGTCCGGCGCGGCGCTGCGGTTGAGATCGGCGGCTCAATGAGCTCGCAATCCATCTTGCTGGACGACTTGGAGCGGGACGCCCTGACCGAACTGGTCAATATCGGCGTCAGTCGCGCGGCCGCCAACTTGCGCAAGATGGTCGGCGAGCAGGTGTTGCTGTCGGTGCCCTCGGTCGAGGTCGTGTCTCGCGAGGGGGCGACGACGCTGATCCGGGAGCGCGAAAGCGGCGAACTGGTCGCGGTCCGTCAGGACTTCGAAGGCGTGTTTTCGGGGCGGGCGCTGCTGATCTTTCCGCAATCCAACAGCATGGCGTTGGTGCACGCCGTGACCGGCGGCGCGCTGTCGGCGGACGACGCCGCCGACATGGAAGACGAGGCGCTGGCCGAGACGGGCAACGTGGTGCTCAACAGCTGTCTGGCGACCATGGCCAACATGCTGCAGCGACCCTTGGCCATGTCCCTGCCGGAAGTCATCCGCGGCGACGGCTCGATGCTGTTCAACCTGTCGCCGGAAGCTGCCGACGGCGGCGTGGTGCTGTTTCTCTACATCAACTTCGCCATCAACGACCGCGACATTCGCGGGTACATCGCCATGCTGATGGACCTTCCGTCCTTGCAGGCGCTTAGGGGCCTGATCGCGGACTTCATCGAGCGGGTCGTCGGCGATGCCTGACCATGGTTGAGCCTGTCGCCAAGCTTGAGGTTGCGTTCAGGTCATGACCGACGGCGACGCCTCGACACGCCACCAGCATCCTGAGGCGGGCCGGGCGCCTGAGGCGCTGCGCACGCTTGCCGGTCCGCTGTTCGAGACCCTGGTGAGATCCGGCGTCGCGGTTATCGTAACGGATCCCCGGCGTGAAGACGATCCGATCGTCTATGTGAACGCGGCGTTCGAAACGCTCACGGGCTATTCGGCGCGCGAAGCGATCGGACGCAACTGCCGCTTCCTGCAGGACCATGCCGTCGATCGCGAGACCGTCTCGCGCATCGCCGCGGCCTTGCGGGACGATGGGGCAGTCACCGCCGACATCCTGAACCGGCGACGCGACGGATCGCCTTTCTGGAACCGCCTGAGCATCACCACCCTTCGCGATGCGAGCGGCGCGGCTCTCTATCGGTTCGCCACCCAGGCCGACGTCACTGGGGAGTATGCCGATGAGCTCGTGATCGACCAGCTTCGCGTCAGTCGCCAGCGGCTGACCGAGGCCCAGGAGCGACTGCGTGTCGCCCAGGCGATCGCGGGCGCGGCAGGGGCCTGGGAATGGGATATCGCCGCCGGCACGCTGATCGCCGACGTGCGCTTCGCCAATCTGTACGGACTGGATCCGGTCGCGGCCGCCCAGGGCTTGCCCACTTCGAGCTTCTTCGCGCCCGTGCATGCCGATGACAGGCTGCGCTTGAAGATCGCCGTGGCGGGCGCCTTGCAAGGCGCCGAGGTTTTCGCCCGCGACTATCGCGTCGTGCGGGATGGGGCCATCAGTTGGGTGTCGGCGCGCGGGCGCACCTATCTCGACGCCCAGGACCGGCCTCTCCGGTTTTCGGGCGTGTTGGCCGACATCACCGATCAGAAGCGGGTCGAAGAACAACTACGGGTGGCCCAAACGGCCGGCGGTGTCGGGTCGTTCGAATATCTCAGCGGCTATGGGACTGCCGACGTCTCCGAACAATTCTGCCGGCTGTTGGGCTTGCAGCCGGCGACCAGTCTTCCGGTGCGCACCATAAACGCCGTCGTGCATCCCGATGATCCGCCGATCATCCAAGGACGCGATGGACAGCACGCCTTCGGCCCTGCCTTCCATGAATTCCGAATCCGTTTGGCCGACACTGGCGAACAACGCTGGCTGGCTTCGAGGGGCGAGTATCGGCCGCACGGATCGGGCGGCGTCAGCTTCATCGGCGTCGTCTACGACATTACCTCGACCAAGCGCTCGGAAGACCAGCTTCGAATGCTCACCGAGACACTTGAAGTGCGCGTCGCGGCGCGAACCCAGGAGCGCGACCGGGTTTGGAACCTGTCGCGCGACCTGCTTCACGTCATTGGTCCAGACGGCCTTTACCGGGCGGCCAATCCAGCCTGGAAAGCCCTGCTCGGCCATGATCCCGCGGATCTGGTCGGCACACGCGCCGGCAGCCTCGTGCATCCTGACGACCAGCAGAGCGCCATGGAACGCTTCGCGGTCTTGTCGCGCGGCGACCCCATGGACGACTTCGACTGCCGGATGCGGGCCAAGGACGGGACCTATCTGTGGGTCAATTGGACGGCGATGCCGGAAGGCGACGCCATCTACGGGATTGGACGCGACGTCACCCAGCGCAAGGCGCTGGAGGACCAACTGCGTCAAAGCCAGAAGATGGAGGCCGTGGGTCAGCTGACCGGCGGTCTGGCGCACGACTTCAACAACATGCTCACCGGCATTCTCGGCGGCATCGACATGGTGCGCAGACGCCTCGCCGACGGCCGGGTGGCTGACGTCGATCGCTTCCTGGACGCGGCGATGCAGTCCGGACAGCGCGCGGCGGCCCTGACTCACCGTCTGCTGGCCTTCTCCCGCCGTCAGACCCTCGACAATCGGCCGCTGGATGTGGGGACGCTGGCGGCTTCGATGGAAGACCTGCTGCGTCGCACCCTGGGTGAGCAGGTGTCGCTGCGCATCGATGTCGCGCCCGACCTTTGGCCCGCCGTCGCCGACGACAACCAGCTCGAAAGCGCCATTCTGAACCTGGGCATCAACGCGCGCGACGCCATGCCCGACGGCGGGGAACTGATCATCGCCGCACGCAACGTCCATCTCACCGATCAGGAACTCACCGACAGCGACCACGCGGAGGCTGGCGACTATGTCGCGATCAGCGTGACCGACACCGGGACCGGCATGCCGCCCGAGGTCCTGCAGAAGGTGTTTGATCCCTTCTACACCACCAAGCCGCTTGGCCAGGGGACAGGCCTGGGCCTGTCGATGATCTACGGCTTCGTCCAGCAGTCCAGGGGCCATGTGGTCATCGACAGCGAGGAAGGGCGGGGGACGACCATCCAGCTTTTCCTGCCGCGCCATCGGGGCGCGTTGGAAGAGGCGGCGCCGGCCGGCGACGAAGCCGCCCCGACGGGTACCGGCGAAACTGTCCTTGTCATCGAGGACGACGCCGCGGTGCGGCTGCTGGTGATGCAGGTGCTGGAGGAACTCGGCTACCGAGGGATCGAGACCGCAGATGGTCGTCAAGCGGTGCCGGTCCTCGAATCCTCAAGGCATATCGATCTGCTGATCAGCGACGTGGGGCTGCCGGGCCTCAATGGGCGACAGCTCGCCGAGATCGCCCGCGAGCGCCGGCCCGACCTGCCGATCCTGTTCATGACCGGCTACGCCAAGCAGGCCGCCGACCAGGCCGCCTTCCTCGATGGTGGGATGGAGATCATCAGCAAGCCATTCGCCATTGAGCAACTTGGCCGCCGTATCGGCGAAATTCTGCAACGCCGCGCCGTTTGAAGGTCAGGAAAGCAGAGGTCTGCGTCAACCGTCGGCGCTAGCACTGTGCGACGAAAGCGCTCGCGGGCGGATGTGGCCGGAGGCTGCTCGGAGTTTGTTCCCGTCTGAAAAAGACAATTCTTTGATCGGCTTAGCGGTGCAACGGCTTGTGAAGCGCGGCGTTGGATTTTTCCACGCTTCACAGAGTGCGCTATGAGCGACGCAGTTCAGACGGCCACCACCCTCCACGGCGACCAGCCCGCCGCATCCACGGCGCAGGGACGCGCCGACCGCAAGGAATTGGCGTTCGTCGCGGTGGAACGCACACGCATGCCCATGGTCATCACCGACGCACGGCATGGGGACTATCCGATCGTCCTGGCCAACCAGGCGTTCCTAGACCTGACTGGCTATGGCGCCGACGAAGTGGTCGGGCGCAATTGCCGGTTTCTTCAGGGTATTGGCACTTCGGATACGGCCATAGCCAAAATCCGGACGGCGGTGGCGGCAGGCCAGGAGTGCGACGTCGAAATCCTGAACTACCGCAAGGACGGCTCGGCTTTCTGGAACCAGCTTTATTTGAGTCCAGTCCACGATGAGGCCGGCCAATTGCTCTACGTCTTCGCGTCGCAGCGTGATGTCACCGAGTTTCGCAAGGTCCAAGGCCTGGAGGCCGCCGAGGACCGTCTCCTGCGCGAAGTCGATCATCGGGCGATGAACGTCCTGGCCATCGTCCAAGGAATCGTTCGGCTCACCCGGGCTGACGACCCGTCCCAATACGCCGCCGCCATCCAGCGCCGCGTGCAAGCCCTGGCCAGCGCCCATGCGTTGCTCGGCCGCGAAGGCTGGCGCGATATTCAACTGGAGCAGCTACTGCGCGCGCAGGTCGAGGTTCACGCCGGCCAGCGTCTCACGCTGCAGGGCCCGCCTATCGAAATCGGCCCGGCCTTGGTTCAGCCTTTGGCGCTCGTCCTGCACGAAATGATCGCCAATGCGACCCGGCATGGAGCGCTGTCGGCGCCGGACGGCGCGCTTCGTCTGGAATGGTCGCGCGCTCCCGACGGAGGCTTTGCTTTGATCTGGACGGAAATCGGGGGGCCGCCGCCCGCCGCAGCGCGTCCGCACGGCTTTGGGGCGGCAATGATCTCGGCGATCATTGAACGGCAACTTCGTGGCCAGGCTTCGCTGGCGTGGCGGCCCGAGGGCCTGATCGCGCGATTTGTCCTGCCGCCGCGTGATCACGTTGAGAGTTTCACGCTGTCGGCGGCCGACAACGACACGGCGTTAGGTGGTTAAAGGGCAAAGGGGCGCCGGGATTCTTGGCCTACGGCGAAGACCGCTTGCCAGCCGAGCGCTCATGCCGGATCCAAGCTCGCGGTTTGACCGGACGGCCTGCCGGGCCGATGTCGTGTCCAAGCCCTTGCCCGCCGTGGCGATCGCCGGGGTCAGCGGTATCGTCGTCGGGCTCCTGCTGCGCGGCCGCAGCAAGACGATCTATCTTCGCGACGCACGCTAAGGATCGCCATCAATGGCGTAATCACGCCCTCGGGACCCCGGTTCCGAGGGCGTTGTTCTAGGGAGCGATCGCGAGCAGCAGGCGCTCTACAAGGTCGCGCCGCTCGGCGTCATTCTCGGTCGGCGAGGCGATCACGATCTTGCCGTCGTCCGGCGCCAGTTCGGGGTCCAGCGCCATCTCGGCCGTCACGCGCGAGAGGCGCTTGGCGGCGGCCTCGGCGGCGAGCGGCGTCAAGGTCAGGGCCAAGCCCTTGGGACCGGCCCGCACCTGTCGGACATCCGCGGCGCGAGCGAGCGCCTGCAGTCGCGCCAGGGACAGCAGCGTCGAGGCTTGGGCGGGGATCGTGCCGAACCGATCCTCCAACTCCTCCTCGAAGGCGTCGATCTCGTCCAGAGTCTCCATGCGCGCCAAGCGGCCGTAGAGGCCAATGCGGGTCACGGCGTCGGGCACGTAGTCGACTGGGATCGAGCCGGCCTCGCCCAAAACCAGATCCGGTGTCCACTCTCCGGCTTCGATCTCGCCGCGCGCCACGCGCACCGCGCGCTCGAGCAGGCGCTGATAGAGCGCCGCGCCGATCATCCTGACGTGGCCAGCCTGATCCTCGCCCACGAGGTCGCCACCGCCGCGAAGATCCAGGTCCCGGGCGCTGATCGCCAGGCCCGAGCCCAGACGGTCGAACGCCTCCAGTGTCGATAGCCGGGCGCGGGTTGCGTCGGAGAGATCGTCCGCGGGGTCGGACAGCAGGTAGGCGATGCCCTGGGCGCGTCCTCGGCCGACCCGGCCCCGAAGCTGGTGAAGTTGCGACAACCCGAAGCGATCGGGACGCCAGACGATCATGGTGTTGGCGCGCGGAACGTCCAGGCCGCTTTCGATGATGTTGGTCGCCAGCAGGATGTCGCCCTCGCCATCGGCGAACCCGACCATGACCGCGTCGGCCTCGTCGGCTGACAAGCCGCCGTGGGCGATACGCACCGATAGCTCCGGGATCAGCTTCTCAAGACGTTCAGCCAGGGGCGCGATGTCCTCGATGCGCGGAACGACGACAAAGCTCTGCCCGCCCCTCCGCTTCTCGCGCAGCAAGGCCGTGCGCAGGCTGGCCGCATCGAAGGGCGCCAGGAAGGTGCGGATCGGCCGGCGACGGGCGGGTGGACTGGCGATGACGCTGACGTCCTGGATGCCGACCATGGCCGCCTGCAGGGTCCGTGGGATCGGCGTGGCCGTCAGGGTCAGAAGATGGCCGTCGGCGGCCAGGCCGCGCAGTTGGTCCTTCATCGCGGCGCCGAACTTCTGCTCCTCGTCGATGATCATCAGGCCCAGATTGTCGAAGGTCAGGTCCTTGCCGCCCAGGGCCTGGGTGCCGATGACGATCCGCACCTCGCCGCTTTCCAGGCCTTGCTTGACCGCCCTGGCCTCGGCCGGTGTGACCAGACGCGAAAGATGGGCCACGCCGATGCCGGTTCCTGAGAACCGGCGCTTGAAGGTCTCGACATGCTGGCGGGCCAGCACCGTGGTCGGCGCCGCCAAGGCGACCTGCCGGCCGCTCAGGGCGACGGCCGCCGCCGCGCGCAGGGCGACCTCGGTCTTGCCGAAACCGACATCCCCGCACACCAGCCGGTCCATGGGGCGGCCCGAGGCCAGGTCGTCGAGCACCGCGTCGATGGCGGCCGACTGATCGGGCGTCTCGGGATAGGCGAAACGCGCGGCGAACTTGGCGTAGGCGGCCTTGGGCGGGACGACGGGCTCACAGGTGCGCGCTTCCCGGGCCTTGGCCAGGGCGACGAGTTGCTCGGCGGCCTCGTCGACATGCCGGCTGACCTCGGCGCGGCGCTTGATCCAGCCGTCGCCCTTGAGGCGGTCGAGCGCTACGGCGCTGGTTTCGGCGCCATAACGCCAGATACGGCCGATCTCCTCGATCGGGGCCAGGAGGCTGGCGCCGCCGTGGTATTCCAGCTGGAGAGTGTCGCGTTCGACGCCGTCAATCTCGACGGTCCTGAGGTCGCGCAGCACGCCGACGCCATGATCCTCATGCAGGACGACATCGCCGATCCGCAGGTCCGGCTCGGCCATCAGGTCTTGTGTGGTCGATGCCGAGCGCGCGGCCATCCGGCCCCCGACCACGTCGCTGGCGGCGATCACCACCAGGCCGGCGGAGGAATCGACGAAGCCGGTGTCCAGGTCGACCTGCAGGCTGACGACCTGACCCAGCTCCGCCGACAACGCCGCCTGCCAATCGGCGACCGGTTCGGGCTTCAGCGCCAGACCTCGGGCCAGAGCCTTGGCGAGGGGACGTTGCTCGTGCTTGAGACCGGTCAGGACCACGCGATGATGAGCGTCGCGATGGGCCTGGACGTAGTCGCAGAACGCGCGCCCAGGATTGCGTTGGATCGCCAGGTTGGGGATCGGCTCGATCGCGTCCAGATCCAGCACGACTTCCTTCCAGCTGGCCAGGGCGGCCTGCAGGTCTGGACCTAGCAGGTAGAGCGCGCCCGGATCAGAGGGAACGTGACCATCGAGGCCTCCCATGCCGCGACGCGCTTCAAAAGCCTCGAGCACATGGTCTTCGACATCGGCCAGACGTGTCGTGGTCTTCAGGTCGATCGACACGCGAGCCTTAGGCAGGACGTCGAACAGGGTTTCCAAGGCCCCGTAGTGCTCAGGCAGGCCATGCTCCAGGCCGGGCGGCCGGGCCTGAACCAGGTCTGTGTCAGTTTCGATCGACGGCAGGATCACCTCGCTGGCGGGACCCAGCGACAGGCGCTCGATGTCGCCTTCGGACCTCTGAGACAGGGGATCGTAGGTTCGGATCTCATCGATCCGGTCGTCTTCGGTCAGCACGATCCGGACGGGGCGGGCAGCGTCCGCCGGGAAGATGTCGACGACCTCGCCCAGGAAGGCGATTTCGCCCGGCTCGTCGATGCGGTCGTCGGTGACATAGCCGGTGCGGGCGGCGAAGCGGACCAGGGCGTCGCGGTCGAGCCTCTGGCCGCGTTCCAGGGCGAGAAAGACGTCGGTCAGAACCTCGCGCGGCGGCAGCTTCTGGACGAGGGCCTCGGGCGAGGTGATCACCACGCACCTTGCCCCGGAGTCTTGCGTCAGGCGCCGCAAGACGCGCATGCGCCGGCCCATGACGTCCCGCGAGGGTGAAGCCCGGTCATAGGGCAGGCAGTCCCAAGGCGGCAGGACCAGAACCTCAACACTGGATGACAGACCAGCCAGGGCCCGGCCGATCTCTTCGGCCCGCCGTTCGCTGGACGCCACATGGATCCTCGGACCGCCGCCGACCGTGGACTGGCGGGCCAGGGCGGCGGCGACGGCGGCAGCCGGAGCCTGGACCGGCATACGGACGTTGGCGCGCTCGGGCGCCGCGCCCGGCGTTAGGCTCTCGCCGACGGAGGGGGCTTCAAGATCGTCGGCCGGGGCCATGGGCAACTCTTGGACAGACAATGGAGGCGAGGACGGCACGCGATCGCGTGCAGGCCAAACTCGATGTGGCTGTGGAAGTTGCAACGCTTGGCCGCGTCGCGGGCGAAAATGAGCTTGAGGCAGAGCCAGGACGCCCACGGCCGGCGCGGGGGCCTGCAAGGTGGTCGAACATCAGCTATTCGGCATCCTGCACAGCCAAGCTTGCCTTAAGGCTGATCGTCTTCGGTGTCTTCGGTTTCGTCGAGGCTGTCTTCCGGCGCGTCTGTCCGCCAGCGGACATCATTTGATGATCGCGCGACGTTGATCCGAGGCCTTAGGGACGAGACCAAACCAGACGAAGCCCTTGAGCTTGTGGGCGCAGAGCAAGGAGCGGCCCGATCAGCAGCCGCCATTCACAGGCCTCGACCTGATAGGACACACGTTCGAGCCGGTCGGCCGACATCGCCGCGCGCTCGTCACATTGGGCGGCGCGGAGCGAACGGTATCGAGACGTGAACATGACCCCCTATCGCACGAATAGACGAATCTAGCTTGTCCTTAGTCCGCCAAACGCTGTGGCTCGACGTCGCGTGGAGACTGATGGGCTCGGCGCCATGTCGGCGGAACGTCGCAAGACGTACGCCGTTGTCGTCGTCCGCGCTCCGGGGTGAGGCGGGGTAGGGGGACAGCCATGGGCTTGCCATCGGAAAAGACCAAAGCGCCGCGTCCGTCCGAGCGCGGGCCTCTTTTGACCAGGACTCGCAATCTTAAGATGGCGCGTTCCGCCCACGCCTATGTGCGGGGCAGTACGGTCAAATTCTACGAGTGGCTGGAGGCTAGCGGAGGCAAGTTGCCTTCCGGTCCGCCGATCTGGATTTGCGGCGATTGCCACTTGGGCAACATGGGACCGCTCGCCGACGCCAAGGGGCGGGTCGACATCCAGATCCGCGACCTCGATCAGACGGTGATCGGCAATCCAGCCCATGACTTAATCCGATTAGGTCTCTCCCTCGCGTCCGCCGCGCGCGGCTCGGACTTGCCGGGCGTCATCACGGCGCGGATGCTTGAAGGCCTGATCGAGGGCTACGAGGCTGCCCTGGCCGAAGACTTCGAGGGCAAGACGCGCCATCCGCCGATGATCGGCGCGGTGCTGGGCGAGGCCTCGAAGCGGACCTGGAAACATCTGGCCACCGAGCGCCTCAACGGCGTCAGTCCAGAGATTCCGATTGGTAAGCGGTTCTGGCCGGTGAGCCGCGCCGAGCGGCGGGCGCTGGAAGACCTGTGTCTGAGTCAACAGATCCGTGACCTGGTGACCAGCCTGAAGTCGCGCGACAGGAAGGCCGACATCCGTCTGCTCGACGCGGCCTATTGGATGAAGGGCTGCAGCTCGTTGGGCCGCTTGCGGTATGCCGTGCTGCTCGAGGTCAATGGCGACGGCGTGCCGGAGATCTGTTTTCTGGACCTGAAGGAGGCGGTCAAGGCCGCGGCGCCGCGCGACCCGAAGGCCGACATGCCGCGCGACAACGCCGAACGCATCGTCGCCGGAGCCCTGGCCCTGTCGCCCAACCTGGGTGGGCGCATGGCCGCCTGCCGTCTCCTGGGCAAGTCGGTGATCGTGCGCGAGCTGATGCCGCAGGACATGAAGATCGAACTGCTGGGTTTGACCCCCGATGAGGCAATGGCCTCGGCTCAGTCGCTCGCTCGGGTGGTCGGCGATGCTCACGGCCGCCAGATGGACGAGACCACGCGGATAGCCTGGCTGTCGGAACTGGCGCGCAATCGGTCGGGCCTGCTGGACGCGCCGTCCTGGCTGTGGTCGAGCGTGGTCGAGCTGACCGCCGCCCACGAGGCGGCCTATCTGGAACACTGCCGGCGCCACGCCTTGGGACTTGGTCTCTGAGCGGCCTCACCGGCGGGGCTCTCAGCCGCGAACGTCTCGCAACAGATTGAAAAGGCGGAACAAGGTCTCCGGCGCGCCGTTGCTCTGGCGACAGTCGACCTGGCTGTTCAGGGAGATGAAAACCATGGCCACCGCCGCCCCCAAGCTCGATGCCGTCGCGCTGCTGAAAGCCGATCACCGCAAGGTCGAGGACCTGTTCGCCCAGTTCGAGGCCGCCAAGGCCGACGGCCGAAAGAAGGCCCTGGCCGAGCAGATCTGCATGGAGCTGACCGTCCATACCAAGATCGAGGAGGACATCTTCTACCCCGCCTGCGAGGGCAAGGTGGAGGAAGATCTCCTCAAGGAAGCCTATGTCGAACACGACGGCGCCAAGGTGCTGATCGCCGAGATCGAGGCGGGCGGTCCGGACGACGAATTCTACAGCGCCAAGGTCAAGGTGCTCTCGGAAATGATCGAACACCACGTCAAGGAAGAAGAGCAGCGGGTCGAAGGCATGTTCAGCCAGGCTCGCAAGGCCGGCCTCGACATGGACGCTCTGGGCGAGCAGATGGCCGCCGAGAAGGCGCAGCTGATCGCCACCTACAAGGCGGGCGGTCTGCCGGTGCCCGAGACACCAACCTTTGAAGGCACGACGCTCGCGGCCCACTGACAAAGACGCCGTTCACGAGGTTCGCGAACAGGGCAGGCATGGCGACGCGACCCGTCGTCTTGTCTGCCGCGTTAGGCGGGTGTGGACCTACGGCCACACGGACATGATTTGCGCATCGGAGCGGAACCCGGGCAGACGGCCAGGCGCTAGCCTCGCCATGAGCAATCTCAATCTCGCCTCCGTGGACGACCTGACCCTGGCTGGGGTGGGGCCCGCCATGGCCGCGCAGGTCATGCTCTGGCGACCCTACCGTTCGTGGGATGAGCTGCAGATGATCCCGGATTTCGAGGAAGAGGTCGCCGAACGCCTGCAGGCCGCGGGCTTCGGCATCATCGCTCCAGACGAAACAGCCTGGGCAAGGCCTGCGCCGTTCAAGCTCACCGCCGCGCGATAGACGCGGCGCATTGCGCGGCGCCCGACCAGCGAAGCTGTGCGAAGTGGGATCCCGGGTGTCGTACAATGTGGGGCGGCTGGTCGAGAATTGTTCTTCCCGAAAGGTCGGAACTGCGAAAGACTGGACACCGGAGAAAGCCACATTCACCCATGAAGCTTTGATCCTAAAGCCTTGGGCGCTTCTTCCCCTTATCACGTCTACTTGCCGGGGATGAATGGCGAGTCTTGGCAGGTCGTTGTTGCTATTCGGCGTCCGGACCTGACTTTCCCAGACTCTGGGAATGTCCGCTTGCTGGAAGATCGAACGGCGAGGTGGATTCACCCTTCTACGACTTCGAGATGGTCTCGTTGCGGGAAGCCGGAGCGTCGTGCCCGGATTGATCGTGATTTGTTCTTCCAAGCGCAATTTAGCGAACAAATCCTGAGTGATCCCTAAGGCAGTCAATCGCACCGCTGGGCGCCTGCGACCAGGCCCGCCAAGGGACTGATGGTGATGGTGATGATGTCCCGATAGTTGGGTGACGGAACTTTGCCCTGGCCGCCCTCGGTCAGCGTCGCGGTCAGAGCAATGTTCTCGCCGCTGACGCCGCTCGCGTCGCATCTGACAGGCGTGAAGCTTGGGCGACTGCTATCCATCGCTTGGCCCAGCAGCTCATAGCGATAGGTGATCCGCTCGGCGGCGTTGCTGGTCGGCGCGCCGGTGGCGGTCATCCGCCAGCCGTTCTGGGAAGTGACTGCAACCTGATAGGGGCCGGTGCTGGCGACCCGCATATAGTGCCGCCGCCGCGTCGTCGACGGCGGCGCTCCGGCGACATCGGCATTGCTGAGAGCGCCGATCTCCCCGAAATCAGGCTCGGCGCCGGTGAGGCTGGCCTGAAGCGCGGTGTTGACCGGCAGATAGACCACGAAACCTCGATTGGTTGTTCCCTTAGCCGCTACGATAGGGCGCCGCGAAGCGATAAGCGCCTCGGCCGATGTCGTACCCCACAGGCATCCCCTTGGGCTCGATGAACACCTCGCGCTCACTG
>FSTO01000345.1_pt1 | contig 55025 bp, 50 predicted proteins | sample 1636981 | NCBI WGS metagenome assembly FSTO01 (sample SAMEA3914819, study PRJEB12502) | metagenome | biome: forest; material: soil | place: Canada | collected 2010-06-26 | depth 0.3 m | reverse complement strand
GCGCCGGCGCCCATTGACGTCAAAGCCGCGCCGGCGCGAACCGCGCCATCGCCTGTCTTTGCCCGCCAGGCTCCGCCTGGCTTCTCCGGCCGCCCGGCTGGCCTTGCGGGTCTCGATCCGGCTGCCGATCCTGGAAGTCTTGAGCCTTCCAGGACCGCCCATGCCGGCGACACGCATCTTGTGGGCGCCGGTCCTCGTCGTTGGCCTGATCGTGCTGGCCACCACCTGGACCGCGACCCAATGGACCGCCCACGCCCTGGCCTACCAGCCGCAGTTGGGCCCGCCCTGGCTGGTCGTCGCCGGACATCGCCTCTATCCGCCGCCGGCCTTCTTCTGGTGGTGGTTCGCCTATGACGCCTATGCGCCCAAGGTCTTCCTGCGGGGCGCGGCCGTGGCCGCCTCCGGCGGCCTGGCCTCGGTCGTCGCGACGATCGCCATGTCGGTCTGGCGGGCTCGCGAGTCCGTCAAGTCCCAGACCTTCGGCTCGGCACGCTGGGCGGTCCCGGCCGAGGTGCGCGCGGCGGGGCTGCTGGGCGAGGACGGCGTCGTGCTCGGCCAACTGGGCGGACGCTACCTGCGCCACCAGGGTCCCGAGCACGTCCTCTGCTTCGCGCCAACTCGCTCGGGCAAGGGCGTCGGCCTGGTCGTGCCAAGCCTGCTGACCTGGCCCGGCTCGACGATCATCCACGACATCAAGGGTGAAAACTGGACCCTGACGGCCGGTTTTCGGGCGCGGCTGGGCAGGGTGTTGCTATTCGATCCGACCAACCCGGACTCCTCCGCCTACAACCCCTTGCTTGAAATTCGGCGCGGCCTCTTCGAGGTGCGCGACGTGCAGAACGTCGCGGACATTCTGGTCGATCCGGAAGGATCGCTCGACAAGCGCGACCACTGGGCCAAGACCAGCCACGCGCTCCTGGTCGGCGCCATTTTGCACGTCCTCTACGCCGAGCCGAACAAGACCTTGGCCGGCGTGGCGACCTTCCTTTCCGATCCGCGGCGGACGATCAGACAGACCTTGGAGGCGATGATGGACACCCCGCATCTTGGCGAGGCCGGTCCCCATCCGGTCGTGGCCAGTGCGGCCCGCGAGCTGCTGAACAAGAGCGAGAACGAACGCTCCGGGGTGCTCAGCACGGCTATGACCTTCCTGGGCCTCTACCGCGACCCGACGGTCGCCGGAGTCACGAGCCACTGCGATTGGCGCATCGCCGATCTGGTCGAAGGTCCGCCCTGCTCGCTCTATTTGATCGTCCCGCCCTCGGACGTCAGCCGCACCAAGCCGTTGGTCCGGCTGATCCTCAACCAGATCGTCCGTCGCCTGACCGAGACCCTGGTCGCGCCTGGTCAGCGGCAGGACATGCTGCTGATGTTGGACGAACTGCCGGTGCTCGGTCGCCTGGACTTTCTGGAGAGCACCCTGGCCTTCATGGCGGGCTACGGTCTGCGTGCTTTCTTAATAACCCAGTCCCTGAACCAGATCGAGAAAGCTTACGGACCCAATAACGCCATCCTCGACAACTGCCATGTGCGGGTGTGTTTCGCGACCAATGACGAACGCACCGCCAAGCGCGTCTCCGAGGCTTTGGGCACGGCAACGGAGGAAAGAGCGATGCGCAACTACGCCGGCCATCGCCTTTCGCCGTGGCTGGGTCATCTGATGGTCTCCAAGGCCGAGTCGCCCCGGCCGCTGCTGACGCCGGGCGAGATCATGCAGCTCCCGGCCGACCAGGAGGTGGTGATGCTGGCCGGCGCGCCGCCAATTCGGGCCAGCAAGGCCCGCTACTACGAAGACGCGCGGCTGCGGGAACGCATCCTGCCGCCGCCGGCGCCCTGGCGTTCGCTAACCCCAATACCGGACGACTGGTCTGGAACCGCGAGGATCGCGCCGCCCGCGAACCTGGCGTCGCAGGTCCCATCGCCGATCGCGCAGGAGAGCCAGGAGGAGCGGTCCGATCCCCGCGCCCACCACCTTGCGCTCGATCCGGCGCCGCCGAGGCCTGCGCCGGAGGAATTTGATTTCGACGATCCGGCCGACCAGGACGACGCCCTGGTCCATGCGGCGAGCCTCGATCGCCGCATGGCCGCGGTGGCGCGCCAGGCCGCACTCGATCCCGATGACGGCGTGGAGCTCTAGCCGATGCGCACCAAGCACACCTTCCGCCTGCCGCCGGGCCTCGCCGGTCGCTTGGCTGAATATGCGATCCGCAAGCGCGTCTCCCAGGCCCTGGTCGTGGAGACGGCGCTGTCGACCTTCCTGTCCCCCGACAACAGCGAGCACCTGGAGGCCGCGTTGAGCCGGCGGCTCGACCGTCTGTCACGCCAGGCCGATCGCATCGAGCACCAGACCATCGTCGCCAACGAGGCGCTGGGCCTGTTCGTGCGCTTCTGGCTGGCCAACACCCTGGCCCTGCCAGAGGCGGCGCTGTCGGCCCAGCAGGCCAAGGGTCGCGAGCGCTACGAGAACTTCCTCGCGGCGCTCGGCCGTCGGATCGCCAAGGGCAAGACCCTATCGGAGGACATCGCCGCCATGGTCGCTACGCCGGAGGCGGACGCGACCTAGACCGGTCGCGTGGTTCGCCCCAGTGCCAGCACGGCATGTTTCCGGGCGTTGAGGACGGCGGTGGCTAATCGCCATCGGCCCAATCCACGGTGAAATGCGCCGGCCAAAAGACATGCCGGCAAGGCAGTCGAGACAAAAATTGCGTCTATACCGATCGAAGTTACAATATATTTTCATACTTTAATTGCGATTGAGTTTGCAATTTTCATTTCATTGGCACAGTTATGATCGCAGATTTTCGCCGCCACAAGGACCACAACCATGCTCTTCTCCATCCCCGGCGATGTTCTGAGGCATGCGCGCGACCAGGCTGGCGTCAAGCAGGGCGCGCTCGCAAAGGCGCTCGACACCAACGGAACGCTAGTCTCGCGCCTGGAGAAGGGCGGCGCAGTGGATCCGGCGTTCGCAGAACGATACCTGCGGGTAGTGGGCTCCGATCGCGCGGGAGAGATCCTAGAGTACTACGGCCGCGCCTGGATCAACTTCGACCCGCCATCGTTCCTTCACCCGGACCGCGAACAGATTTGGCGGATCGAGGCGACGCTGCAGCAGCTTTCGGCGTTCGAGCAATCGCCCCAGAACCACCCCATCCTCGCACCAACCATCACAGCGCTGCGTGACGACCTCTCCACCGTCATGCGTTACATTGAGCGCCTAGACCACGTGATCGCCTGGGTCGGCGACATCGGCGTTGGAAAGACGACGGCGCTGGCCCACGCCGCTCGCCTCCTAACGGTGGATGGCCGGGGCCAGCAGCGTTCGATCTTCCCCGTCGGATCGGGACGGGTGACGGTCTGCGAGACGGTGATCAAGACCGCGCCGGCCTTCGGGGTCGCCGTCGAGCCTCTTGGCGAAGACGCCATCAGGGCCCTCGTGCGCGACCTTGTAAGCGGGATCGCTGGCGGCCAGGCGGCGGTGCCCGCGGAGATCACCCGGGTGTTGCGCAACATGTCCGGCTATCTGGCGACGCGCGTTCCGGCGGGCGATGACTTCGAGACCCAGGACGCTATCGCCTCGGCCCTGTCGGCCGGCGATGACCAGACCTTGCTGGTCGATAAGATCATCGCGGCCATGGACCTTCCGTCTCGTCGAGAGACCTCGCTAGCTGTGTCCGAGGACACCGACGACGGCATGCAGTGGCTGGCCAAGACGATCGGCAAGATCAACAGCGGCCTCGACCCGCGATTCTCCGTTCCGCGCCGCATCACCGTTCTGGTTCCTTCCGAGAGCCTCAAGGCCACTGGCGACCTCAGCATCGTCGACACCAAAGGCGTCGAGACCATCACTCAGCGCCCAGACCTGCGCGGCTATATCGACGACCCACGCACGCTCGTCGTCCTTTGCAGCAAGTTCCCCGACGCCCCGAACGCCACCGTCCAACGCATCCTACGCGAGAACGAGGAGGCCGGCTCCGATTCCGCGGCCATGAAGCGCGAGGTCCTGCTTGTCCTGCCCCGCAACGACGAACCGCTGCAGGTGCTCAACGAGACCGATACGCCGATGTCCCGAGCCCTGGGTTGCGCCATGCGTCGCGACGAGATCGGCCACGCGTTGTCCGGCGCCGGTCTGCCGCGCATCGCCGTGACGTTCTACGACGCCCACGCCGACAAGCCCGAGACAGTTTGGGCCTCCTTGCGTGAACAGATCCAGCAGATGCGCGGCGTCTATATCGAACGTCTGAATCGCACCGTTCGCGACGTGGCCGAACTTGTCTCCAACGTCCAGGTCGTCAAGACCCGTGGCGCGCGCAAGAGCATCGAGGACGTCTTCGACCGCCTGGCCGAGCGCATTTCCGCCCTGCCTGGCGTTCGCCGGCCGGCCCACCAAAACCTGATCGACCAGTTGGCCGCCAGCCACCAGAGCTCGGTGGCGGCAGCCATGCTCCGGCACGGAGACTGGCCCAACTTCTCGATGCTCCACATCCTGGGCGTGGGCGTCCGCCAGGACGCCAACCTGCGGTCCATCGAGCACTTTTCGCGGATCGAGCATATTCTAGAGGACGCTGAGCAGGAGTACGCGGAACTGGCGGCCGTCCGAGCAGTCATCGGCAGCCTTCGCGACCGCGTCGCCAAGTGGAAGCAGGACTTCCTGGCGCAATCGCAATCGATCGGCAGCGACGCCTTCAAGGACACCCTCCTGAGCCAGCCCTCGGTCTGGACCAGTTCGGTGAACCGTTATGGGACCGGCGTGCCCGGCTACAAGCGTGAACTGGCTCATATCTGGCAGGCCTTCTTCGAGACCGAGGCTCCCGACAAGGCCCGCGCCGCCGTGGAGGCCCGATTGGCCGAGGCCTGGTCAACGATCATCATCGAGCCCCTGCTCGCGGCCACGCGGGCCGGCACGGAAGACTAGGGATGGGATCGCTCAAGCACTATCAGGAGGAAATGACCGAGGGAGGCCTCAGCCTCTTTGGCCTGGCGGGAAAGCACGTCTGCCGACGCTGCCTGAAGGACGTGGGGCTGAAGGCCTTCGCCAAGGCGCATGCCGCCGCCCAGGCCTGCAGTTACTGCGAGCGCACCGCCAGGAAGCCGATCGCCGCGCCGATGGTCGAGCTTGTCCGCTTCATGGACCAGCGCCTCCAGCTTGAGTTCGACATTCCCGAAAATTGCCTGTTCCTAGACCGGGAAAGCGAAAGCGGCTGGATGGGCGATGTGACCGACACCATCGACCTGGTGGACGACACATTGCAGCTCGAGTTCGCCAAGACTGCCGGCCCGAGTCTGCGCGACGACATCATCAGCGGCTTGGGCGATCGCCAGTGGTGCCAGCGGGACCCCTACGGCCCTCGCCCCCATGAGCCGATCGCCACTAGCTGGTCGCTGTTCCAGCGCGTTCTCATGCATGAGCGGCGCTTCTTTTTCCTCCAGTACGACACCCCGTCCCTGACGCGGCGGATGAAGAAGGAGGAGGCGGGCTACGACCTGGCTGGCTGGCTGCAGGCGCTGGCCAGCTACTGCGAGCGGGCAAACCTTTTCAAAACCCTGCCCCGGGGCTCTCAAATCTATCGCGCGCAGAAGAAGCTGGACCCCAGCCTTGCGCCCTTCGACGCCGCCCGCATGGGGCCGCCCCCAAGCGATCTCGCCATCCAGGCCAACCGCATGAGCCCGCCCGGAATTTCGATGTTCTATGGCGCGGAGGACCAGGCGACGGCCCTGCTCGAAACGGTCGACGTTGCCGGCAACTACGCGACGGGCCTATTTGCCACCCGCAAGGACCAGATCATCCTGGACCTGTCGCAGCCGCCGCCGTTCCCATCGCTGTTCGATATGGACAAGGCCGCCGACCGGATGTGGGCGACCTTCATGCACGGGTTCCGCAGGGACTTTGCTCGCCCGATCGCGCGCGACGAGCGCGTCCATGTCGAGTACGTGCCCACTCAGGCCGTGACGGAATACTTTCGCACGTCCGTGCGGTTCGACGGCCGTGCGATCAAGGGGATCAAGTATCGCAGCACCCGGGACGGGGCGATCTGCTACGTCCTGTTCGCCAATCAGTCGTCGGTCGTGGGGTCGCGGTCGGCCAGACGGCGCAAGCACGGTAGGCCGTGGTTGAAGATGATCGGTTACAGCGAAACCATGGCCACGCCGGCCTGAAGTCGGCGCCCGGACGCGCAAGCTAGCCGCCGCTCGCGCGCCTTCTCTTCGCCACCGCCTGTCTTTGCACGCCAGGCCTCGACCGTCCCCGGATCCTTGTTGCCGCTGGGGATTCCCGGCCTTCTTTAGTTAGCCCGATCCCCGGCGAAACGCTGGGCCCTGTCGAGGCTGACCCGTGTCGCTGCACCCGCTCAGAAGCGAATCCGCCGCCCGCGGCGCCCGCATGCTGCGCACCGCGATGGGCGTCCAGATCGCCGCCTGGCTGGCCGCGCCCGACGTGGTCGAGGTCATGCTCAACCCGGACGGCCGGCTGTGGATCGACCGGCTCGGCGCGGGGCTGACCGACACGGGCCGGCATCTCGGCTTCGAGGACGGCGAGCGGATCATCCGTCTGGTAGCCCACCACGTTGGGGCCGAGGTGCATGGCGGCTCGCCCCGCGTCTCGGCCGAACTGCCCGAAGGCGGCGAGCGGTTCGAGGGCCTGCTGCCGCCGGTGGTGGCGGCGCCGACCTTCGCGATCCGCAAGCCCGCCGGCCAGGTCATCCGCCTGGCGGCCTACGTCTCGGCCGGGGTCATGCGCCAAGGCCAGGCCGACGTCTTGCGCGCCGCCGTCCATGAGCGTCGCAACATCCTGATCGCCGGCGGCACGTCGAGCGGCAAGACCACCCTGGTCAACGCCTTGCTGGCCGAGCTCGACAACAGCGACCAGCGCGTCGTCCTGATCGAAGACACCGCCGAGCTGCAATGCGCGGTCGCCAACCGGGTGACGATGCGCAGCAGGGACGGGGTCGCCTCCCTCACCCAGCTTTTGCGTTCGACCCTGCGGCTGCGGCCCGACCGGATCATCATCGGCGAGGTGCGCGGCCCCGAGGCGCTGGATCTCATCAAGGCCTGGGGCACGGGCCATCCAGGCGGGGTGGCCACCCTGCACGCCGGTTCAGCCCTGGGCGCGCTGCGCCGACTTGAGCAGTTGATCCAGGAAGCCGTCGTCACGGTTCCCCGCCCCCTGATCGCCGAAACCATTGACCTGATCGCTGTCCTGGTCGGCCGCGGCGGGCAGCGCCGCCTGACACAACTCGCCGCCGTCCAGGGCCTGGCCGACGGCGACTACGCCCTCACCCCGCTTGGAGACCCATCATGACCTCTTCCAAAGCATCGCTTGGGATCACAGCCGCGCGCCGCAAACGCCGACTGCTGGCCGGCACCATGCTCGATCGTTTCGGCGTCGGTCTGATCACCACGGCAGGTCTGCTCTACGCCCTGCCGGCCCAGGCGGCGGGATCGTCCATGCCGTGGGAAGCCCCGCTGCAATCGATCCTGGAATCGATCGAAGGGCCGGTCGCCAAGATCATCGCGGTGATCGTCATCATCACCACGGGCCTGGCCCTGGCGTTCGGCGACACGTCCGGGGGTTTCCGCCGGCTGATCCAGATCGTCTTTGGACTGTCGATCGCGTTCGCCGCCTCCAGCTTCTTCCTCAGCTTCTTCAGCTTTGGCGGCGGGGCGCTGGTCGCATGAACCAGCCTGGGGACATGGCCACGCCAGCCGGATTCTTCGCGCCCGTCCACCGGGCCCTGGTCGAGCCCATCCTGCTGGGCGGCGCGCCGCGCACCGTCGCCATCGCTAACGGCACCCTGGCCGCGGCCCTGGGCCTTGGCCTGCGGCTGTGGGTCGCCGGTCTCGTCCTCTGGGCGATCGGCCACGCGGCGGCGGTGTGGGCGGCGCGGCACGACGCGCAGTTCGTGGAGGTCGCGCGCCGCCACCTGCGCTACCCCGCCTACCTGCGGACCTGACGCGATGATGCGCCTGGCCGCCTACGGCAATACGGATTCGCTGCTGGCCGACTTCCTGCCCTGGGCGGCCCTGGTCGCGCCCGGCGTCGTCCTCAACAAGGACGGCGCCCTGCAGCGCACCGCGCGGTTTCGCGGCCCCGACCTCGACAGCGCCACGCCGTCCGAATTGGTCGCCGCCACCGCGCGCCTCAACAACGCCCTGCGCCGGCTGGGTTCGGGCTGGGCGCTGTTCGTCGAGGCGCGCCGCGACCCGGCGGCTGGCTACCCCGCCGCCCTGTTCCCCGACCCGGCCTCGGCCCTGGTCGATCTGGAACGCCGCGAACAGTTCGCCGAGGCGGGCGCGCATTTCGAGAGCCGCTACTATCTGACCTTCGCCTGGCGGCCGCCGGCCGAGGACGCTGCCCGCGTCGAGGGCCTGATGATCGAGGGCCGGGCCCATCGCGGGATAGACGCCTGGGAGCAGGCCAAGGGCTTCATCCAGCGCACTGACCGCATCCTGCATCTGGTCGAGACCTTCATGCCACAGGCGGCCTGGCTCGATGACGCCCAGACCCTGTCGTTCCTGCACGGCGCGGTCTCCACGACCCGCCAGGCCGTCCGCGTCCCCGAGACGCCGATGCACCTGGACGTGCTGCTGGCGACGGAGCCGCTGAGCGGTGGGCTTGAGCCCCGGCTCGGCGATCAGCACCTGCGCATGCTGACCATCGTCGGCTTTCCCAGCGCCACCTACCCCGGGATCCTCGACGACCTCAACCGCCTGGCCATTCCCTACCGGTGGACCACGCGGGCGTTGATGCTCGACAAGACCGACGCGGTGAAACTGCTGTCGCGCATTCGCCGCCAGTGGTTCGCCAAGCGCAAGTCGGTGGCGGCGATCCTCAAGGAGGTGATGACCAACGAGGCCTCGGCCCTCGTCGACTCCGACGCCGCCAACAAGGCCGCCGACGCCGACGCGGCGCTGCAGGACCTCGGCTCCGACGACATCGGCCAGGCCTTCGTGACTACCAGCGTGGTGGTCTGGGACGCCGATCCGCAGGCCGCCGCCGACAAACAGCGGCTGGTGGAGAAGGCCATCCAGGGTCGCGACTTCACGGTGATCGCCGAAACGGTCAACGCGGTGGAGGCCTGGTTCGGCGGCCTGCCCGGACAGGTCTACGCCAATGTCCGCCAGCCGCCGATCTCGACGATCAACCTAGCGCACATGATGCCGCTGTCGGCGGTGTGGGCCGGGCCGGCGCGGGATGCGCACCTTTCCGCCCCGCCGCTGCTGCAGGCGGCCACCGACGGCGCCACCCCGTTCCGCTTCTCGCTGCATGTCGGCGACGTCGGCCACACCCTGGTCGTCGGGCCGACTGGCGCGGGCAAGTCGGTCCTGCTGGCGATCATGGCGCTGTCCTTCCGGCGCTATGCCGGCGCCCAGGTCTTCGCCTTCGACTTCGGCGGGTCGATCCGCGCCGCGGCCCTGGGCATGGGCGGCGACTGGCACGACCTCGGAGGCCAGGGCGGCGGAGCGCCGCTCCTCCAACCCCTGGCCGCCATCGACGACCTGGACGAACGCGCCTGGGCCACCAACTGGCTGGCCGCCCTGCTGGCGCGCGAGGGCGCGCAGATCACGCCGCAGGTGCGTGACCACCTGTGGTCGGCGCTGGGCGCCCTGGCCTCGGCCCCGGTCGAGGAGCGCACGCTCAGCGGCCTGGCCGCCCTGCTCCAGGTCGGCGCCCTCAAGCTGGCCCTGCAGCCCTACTGCGTCGGCGGCGCGGCGGGAAGGCTGCTGGACGCAGAACGGGAAAGCCTTGGAGCCGGCGACATCCAGGCTTTCGAGACCGAGGGTCTGATCGGCTCGCCCGGCGCGCCGGCGGTGCTGGCGTACCTGTTCCATCGCATCGAGCACCGGCTCGACGGACGGCCGACCCTGGTGATCGTCGACGAAGGCTGTAGGCGCAATATCCGACACCGGGCCGAGGCTCGGGCCTCACGACTTGAACCGCACGGCATTTCACCGTACATTATGGAGAACCAAAGGACATGGCCATGGCGCTCGCCGCATCTCCCGCCGCCGCTCCCCGGGAACCCAAGAAGGAGCGGATCGAACTGCGGGTCGCCGCCTCGGCCAAGGACCTGATCCAGCGGGCGATGGCGATCAGCGGCCTGACGGCCGGGGACCTGGCCTATGAGGGCGCGCGCCGGGTGCTCGACGAGCATGAGCGCATGGTGCTGACCGGGGCCGATTCCCGGGCGTTCCTCGACGCCCTGGCCGATCCACCGGCGCCGAACGAGCGCCTGGTCGCCGCCGCCCGTCGCTACAAAGCCGTGATCGGCTAAGGCTTGCCCCTCACCATCGCCGCGCTCGACAAGGCCCACGACCGGTCGGCCTTCCGCCGCGGCCAGCCCGCCCTCGACGACGGGTTCGCCAAGCGCGCCGGCCAGGACGATCGCCGCAAGATCGCCCGGGTGTTCGTCGCCCTGGACGAGACCCAGGCCGTTGTCGGCTTCTACAGCCTGGGCGCCTTCACCCTGGCCGTGACGGACGTCCCCGACGATGTCGCCAAGACACTGCCGCGCTACGACGCCATCCCCGCCGCCCTGATCGGCCGCCTGGCCCGCGACGAGCGGGTCAAGGGCCAGGGCCTGGGGGAGATCCTGCTGGTCGACGCGATCCGCCGGATCCTCTCGGCCAGCCGGGCCCTGGCGGTGTTCGCCATCCTGGTCGACGCCAAGGACGACAAGGCGGTCGCCTTCTACGAGGGTTTCGGCTTTCGGCCCTTCCCCTCGCAGCCGAACCGGCTTTTCCTGCTCACCGCCACGGCCGCCGCGGCCCTGGAGCAAGCCTGATGAACGCATCGCCCGGACCGAAGATGAAGACCTCGCTGGACCATCTGCCGGCCGGCAAGCGCCTGGAACTCGCCTTCGTGGTCGAGACCCTGCGCGAGGGCTTCGCCGAGGCGCTGTCGCGCCGGACCATGCCGCGCTATCGCAACGGCAAGCTTCTGAAGATCATCCTGTTCGGCAGCTACGCCCGCGGCGACTGGGTCGAGGACCCCAAGGGTCGCTACTTCTCCGACTATGACCTGCTGGTCGTCGTCAACCACGAGGACCTGGCGGACCTGGAGGAGTTCTGGAGCAAACCCGACGCCACGCTCCTACGAGAGCTCGCCTCGGGCGAACGTCTGCGCACCCAGCCCAGCTTCGTGGTCCACAGCCTCGACGACGTGAACGAGCAGCTACGCCAGGGCCGATACTTCTTTACGGACATCCTGAGAGACGGGATCACGCTTTTCGAGGAAGGCGGCTTTCCGTTCGCCAAGCCTCAGCCGCTTTCGCCGACTGACGCATACACGCAGACATCTGAGTATTTCGAAGAATGGACAAGAAGTGCGGGGACGTTTTTTCGGGGCGCGAAATTCTATCGTGCTGACGGAAGCCCGAAAGAAGCGGCCTTCTCACTCCACCAAGCCGCCGAGAAATTTTACCACGCCGTCACTTTGGTCCTGACGCTCTACAGTTCGAAGACCCATCGCCTGAACCTGCTGCGCGACCGGGCAGAAGAACTGGACAACCGCTTGGTCGGCATCTGGCCTCGAACCAACAAGTTCGAGCGGGTTTGCTTCGACCTGGTCCGCCGCGCCTATGTCGAAGCCCGCTATTCATCGGCGTACCAGATCAACGCCGAACAATTGGACTGGCTGGAGAACCGGGTCGAAGCGTTGCAGGAGGCAGTGGTGGCTATTGCACGAGAGCGGGTCGACGCTCTTCGGCAGGCAGCGGCTTGAGCGAACTCAGCCTATTGAATGGGTGGGATGCCTAGCAAACGCCGCCCGCACTAGGCCGTAAATCCCAAAAGCTTGGACGAACTCCAATCAGTTGAAAGCTTGACTATTTCCCGCCTGACGGGTGATCGTTATCCATGCTTTTTTCGGATGTCGGGCCCAGCAGAGATAAGATCTACGACACGCTGGCCCAGGCTTTGTCTGGTGACAGCGCTCGCGTCTATGTCGACGCCAGCCTGCTGATCCACAGCTATGAGATCAGTCCGGCGGCGCGCGATGAACTGCTGGCCGCTTTGGAAGGATTTGGAGACAAGGTTGTTGTGCCGCTGTGGGCGGCGCGCGAAACCTGGGACTTCATGAGAGGGCGCATTTCAGGCAAGCCCCTCGTCGCCGCAGCCACGCGGGTCAAGGGCGAGCTGGACAAGTTTCGCTCGGAAGCTCTGCGTTACGTTGACGATGACACAGTCGCCGAGCTCACCAAGGAGCAGTTCCAAGCGCGTCTGGATGAGGCGGCCGGAAACTACCGCGAACTGATCAATCAGGTCGCCAATTTCCAACCGAAGAGCGACGTCACCACTTCCAAGCTGGCGCCGTTTATCGAACAACGCCGCCTGAAATCAGACCTTTCACCCATCGTCGAGCGAGTAAGCCGAGTTGGCGTGTTTAGGGCTTCCCATGGCATCCCGCCCGGCTTCGCCGATGTTCCTACCGCCAACGGCGACCCCGACACCGCCGAGGAACGACCACAATTACCTAGGGGAAAAGGGAAACAGAAGAATGCGCACGGCGATCTGATCGTCTGGTTCGAAGCCTTGGCCGACTGCAAAGTCGCGAACGTCGAGCACCTGGTCATCTTAACGCGGGACGTCAAGAAGGGGGACTGGGTCTATGCACCCGACAAGCTCCAGGACGAAGCCGGCTCGGGCCTGCAGCAGAACAACGGCGGCGTGACGCTGCCTTCGCCATTGCTGGTCAGCGAGGCGATGTCGGAATGTCCCAACCTCCAACATCTGCATGTCGTGTCCCTCGAGATGCTCGCCAACGTTCTGCAACGAACCCTGCGCATCCAGGTCCCTAGTCTCGCCGCCGCCATCCAGGCCAGCCCTGATCGCCCCAACCGCAGAGGTGCCGGGGGCGAAAGCAGACCGGGCACCGGGGCCGCGCCCGACCAGGCCGACCGCGCCGCCTTTGAATCTTCGGATATGATCTACGAACTCCAGGCCGGTGATCCGATTGACGAGTTGCTCGGGACCTTGGCCATCGAAACTTGGGACAGCCAGAACGAGGCGGCCCTGCAGCTTGAACCCCTGCTGCCGAGCGCCAACCGCAGCCAGCTTATGCACATCGGGCGCTCGTTGGTCGCGGCGGCCAATGAGAGCGCTCTGGACCCGGCCGAGGTCCTCGCCCGCGCCCTGGCCGAGCAAGACGCCGGCTACCGCCCCATGCTGCTGGTGGGCATGCTCGCGGCCGTCTATGTCGAGGACAACGGAGAACCCAAGAAGCCAAAAGCGGCCGCCGCCGTGGCCAGTCTCCTCTATGAGCACGAAGCCGACGCCGCGTTGGCCGACGCCTATGATGCGATCCTCAATAGACTTGCGGCGCAGAAAAACGCCTATCTTGCCTTGCCGCGAGACCACGCTGCGGCGATTCCCTTGATAATCACCGCCGAGGGCCAGGTGCTACGGTCGGTGACAGCGTTCAACACCGCCTTGCTGGAGGAAGACGCCCCGGCCTCACGGCGCCTTCGCCGCTCAAACCCCAACGTGAAAGTAACGGTGGCCGAGCTCGTCGCCGAAATCGCCCGTGAATTCGTTGTCCCCGCCGCCATGCTTCAGGCCAACATGCTTGAAGACAGTGTCCTGCAGATTCCAGAGAGCCTAGGCTTCGTCGCCTGGGGCCCCAACACAGGTTCATTCCTGCGATGAAGACCCCCACTCCAGCATCGGCCGCTGCGGCCCCTGACCCTATCGAGGTTGGCGCCTTCTTCCTGGAGACCCTGACGACGGGTATGTACGAGGACCCGTTCCACTGCATTCGTGAGTACGTGCAAAACAGCCAGGACGCGATCTACGACGCGGCTCGCGAAGGCCTGATCAAGTCAACCGACGGTCAGATCCTTATCAGCACTGGCGGCACTCCCAAAAGCCCGTCCCTGACCATTCGCGATAACGGCACCGGCATCGCGCTAGCGAAGGCCTATTCGACCCTGGTGTCACTGGGCGCAAGCCGCAAGCGGCCCAGCCAACATGCCGGCTTCCGGGGTATCGGACGTCTGGCGGGCATCGCTTACTGCACCACTCTGCGTTTTCGCACCAAGGCCAAGGGCGAGGCTGAGGGGACAATCGTCGAATATGACTGCGGCCTGGTCCGGGGGTTCCTCAAGCCCGGCTCGGTCCCCATCGACGTGCGCGACGTCATGCGTCAGGCGGTCAAGACCTCCCGCTTCCAGGAAACCGACGAGCAACATTACACGGAAGTGGAAATGCTTGGGCTCACCAGCCTTGGTCTAGAATTCGTCGAGCCGGAAAAGCTCCACCCCTACCTGAGCCAAGTCGCTCCCGTCGAATACGCCGACGAATTCACCTTCGCCGAACGGATCCGGTCTCTGGCCACCACCCATGGCGATACCCTGGCCATCGTGCAGCTGGACACTAAGCCCAAACGCACGCGCGTTCCCATCCACAAGCCCTACCAGAACACCGCCGCTGTCGGTGGCCTAGGCAAGCGCGCGGCGACCTCGACGCTTTACGACATCGAGCCGTTCGGCTCGCGCGAACTTGGTTGGTATGGCTGGATCGGAAAATCCAACTTCGCCGGTGAGCTGACGGACGACACTGTCGCCGGCGTGCGCTTTCGCGTCCGAAACATCCAGGTCGGTGATCAGCGGATCATTGAGGACATGACCGAGGACCTGACCCATTCGCGCACAGAGCGCCGGCTACAGCGCTGGGCGATGGGCGAGATCTTCATTACCAGCACCCAGGTAGTGCCCAACGCCCGTCGCGACGGGTTCGAAGACAGCCCCGCCTGGCGGGAAATCCGCCGTGATATTCGCGACAAGGTGGCCACTCGGGTGATCAAGTTGATCCGCGACGCGTCCACCAGTCGCTCGACGCTTAAGGCCGTGGTCGAAGAGGCCGGCAAGATCGCCGGCGCCGTCAACGTCGACAAGACCACCACGCTGGGCAAGACCAATCTGCAGCAGCGGATCAACAAGCAGCTTGCGATTCTCAACTCCAATAAGGTTGCCGGCGTTGATCCCAAGCAGGTCAGCGAACTAGTATCCAAGCTCAAGCAGTTCCAGGAGACGTTGGCGAAGATCCGGATCGAAGATCCACCGCCTCCATCTCCGCCGGCCCCACCCGCATCACCGCCATCGCCGCCACCTCCCCCCCCCTCGCCTGAACCCGGGCCTGGTTCATCCGATGAAGCCGGCGACGCTGACTTCGATGGCGAGGTTGTCGAGCTAGCCATCGTGCACGCCGTCCTCGTGGACGAACTGGGCCAAGAAGATGCCACGCGCCTTGTGAAACTCATCCGCGAGCGCAGCGACGACTAAGCGCTCCAACAAAAAAGTTGAAGGCGCCAGCTTGCTACGTCCCCGATCGACGTGGCGCGCGGCTCATGTTACGATTCGCGCTTAGGGCGAGGGCACTATGGCCGGAAAACGCATTCTTCTTCTTGAGCCTGGGTATAAGAATAAATATCCACCCCTGGGTTTAATGAAGATCGCCGCCTATCACGGCCCTCACGGCAAACGTGACCAAGTCAAATTCGCTAAAGGTCCAGATCCGACGCTGAAGGATACGGCATGGGATAGAATCTATATAACCACGTTGTTCTCGTTCGAATACCGGAAGATCGCTGAGACCATCGATTTCGCACTCGATGTGGTGGGCGGGCGTTCCGAGCGGGTGTTTGTCGGCGGCATCGCGGCCTCCCTGATGAACGAGCGCTTTCGCGACGAGCCGCGCTGGGCGGGGGTGCGTTTCATCAAGGGCCTGCTGACCCAGGCGCCAGCCGCATCGCTGGAGTTGGACGAGTTCGCCGAGGAACTCTACGCCGACGACATCGACGGCACGCCTATCGAAGACTTGGTGCCTGACTACACAATCCTCGACCAAGTCGATTATCGATATCCCGTCCGCGACGCCTATTTCGCCTACGCCTCGCGCGGCTGCATCCGCAAATGCCATTTCTGCGGCGTCCCCAAGCTGGAGGGAGCTCAGCGCGACGTAGAGTCGCTGACCGCCATGATCCGCGCCATCGAGGAGCGTCACGGACCCAAGCGCGATCTGCTGCTGATGGACAACAACGTCGTGGCCTCGCCGCGCTTCAAGGAGCTGATGGCCGAGATCCGCGACCTGGGCTTTGCAGCCGGCGCCAAGCTGCAGCGGCCCGGCGAACGGGTCGCCTCCCAGCGCCGCGTCGACTTCAATCAAGGCGTCGATGCGCGGATCCTAGCAAAGGATCCGATGTATCTGCGGGAGCTGTCGACCATCGCTCTACGGCCACTGCGCATCGCCTTCGACCACCTGGGCCTCAAAGGCCCTTACGAGAAGGCAGTGCGTTACGCCCACGAGTTTGGGCTGCATGAGCTGTCCAACTATATGCTCTACAATTTCCATGACGATCCCGCCGACCTCTTCGAGCGTATGCGGCTGAACGTGACGCTGAACGAAGAGTTGGGGGTACGCATTTGGTCGTTCCCGATGCGCTATCAGCCCACTGACCGGCCCGACCGCGGCTTCATCGGTGCCAAGTGGACCCGCTACCAGTTGCGCTCGCTGCAGATCGTACTGCAGGCAACCCACGGCGTGGTCAGCGGCGAGCCGCAGTTCTTCAAGCATGCCTTCGGCGACACCTACGCCGACTTCGAAGCCATCCTCGCTCGGCCACACCATTTCATCTTCAATCGTGAATGGTACGAGAAGCTCGGCGGCCGGGAGGAGTTCGAGCGCTATAGTGCCCTAATGAGCCAGCTGGACGCCGGGGCGAAGACAGCCCTCCTGGCGCGGCTGTCGTCTAAGGACCCCAGCCGCTACGGCGAGCTGATCGAGGCCGAGAGCGAGCCGAAGTTCAAGGCGCTGCTGGCCTTCTACCTGCCCATTTCCAAGGATCGGGAGCGGGAAATCTGGCGCGTCCAGCGCGACCTGGCTGACGAGATCGACGACGTATGCGACATGCCCGACGATGAGCGTGTCGAAGACGCGGGCCTCAACGAGGACATCGACATTGGCATCGACGGCCTGGCCGCCTAGGAGAGATGCTGATGACCAAGGCCCAGCTTTCCGCATCGCCCAGCCTGGCGGCTCGCAAGCCTAAGCGCGTCACGCCAGCGACCAGTGACATGATCACCATCGGCAAGGACGTTCTGGAGCTGCTTAGCAGCGCCATGTACGTCGATCCGCTGACCATTTATCGCGAGTACGTCCAAAACGCCGCTGACGCCATCGACGAGATGCGGGCCGCCGGTGGTCTTGAGCAAGACGAACGCGGTAAGGTCGAGATCGCCATCGACCCGCTCGAGCGGTCGATCAAAATCCGCGACAACGGCTCGGGCATCGTCGCCAACCGGGCCGCCGCGACCCTGCTGTCGATTGGGGCCAGCGGCAAGCGCGGCACCTCGGCACGCGGCTTTCGCGGCGTGGGACGCCTTGCGGGCTTGGCCTATTGCCGCCAGCTAACCTTCCGCACCCGGGCCCAGGGGGATGAGCGCGTCACTGAGGTGATCTGGGACTGCCTGAAACTGAAATCCACGCTCCGCGACGTCACCCAGACCGACGACCTCCCCGGCGTCATGCAGCGGATCGTGTCGATCGGCGACCTCGACGGAACCGACTATCCCGAGCACTTCTTCGAGGTGGAGCTGACCCAGGTCGTGCGTTTGCGCAAGGACGTGCTGCTCAACCCTCAGTTGGTCGAGGCCTATCTGGCGCAGGTCGCGCCGGTACCGTTCGCCGAAGATTTCAGGCACGCCGCCGCGATCAATGCCCACCTGGGCTTGCATGCGCGGCTGGCCAACCTGCAGATCACCATCGGGCCTGACGGCGTTCCGATCACTCGGCCACATCGCGACGCGTTTGCTATCTCTGATACCATCCAGGACAAGGCCGCCGAGCTGGAGCTTTTGACGTTCGACGGCGACAACGGCACTTCGGCAGTCGGCTGGATTCTGCACCACAGCTATCTGGGCCACATCAGCGTGAAGTCTCAGATCGGCGGTCTACGACTTCGTGCCGGCAACGTGCAGGTGGGCGGCCATGATTTAGCGGAAGAGGCTTTCCCCGAGCCGCGCTTCAACGGCTGGTCGATCGGCGAAATCCATGTCGTCGATCGGATGGTGCTACCCAATGCCCGCCGCGACCATTTCGAACAGAACACCCATTTTTCGAACCTGATGGCTCAGTTACTGCCTGTTGGCCGATCGATCGCCAGACGCTGCCGAATGGCCTCTGTTGAACGCCATCGCGACCGTGAAGCGCGACAGGAAGTCATCAAGGCAAGCAGCCTCGTCATCGATATCGGGCCGGCTGCCGAGCTGGAGATGGCACAGTTCGTAACGAGGACGCGGGAGGTCTTAGCGAAGGTCAATGCACCAGAAGCTCGTGAAGCACTGGCGGAACTAGATAAACTGCAAAAATCCAGTTCACTAATCTCCAGGACCAATCAACAAGATCATCTCAGCCAGTCTTTTTTCAATTTTCTCAATCAAACAGAAGTTTCTCAAGCTGAGGCCAGCGAGGCCTTCGCGAAGGCCTTATCCCTAAGATTTGGTGATGCACACTGAGGAAAAGTACCGCCCCTGCATGACAATCAACTTGCCTTAGACTGAGACAAGAACGCCGTCGCAGCCGGGTGTTCTAGGTGACCCAGAAGAGGCAAGCTCTCCATTGGCTGACATGCGGGATGCTGTAACGGAGCGAGCCCAATCTGGCCGTCAACAGCTTCCAACATCGGTAGGGTGAGCATGGCGTCGACGAGCTGCTTGCTGACGCCGGCGAAAACCAGATCCTCGGCGTGGAATTCGAAGACAAAGTGCACCATGCGAGCGTTCTGGTGCCCCGTGTAAGCCAATGGAGGAAGGCATTTGAGGGCGAAGCCGTTTGATTCAGCCACACCACGCATCAGGAGCGGCACGATCGCCTTCAGTCGTTGCTCAACCTCGCCCTTCCCGCGCCCGAGATACCATCCAATATGTCCGCCGGCGTCCATCTGAACCAACCGCTCCAGATAGTCGGCAATGGCCGGACCGACCGTGTTGCGGACGTTGATGGTCAGAAAGAGGATGAAGCTGGCCCCCTTCTGACGCTCAACAAGCTTCCTGAGAGCGTCAAGGCGAGGTGCCTCACCGGTCACCTTGTTGATGAACGCCAACCCACCATCAAAATCGAGATTGTGCAGATCATAGCGGAAACGGGCTTGAGCAGCGCCGCCAGCCTCGCATAGCAAGGGCCGAACCGCAAAGTTGTCCAAGCCGCCCGTGATGATCTCACCGACATCACCCCGAAGGATCTGCAATCCATCGCTCAGGCCTGCTTTGATGGAATTATGCATCAGCTGGGCGGCTGCGTCGTCGGCCAGCGCACGCTTCGCCGGAGATTTGGGCCTTTCCTCGATCGCTGTACGTCGTGAATCGAGGACCCCCTTCCACGCCAGGAGATCCAGCATCCTTGGCCCAGGCATGCCAAAATAAGTCAGCTTGCGGCCAGTGACATCGGCCCAAGCCGCCAAGAGGGGGAGATCCCAGGCGTTCCGGACAGCTTGCTTGTTAGCGGAATCAGCAAACGCCATGCTGGCTGCCTACTCAAGGCCAGAATGGTCGGACAACTTTTCTTCAAGATAGACGATGAAGCGTCTGTATTCCGGCCCTGCCGATGGCAACAGGTCATCAAGCGCTGACTGAAAGATCTCGATAAGCCGTGCAGCTTGCGGATTTAGATCAATGGCGCTTTCCGACACCAAATCATTCAATGTCCGGGGTGCGGGAGGAGGAGGAGTCGGCGTCGATTCCGAAGAACCATCGCGCTCAGCCGCCTTCTTTCTCTTGGCGATTTCACCGCCAGGATTGACCACCAATCGACTCAAAGCCTTGCGCAAATTCTTCGCTTGACTTGAAAGCGTATCGACACGCGCCAATAGCACTGTGTCTTGACCAATTGCTCGCTTACGCGATTTCAGGTCGTCGATGATGTTTCCAATTTCGGTAATTCTCTCGAGATCGGATTCCTCGAGTATTCTTTCGTTGGCTGTGTCGAGATTGTAGTCCTTTTCCAAATTGTCGAGCTGTTTGGACCATTTTTCAATCTGCTCTTCCGCCTTAGCTTTGGCTTGGAAACGCTCGGCTGCTGGCTTCAATGCCTTTCGAAAATCCTCCAGCAGCGCGAGTTCCAGTGCGCTCTTGGCCGCACTAGTTTCAAAATCGTTCCGCTCAGCGTTAGGGACAACCATGGGGTCAACGACATAGACTTCGCCCGTAAACCACGGATAGAGCTGCGGGCGCGGAAATAGGCCACGAAGCCTCTCGCGATCGCCGATCGAAAACCCTTTTACCTTATAGACGAAGCCCTCAAATTGAGGCTTGTCTTCCTTTGGTTCAAGGCGGGCCCGCGCCTGGTTGAGACAAGCCCAATAGAAACCAACCATGACTCCGGAGGTATTTCGCACTTCACGGAACATGGGAGCGGCAAGAGCCAAGTTCAGTATTGGGTCAGGTTTTTGGTCGCGCTCTGGGTCTTCAGCATATTCCTGAAGCTGCTTGTGCGTTGGCCCGTATTTTTGAACGATTTCCTCGAGCTGCCCGTCTAGTTGCAGCTTCACTCGGATAGGATTGTAGCCTGGAACGGCTTCTTTCAGCCGCGCCTCGATTACAGCGCCGTGCTTAAAAGACTGATCGAATGCAATTGGCAAATTCTGGAGCAAATATTCACGTAACCGCCGACGATCTGACAGCAGCGCTATGTGTTCAGCCTGAATATCCCGAAGTTCGATTGTCGTGAAGTGCTCCTCGACCTCATCATCCTCCTGACGCGAGATGGTCGTATGCTGAGTAAGAAGATCAACTAACGAGGTTCGAACAGCATCTGGGTCATTCCGCTCAATCTCCAACTGCGCCTTCATGCGAGCGAACTCGAAAGTCATCCGATGCACGATCGGAGATCCCGCTCGCTTGGAGGTGACAAGCAGTTGGCGGCAAAGGTCGAAGCCGGAATAGATGCCGATGCCTCGAAACCCGACGTGCTGGGCGATCGACTTCGGCGACAAACCGAATTTCTTCGCTTCTAAAAGCTCAGCCAAACCCATGCCCACACCGTCGTCGAAGATCATCGCGGTGTTGCCGGTGATCTTGAGCGTGATGGTGGTGGCGCGGGCGTCAACGCCATTTTGCGCATACTCGCGCAAGCAATCGAGCGGATTTGTGTAGAGACCCTTCGACAGGATGGCGATAAGTTCGCCGCCGATATCGCCCGACAACGCTTGGAGCTGGATAGGTTTACCGCCTGGCGTGGCGAGTTCTTTTGAGAGCGTATCAAACAATGAAGGCTGGTTGTCGGGAACGACCTGCTGAGCCGACTTTTTCGAGGCCATTGAAGACGTCCCTATAGAATCAGCGTGGGAGAGACCGGCCCACCCCGAACCACCATATCGAAATAGATCGGCGTTCCGCCAGCAAGTCTGGCGGTCCACCCGAGCATCGGCTCCGGTGTTGCTGCCTGACATCCTCGACATGCTGAGCAACACCAACGGCCTCCCTACCCCAAACAGCCTTGGCGCGGCGAGCAACAAAACAAGGGAGGAGGCCGGTCGGCTGTCAGAAGTCTTCCAATTGCCGCCGACCGCGCCTCCACCTAGTGTTGCCCCGCGGGCGCCGCCCTATAGGCCTCGACCTGGAGCCGGGGGTCATCGGCGGCGGTCGCGGCTGAAATCGGCGGGCTTCTGCGTTGCCGAGGTTCCAACGCCCGCCCCCTCCTCCCCTCCAGGCAAGGCCGCTTGCGCAAAGCCGCCGATTGATTCAGGATTCCCCGGCTGGCGCTGATGGCGCCGGTGGGGCGTGGAAACCCCGTGCGACGTCTAGTGCCATAGCGACGAGCCTGCCCGGCTGGCCGCTCGCGTCCGGATTGCCGGTGCGCGCCAACGTGTCCGCGTCCGCGCGGCCGCGCGCCCTTGCCCGCCCCTGTGTTTCCAACGGCGCCCCTCCGAGACGACGGAGTTGGCGATGGAGCAGCGCAGTCCCCGGGCGGCGGCCCAGCCCGAACAGGGCTGGGACGATGAGCCCAGCCTTGAGGTCCTCTATCGCCGGTACGCCCCTTGGCTGGGCGCGATGCTGCGCAAGCGGTTCGGCCAGGGCTTCGAGGCGGAGGCCGACGACGTCGTCCAGGAGACCTATGTCCGCATCGCGCCTTACCGCGACGCCGCGACGATCCGGCGGCCCCAGGCCCTGCTGATGCGCGTGGCCACCAACCTGGCGCGCGACGTGTTGCGCCGACGGGTCGTGCGCGGCCGCCACGCCCAGGAGACCGCGGCGGGAGCCGAGCCGCTGGGCCAGGCGATCGACGACCCGATGCAGAACCTGCTGGTCAAGGACCTGATCCTGTCGATTCCCGAGCCCTATCGCGACGTCTTCGTCTTGAGCCGGTTTGGCGGTTTGACCTATGAAGAGATCGCAACACGCTGCGGTCTGTCCATCAAGTCGGTAGAATGGCGCCTGAGCAAGGCCATCGCCCACTGCACCAAGCGTCTTGAGGACTGAGCGGAAGAACGACGCATGAGCCCTTCGTCCGTCCCCACCGACAAAACCCGCGAGCAGGCCGCCGACTGGTTCGCGCGCCTGAACACCCGCGAGGTGTCCGCCGCCGACCTCGAGGCCTTCCGCGTCTGGCGCAAGGAAGCTGGCCACAAGGAAGCCTATGACGAGGTCGATGCCCTGTGGAGGCGCAGCGAGGCGCTGAAGGCCGACCCGGACATCCAGGACGCCCTGGCCGCCGCGCTCGTCCGCGCCGACACGGCCCCGGCCAGCCGACGCGCCAAGCCGGGCTTTCGCCCGATCGTCGGCCTTGGCCTGGCGGCCGCCGTCGTCGCCCTGGTCGGAGGAGGCGTCTTCGTCCTACGCGGCGCCCAGAGCTACGCCACCGATATCGGCCAGCAGCGCCTGGTCCGCCTCGCCGACGGCTCGACGGTGCGGCTCGACACCAACTCCAAGCTCGAGGTCCGGCTCAAGGCGGGGCGACGCGACGTGCGCCTGGTTCGTGGCCAGGCCCTGTTCCAGGTCGCCCATGACCCGGCCCGCCCGTTCGTGGTCGAGGCGGACGGCGCCTCGGTGACGGCGCTGGGCACGCGCTTCGACGTCAAGCACGAGACGGGCGGCGTCCGCGTCACCCTGGTCCAAGGCTCGGTCGAGGTCCGCGCCCGGGAGGGCTCCGCCCCGAAGGTCTGGCGCCTGCAACCGGGCCAGGCGGTGTCGACCAGCCAGCCGGCGGCGACGCCCCGGCCGGTGGACGTTGACGTCGCGACCAGTTGGACGCAGGGGCGGCTGGTCTTCCAGGCCTTGCCGCTGACCCAGGCCGTGGCCGAGGTCAACCGCTACAGCCATGACCGCATCGAGCTGGAGCCCGGCCCCCTCGCCGGCCAGCCGATCACGGCCGCGTTCAACGCCGGCGACACGGAAGCCTTCGTGGCCGCCGTGGCCGAAGTCCACGACCTGAAGATCACCCGGCCGGAAAAGGGCGTCATCCGCCTGAGCGAGGCGAGGACCAAAGACGCGTACCCGTAGGTTTATTTTCGAGGTCTCCAGGGGCGAGGCGGGGATGACGCGTCAATCCCCCGACGTCGCGCGCCGTGCACAGAAGATCCGTCCAACGACGGACGCCGCGCGAACGTCGGAGGGGACTTTATCCGTGCGACATCCGACACTTCGCCGCCATCTTCTGGCGGGCCTCGCCGTTTCGGTCCTGGGGGGACCGTTGATCCTGAACCCCGTCCTGGCCGCGCCGCCAGAGCCGGTCCAGGAGCGGGTCCAGGTCATCGACTTCGACATCCAGCCGGGCTCGCTGGACGCGGCGCTGCTGGCCTTCGCGGCCCAAAGCGGTCGCCAGCTCTTCTACAGTCCCGACCTGGTCGCCGGCCTGCCGTCACCGGGCCTCAAGGGACGCTTGACGCCGGACGAGGCCATCGCGCGCCTTCTTGCCGGCGCGCCGATCCAGATCAGTCGCGGCAAGAGCAATGCGTTCGTCCTGAAGCGGCGCGTGACGCCGGCGACCTTCGCGGCGCCCGCCGCTGGCAGCTTTCCGCGGCAAGGGCCGGAACCGGCGCCCGTCCCAAACGACCCCACCGAACTGACCGCCATCATCGTCACTGGCTCGCTGATCCGCGGGGCCGCCCACGGCGCCTCCCCGGTCGTGACCGTCACCCGCGAGGACCTCGATCGTTCGGGACGCGGCACGGTCGCCGACATGCTGACCGACCTGCCCCAGGCGTTCGGCGGCCGCAGCGCGCCGGACGCGACCCTGGCCAATACCGACAGCTCCGGGTCCAACGCGGCGGTCGCGACCGGCGTGAACCTGCGGGGCCTGGGTCCATCGGCGACGCTGGTCCTGGTCAATGGCCGCCGCATGGCCGGAGCCGGCCTCAAGGGCGATGTCGCCGACGTCTCGGCCCTGCCGGCCGCGGCCGTCGATCGCGTGGAGATCCTGCTCGACGGGGCCTCGGCGCTTTATGGCTCCGACGCGGTCGGGGGCGTGGTCAATGTCATCCTGCGCAAGGATTTCGACGGCGCCGAGACGCGGGCCCGCATCGGGGTGGCCCAGGGGGGCGGCGCGACCGAGCGCCAGGTCGCCCAGACCTTCGGCACCACCTGGCGCGGCGGCCACGCCCTGCTGGCCTATGAACACTACGAGCGCGACGCCCTCGCCAGCGCCGAGCGCGCCTATACCGCCGACGCCGACCTCCGGCCGCTGGGCGGAACCGATCGGCGCCTGATCTACAGCCATCCGGGCAATGTCCTGCTGCTGGACGTCGCGGCCGGAACCTATGTGCCGACCTGGGCCATCCCGGCCGGCCAGCCTGGAACGGGCCTGACGCCCGCCAGCTTCCAAGCCGGGGCTGTCAACCTCGAGAACCAGCGCCTCGGGTCCGACATCCTGCCGCGGCAGGACCGCGACAGCGTCTACCTGGCGTTTGGCCAGACCCTGGCGCCGCGCCTGGAGATCAGCGGCGACGCCCGGCTGAGCCATCGCAAGTTCGCCTACGCCCTACCGGGCGCGGTCGCCAACGTCACCGTCACGCGTAACAATCCGTATTTCGTCTCGCCCAACGGCGCGGCCTCCAACGTCATCGCCTACGCCTTCACCGACGAGCTGGGACCGCTGCGTTCGCGGGGGACGTCCGACAGCCTGGCGGCCTCGCTCGGCGCCGATGTCGATATCGGCGCCACCTGGCGGGCCAACCTCTATGGCGCCTATGCCGAAGAGGTCAGCCGGCGCTCCAGCACGGGCCGCCTCAACACGCGCTTCCTCAGCGAAGCCCTGGGCTCGATCGCCGACGATCCGGCCACCCCCTTCAGCGCCGCGCGCGACGGCTATTTCAACCCGTATGGCGATGGCGGCGCCAACGGCCGCGCGGTGCTGGACTTCATCGGCGGCGGCTATATCCACACGCGCTACGCCAGCGCCATGACGACGCTCAACGCCCAGGCCGACGGGACGCTCTTCACCCTGCCCGGCGGTCCGGTGAAGCTGGCCGTCGGCGGCCAGGTGCGCCAGGAGCGTTTCGACACCCGCACCATCTCCATGACCTCGCGGGCCACCCCGGCCACCGCCGTGACCGGTCCCTTCCGGCGCACGGTCACCGCCGGCTTCGCTGAACTGCGCGCGCCGCTGGTCGGCCCCGACATGGCCGTGCGCGGGATCCGGCGTCTGGAACTGTCGCTGGCCGGGCGGATCGAGCGGTATGACGACGTCGGCAGCACCCGAAACCCGAAGGTCGGGGTCCTGTGGGCTCCGAACAGCGCGGTGAACATCCGCGCCAGCTACGGCACGTCGTTTCGCGCGCCGTCGTTGCCGGAGGTGTTCGAGCCGCAGGACGCGGGCGCGGCCTTCCTCGCCTCCGGCGCCACCACCAGGCTGGTGCTCCTGCGGTTCGGCGGCAATGGCGGGCTGCAACCTGAACGCGCCAAGTCCTGGACGGCGGGCGTCGACTACGCCGGCGAGCGCTGGCCGGGCCTGAAGCTGTCGGCCACATGGTTCGACACGCGCTTCACCGGCCAGATCGGCACGCCGGTCTACGACAACATCTACAACGTGCTGGGCAACCCCGCCTATGCGGCCTTCGTCCAGATCCTCGACCCCGGCAACGCCGCCGACCAGGCCAAGGTCGCCGCGCTCCTGGCCACGAGCACGAGCGCCGGCCTCTACCCGACCAACGCCTACACCGCCATTGTCGACGGTCGCAACGTCAACACCGGCGGCCTGCACGTGCAGGGGCTGGACCTGTCGGCCCGCTATGGCCTGGATCTGGCCGGCGGGCGGCTGGACCTGTCGAGCAACGTCACCTACCTGCTCGACTACGAACGCAAGGTGACGCCGGACGCCGGTTGGCTGACCCTGCTCGACACCGCCGGCCAGCCCGTCGACCTGCGGGCCAAGGCCGGGGCGACCTGGACGCGCGCTCCATGGGCGCTCACCGCCGGCGTCAACCATGTCGACGACTACGCCACCGCCCAGGGGACCCGGATCGACAGTTGGACGACCGCCGACGCCCAGGTCGCCTGGCGTCCGCAGGGCCCGAGCGCGGGCGAAGGCCTGGACAAGGGCCTGTCGCTGGCCCTGTCGGTGCAGAACCTGTTCGATACCGATCCGCCGTTCTACGACGCGCCGCAGGGCGTGGGATATGATCCGGCCAATGCCGACCCGCTGGGTCGCTTCGTCTCCCTGCAACTGACCAAGCGCTGGTAGGCGGGGCACCATGAGGGTCCGATCGAACCGACTGGGTCGCCTCGCGGCGGCCTGGTTGGCCCTGGCCGCCTGCGCGGCCCAGGCCGAACCCCTGACCCTCGATCGCCTGCTGGCGGTCGAGGACCTGGGGGCGAGCGCGCTGTCTCCGGACGGCCGCCACCTCGTCATCGAGACGCAAGCGCCCTACGATCAGGCGCCGCGCTTTGATTTCGAGACGTCCGCCGCGAGCCTGGGACGGCTGATGGTCGCCGACCTGCGGGACGGCGCTCCGGCCCGGCCGCTGCTGACGCCCGAGCCCGGGGCTGGCTATGTCGCTGGCCCGTTTTCGCCCAATGGGCGGTCGATGATCGTCCACCGATGGAAGGACCAGCGCTGGGACACCGGCGTCGTCGATCTGCGGTCGGGATCGCCGCGATGGCTCGGGCTGGGCGTCGACCAGCCGGTCTATGGCCGCAGCCTGCAATGGCTGTCGAACGATGCGTTCGTGGCGATCGTGCTCGAAGAGGGGCAAGCGCCCCTGCATCTGAAGCTCGGCTGGCAGAACCAGGCCCGCACCGCCGCCCTGTGGGACCGCCGGGCGACCGGGACGACCGCGACCCTGTCGGTGGTCGGCAGCGGCCGGGCCCGCGCCACGGCCGCGCGCCAGGACCGGCGACTGATGCGGATCGACCTATCGACGGGCCACCGGACCCTGCTGGCGAGGGGCGGGTTCTTCGATCTGGAACTGTCGCCTAGTCGTCGCTACGTCGCCGCGCTAGGCGAGGCCGAGCCCATCGGCCTGGTCGAGACGCCCGCCGTGCGGATGAGCGCGCCCGGCCGCCGCCGCGCGCTGGCCGTCATCGACCTGCGGACCGGCGCGGTGAAGGCGCCCTGCCCGGCCTGTACGACGCTGATCCAGCCGATGGCCTGGGCGCCGCACGAGGATCGCCTGCTGGTCTACCAGCACGACGCGCGCGCGGCCGAGACCACGGGCGATCTGGTGGTGGTGGACGCCGCCAGCGGGACGGCGACGCCGGCCGGCCAGGGCCTGCGTCCGGAGATCGACTACGGCGGCGAGGGCTTCGCGACCGTTCGCGCCGACTGGTTTGGCGCGCGCGCGATCGTCCGGGCCAGGCCGCTGCGAGGCGGCCGGCCCGACTGGTTCGCCTTGACCCGCGAGACGCCGGTGAACCTGACCCGCGCCCTGGCCACGAGCCCCGGCGACCTGGTGATCACGGGCGACCACGCGCTGCTGGGACTGCTCGACCAGGCGGTCTGGCGGATCGGCGCGACCGGCGAGGTCCGGCGCCTGCCCGGCGCGACGGGAACCGCCTGGTTCCGTCCCGGGGCGTTCGGGGCCGGCGCCCGCCTGGCCGCCGCGCCGCCGCGCACCGACCGGCCGTGGCTGCGCGGTCCGGCGGGCCTAGCCAACTTGTCCGGGCGCGTCCTGGCGCTGAGCCCCGAGACCACGCCGCTGGCCCTGTCGCGCCAGGGGCTGGTCTTCGAAGCCCGCGCGCCGAGCGGCGTGCGGCGCGTCGCGCTCGCCGGCTCGCGAGGACCCGATCGCGACCTCGTCGTCGTCAACGCCGCCTTCGCCCAGCTTGATCTTGGCGGCGTCCGCAGCCTCCAGGCGCCCGGGCCCGATGGCCAGCTGTTGAAGAGCTGGCTCTACCTGCCGCCGACCTGGCGGACTGGCCAGCGCCTGCCCCTGGTCGTCGTGCCCTATCCCGGTTCGGCGCCGCAGCGCTTTCCCAGCCGCTTTGGGCTGACCGCGCAGAACTTCACGCCCAATCCGCCCTTCCTGGCCGCCCAGGGCTATGCGGTCCTCGTGCCCGCCCTGCCCAGGGACCGCGAACGAGGCGAACCGGCGCAAGGACTTGCCGACCAGATCCTCGCCGTGGTCGACGCCGTCGTGGCCCAGGGCTATGCCGATCCCGATCGCCTCGCGCTCTGGGGCCATAGTTTCGGGGGGTATGCGGCGCTGGCCACGGCCGCCCAGACCCCACGGTTCAAGGCGATCATCGCCCAGGCGGGTCCCTCCGACTTCATCGCCAACTGGGGGGCGGTGCAGCAGCATTTCGAGACCGCCCCGGAGGACGGCGCGCCCAATCCCAACTACATGGGCTACAACGAGACCGGCCAGGGCGCGCTCAAGGGGCCGCCTTGGCGCGAGACGAACCGCTACCTGCGCAACAGTCCGCTTCTCCAGGCCGACAAGATCACGACGCCCCTGATGCTGGTCTATGGCGACCAGGACTTCGTCCCGCTGTCCCAGGGGCAGGCGATGTTCAACGCGCTCTACCGCCAGGACAAGGACGCGACCCTGGTCACCCTGTTTGGCGAAGGCCACCTGCCGACCAGCCCGGCCAACATCCGGGGGCTCTATGCGGTCGTCCTGCCGTGGTTGGCCGATCGCCTGGGTCCAACACCCGCCGCCGCGCGTGACGATAACCGGCCTTCCCACTGACGCACGAAGGCCTCCAGGGCGATGATCTCGAACAGGCGGGGATAGTCGCCCTGGTGGATCAGCCGGTCCGGATCGAGCATGGCTTCCAGTTCGGCTCGGTCGAGGACCCGCTGCTGCACGAGCCGCCCATCCAGCAGATAGGGCCCCAGCGTGGGGAGGCTGCGGATGACCATGCGGCCATAATAGGCCGTGAGGTCGCCCTTGGACCGACGCCGCGCGACGCTGTCGGGCAGCTGCCCGGCGAAGGCGTCGCGCGCCAGGCCGCGGCCGCGGCCGTTGCGCGCCAGGTCGATCACCGGCGCGGCCAGGACGGCCTCGAGCACAGGCTGATGCAGCAGGGGATGAACGAGGCGGGCCTCCCGCCCGCGAAGGCTGGGGCCATGGAAAACCTGGGCTCTGGCCAGGCTGCGGATCTGGCGATGCTTGGCCGGCGCGACATCATCGACCAGCCATGGGTGGTCCAGGGGCCCGGGCTTCACGCTCCCGCTGCGCCAGGCATCCAGCGCCGCCTCCCCGAGCAAGGACCAGACCGACCGGCGATTCCAGCGGGCCGCCGCTTCAAGCTGTCGCCAGAGCGGATCGGACCGCGGACGCCGGGCCCATCGCCCCCAGAGTTCGCCGGCGATCCGCGGCGACGGACTTTGGAAGAAGACCATGTCGCCGCCCTGCCCGGTCAGGATCCGGCGCGCGCCGACGAGGCGGGCCTGCTCGGCGACGCCCGCGTCATAGTGGCGATCGACACCGTTCAAGGCGGGCCGCGCCCCGATCGGCAGCGCGGACAGGGCCGCCTCGTCCAGCCGCAATTCCGGCTTGCCGATCTCGACAAGATCGACGCCGGCCTTGGCGGCGACGGCGCGCGCGAACGGCCGCTCGTCGCCGGCCGGATCGGCGACGTGGAAATTCACGAAGCGGGTGCGCGGTCCCGCGCCCAGCCTGGCCAGGGTCGTGGCAACGATCGCCGAGTCGAGCCCGCCGGAGATCTCCGCCAGCAAGGGCTCCTGCGATGCGATCTCGGCCGAGAGGCTTTCCTCCACCGCCATGGCGACCGCGGCGCGGGAGGCTTCGTAGGAGGCATGGGGCTGGTGGGCGAACGACGACGGCCGCCACACCATCCGGTCCGGGGTCGGCGAGCCGATCGTCTTCAACATGCCGGGTAGCACGGGCGAGATCCCGTGCAGGCCAAGGTGGACGCCCGGTCCCGTCCGGCCCGCGGCGATCGCGGCCAGCGCCAACCAGTCGATCGCCAGGTCCGCCGGCAGGAGCTCACTTGGCAGCTCGCGCGGCGCGTCCGAGCCCATCGCCCACCCGGCGGCGGCGCGCCAGACCAGGCAATCCATGTGGGCCGACGGGTCGCGAAAGACCGACCGTGTCTCGGGAAAGATCGCCACGTAGCGACCCCAATAGTCGCGCACCAGGTGGTCACAGAAGGTTTCCGCGGAGTCGGCCGCCCCCTGCAGCGCCATGGGCGCGGGACGCCCCGTGCCCCGAACGAACAGCTCGCCCACGATCCAACCCTGCGGCACGTCGCGAACCGGCGTCCCGGCGTGGACGAACAGGCGGGCCGTCGGCGCCGTCCTGGCGAGCCGCCAGCCGGCCGCCGCGAGCGCGGGCTGCACGGCGTCGGAGCGGTCTGGCGGCGCATCACCCGTCTGGCCGATGACCAGGAAGCCGTCCATCAAACCTCCATGATCGGTTCGAACGCCGTCAGGCGGTCGGCTGCGTCGTCGAGCGCCGTGTCGCCGATCTGCAGCCAGCAGTGGGCTTGGAAGGGCCAGGTGTGGACGCCGAACACCCAGCGCGCATGGTGACCCCGCCATCTCAAGATCCTCATCAGGAGGAAGGCGCGATAGAGGCAGACGCCCTGGAACGGCAGCCATGGCAGGACGCGCTCGAAGGCGGCCACCAGCCGCTGGACCTCGGCGGACGGCTCGGCGCTCGCGTCCGCCTTGCGCCCCCGCCGCGCCGTGTTCAGCAGACGGTCGAACCGACGTCCGTGATAGGCCGGGAGCATCCAGAGCCAGGCGCGCAGGATCAAGGCCAGGTCGCCGATCGTGACGCGTTCGGCCACGGCCTGGCCGAGGTCTCGCGTCGGGCGGCGCAGGCCTCCGGCCGGCCGCGGCGCGGGCCCATGGACGAGGAAGCCCGCGTCCTCGAACGCCAAGGCCAGGTCGGGATCGCTGAAGGTGACTTGGCCGTCCTGGGTTCGCATCGCCTCGGCCGCGCCCGGCAAGCAGAAATAGGCGCTGTTGCGGGCGTCGAGCACCACGACATCGGCTCCGACCTTGGCCAGGAAGGTGGTGGCTGAGAGAAATTGCACATGGCGTCCTTTCGCCAGGACACGACGCCGGCGAGGCCGGCGCCGCCCCGGTTCAGCCTTGATCGAACTGGAAGGTGATCATCTCCAGGCCCGGCCCATCGCCCCCCTGGGTCAGGCGCCTGGCGTCGCCCAGGCGGATGAGCCGGCTCTTGAATTGACGTTGCATCATGGTCTCCTTGCTGGTCATTCCCCAAGGAACGGGCGGCCCACGGGGAGCCGCCCGCCGTCGCCAGCCGCAGCTGGCTGCGGTCGTCAGGCCACTTCCTTGCGCAGGGTGCCGATTTCGGCGCCGACGCCTTCGTCGCCTTGGGTCAGCAGCTTGGCGTCGCCGAGCCGGACGAGACGGATCTTGGTCATGACACGCTCCTTGAGGGAGAAAGCCGCGTGATTGCGGCGTGGCCATCACGCGCCGCTTCATCCTGTATTGGGAGAATATTGCACCTACAGGTTGGATATATTCGAGCGGCCCCTCATCGCCCGGACGATCTCGCCGGCCGCGGCCTGCCGCGCCCGGTGGTGGGTGACGAGGAGGTGCTTGAGGGCGGCGCGGTCGCGAGCGGACAGGCCCGCGTCGAAGGCCGCGACGACGTCGTCGGCCGGAAGGATCGAGGCCTCGACCGCCATCGCCGGGGCGAGACGATCGGCCACGAGCTTGTAGGCGTCGAGAAGCGCGCGATTGCCGGCCTGGGCCATCAGGCGGTCGAAGCGCCGGATCAGCTCGCCGGTCGCCGTCCCGGCAGGCTCGGCCTGCGGATCGCCGCCGTCTTGGGCCGCGCCGCCGTCGCCGATGCCGAGCGCGCCGACTAGGTAGAGGCTGCGCAGGCCATACAGTTCGACGAGGTCGGCCACGTCGATGCGCCTGGCGAAGTAGCCCCGCCCGCGACGGTCCTCGATCAGGCCTTCGCCGGCCAGCCGTGACAGCGCCTCGCGGACCGGGGTGGCGCTGAGACCCAGGTCTTCGGCGAGGTCGGTGATGGTCAGCGGTTCGCCAAGGATCAGCTGTCCGCCGCGCAACTGGTGGCGCAGGGCGTCGAGCGCGGCGCTGAACGGGTCCTTGGCTCTGCCGGGTGAAGAAAGTCTCACGCGAGTCTCCAGGGATCGACAGCGCACGCCAGAACATCGCATCGGCACGCCACTAATACACAAATAGTCGCAATAATTTCACAGTGCAACTACAGGATAAATCCCGCGACGCCCGGTACCGCGCATAATATTTGCACCTATACGCAATCATTCTGCGCAACTCGATTTGTACTTTACTTCATGATGACATATTGAACGCGAGTTGCTCGCGAAACGGTGCGGTTGCGCCATGGAGGGGCCGCCCCCATCTGGCACATTGACGAGTACCGTTTATCGCGAAAGCTTCACCAAACCGTCGGTAAAATTGCGTGCGTGGGTTGAATGAACGGTCAGGATCCGGAAGGCAGCAAGCGTGGCCATCTTCTCTCCCGAGCCCTGCGGGCGGTTCGAGCCATCCGCAAGGCGACGTCGCGCGACCTTGCCAAGGCGCTGGGCCTGTCCTTGCGGGGCTATCAGCACTTCGAGTCCGGCGGCGGCCAGCTCAATGTCGACCATGTGCTGAGGTTCGCCGACGCCATCGACTGCGACCCCTTCGGGGTGCTGGCGGGGGTGCATATCGGACATCCGGAACTTGCCGCCTACACGGCCAAGAACAAGGCGGTGATCGCCTACATGATCGGCCTCCAGGAATTCGTCGAGGACGCCGGCGAGGCCATCGCCTACCTGGAGACGGCCACCACGCTCTCGGCTTACCGAGCGATGTTCAAGGACCTGACGGAGAAGGCGCGCGCCGCCCAGCGACAGGACGCGGCCTGGCGGGAGGAGAACGCCGCCCGGCTGGACCTGGGGCCCAGCGACGACAAGCCCGACGACGAACCCGACGCCGAGGCCTGAGGCTCGGCCGCCTATAGGCCCAGGCCGCGCGACCGCGAGCGGCCCCACTGAACCTCGCCGCCCGGCAGGACGACGCCCGCCACCGCCCGTCCCAAACTGGCGTCCAGGCGCGGGCGCCACGGCACGAGTTGGAACCCCAGCCCGTCGTCGATCATCGCAAAGCGCCCCGAGGCTAGGTCGAGGCGTCGCCGATAGACGCCGGCGACCGCCTCCCCCGCCGCCGCGGTCCTGGACGCCAGGCCGGTCTCGGCCGCTAGGCGGGCGTGGGCGGCGGCTAGGTCGCGCGACTTGAGCGTCTCCAGGACACCGGGCGCTAGCACCAGGCGCTCGCCGTGGCGCCGCGCCAGCCCCCGATCGACCAGGATCTGCGCGCGTCGCGCCATCGCCGCCTGGACGTCCTGGGCGAAGCCGCCCTGGCGGGCCAGGTCCTTTCGCGCGACCAGCTGGCGATCGAGCCAGGTGGCCCCGTGGGCCTCGACCTGGGCGGCGAGGGTCAGGTCGCTTCGGCTCACCAGCCGCCGGACCGCCTGGCCGCGGTCGCCGGTGAAGGCGCGCAGCTCGACGATGGCCCCCGGCCTGGCGTCCCCGGTGTCGGCCAGGTCGCCGAACGGCACATGATGCTGTCGCCCGTCGACGCCATCGATCACGGCATAGGCCGTTCCGACCAGTTCGTCGTTCAGTCCGCGATCGACCAGTCGCCCGACCACCGGCTCGACGGACGCCTCGGCGTGCAGGGCGAAGCGGGCCGGGTCGCCGGTCCCGCCATCGCGGGCCATGGCGCGATGCAGGGTCTTGATGATGTCGCCGCGGATCGACAGGTCTCGCAGCCTGGCCTGCGCGTCGTCCTCCAGCCGCCATCGGCCTGGGCCAACCGGTTCGGCCAGGCCCATCCGCTCCAGGTGCGCGGCCCGGCCCAGCAGCAGCTGGCGGCTAGGTTCGGATCGGCCCTGGCAGGGGCGCAGGTCGATCACGCCGCCGGCCCGATCGGCTTCCCAGCGCAGGCCGCGGTCCAGGCTCGTCCACCGCTCGGCGACGACCTCGGCCTGCAGGGCCGCGGCGATCTGCCGCTCGGTCCGCGGTCCCAGCTCCAGGGTGACCTGGGCCTGGGCGCGCTCGCGCATGCCCGTGCCCAGATAGTCGCCGGCGATCACCAGGTCGCCGCCGCGCTCGTCGCGGCCCCGGACCAGGATGTGCAGGTGCGGATTGTCGGTGTTCCAGTGGTCGACGGCGATCCAGTCGAGACGGGTGTCGAGATCGGCCTCGGCCTGGCGCATCAGCCCGCGCGCGAAGTCGCGCAGGTCCGCCAATTCGCCTGCGTCCTCCGGCGAGACGATGAACCGGAAATGGTGGCGGTCGTCTTGGCAGCGCTCGGCGAAGGCGTCGATGTCGGCGGCCTCGGTGCGGGCGTCGAACATGTGGGCCTTCTCGCCCTCGCGGGTGACCCCTTCGCGTTCCAGATAGGCGATATGCCGGGCCAGCGGCGCGGCGCGAAACCGCGCGCCGCCATGACGCACGATCCGGGTCTTGATGACCACCCGGCGCTGGCTGGCGCTGGGCCGGGTCAGGAGGCAAGCGCCGCGCCCTCGCCCGGACGACGCCCGGCCGCCGCCTCGGCGCGGCCCGCGCCCGGCGTCGGAGGCCTTGGTCGCGGCGCGCAGGACCGCGCCCAGGAAGCCGCGTCCAGGCCTTGCGCCGCGGTTCGAGCCGATGCGGCCCGGCCGCAACAGGAAGCGGTCGTCAAACTCGTCCATCGACCGATCCAGCGGCCACCGCTTCGCGCCGCTGGCGCTCGGGGTCTCGATCCGATTGAAAAATCTCCAACCGCGCCGTCGCCGCCCGGGCGGCGATGGCGCGCCAACCCCAAGCCGGACACGGCTTTGCGGCCGCACCGACGGCGCGCCTTTTATCTGGCCGTCGACCCTGCCTTCGCCATTCCACCCCGCCGCACGCCCAGGTCCTGGTGTCCTTGGCTCCAAGTCGGCGGCTCATGGCCGTGGATCCGCCGACCGGCGTGGAACAAACAGGCTCGTCGCGGGCGCGGGCGCGAGAACCGGCGCGGGCGGGTCGCCATCGAACGCGGCCGACCTCGGCTCCACGAAGAGGCCCGCCTCCCGCCAACCGGGAAGACGAGGTCCGGCCCCCAGGGCCAGGCCCGAGAGCCGATCGACATAGCGGCGTGTCTCGTCCGGCAGCGGCCTGCCCGCGAGACTCTGTTCGTAGCGGCCCGGTCCGGCGTTGTAGGCGGCCAGGAACCCCGGCGCCCCGTAGCGATCGAGCAGTTCGCGCAGATAGGCCGCGCCGGCCAGGACGTTGTCACCGGGATCGAAGGGATCCGCGCCCAGGCCCAGGCGCCCCCGAAGCGCATTCCAGGTGCCAGGCATCAACTGCATCAGGCCCATGGCGCCGGCCCGGGAGACGGCCCGCGCCTGACCGTCGCTCTCGACCCGGATCACCTCGGCGATCAGGTCTGGCGGCAGCCCAAAGCGCAGCGCAGCGGCCTCGACGTGCGACGGATCGAACCGGGGGTTCGGCGCCTGCGCCCCGGCGCCGGTCGCGGCCAGGGACACCGCCAGGGACAAGGCCAGGAGGATCGTCCGCCGCGTCGTCAAGACCGACCTCCCGGGCGACCGCGACTGGGACCAGATGGGGGACGCCAGAGCGGCGTCGCCCGGGCCAGGATCGCGGTGCGCGGCAGGACGCCCATGTAGCGGCCGTCGAAGCTGTCGGTCGCGGCCGAGCTGAGCAGGAAGACCTCGTCGCTCTCCAGGCGTCGGCATCCGCTCCAGCTGGGCAGCGGTCGCCCCTGGCGGTCGGCGTTTCGCGCCCTGGCCCTGGGCGTACCGTCGACCAGGATCATCGGCCCTTTCCGGCAGACCACCTGGCCTTCCAAGGCGGCGACGGGCTTGAGCAGCGGCACGTCTGGCGGCAGCCATCCGCGATGCGCCAACAAGCTGGCCGTGGCCGCGGGCGGCGCCGCCACGACGAGGTCCCCCACCGCCAGACGGGCTGGACGCGACAGGCCATAGAGCCCGATCGGCACGCTGGCGGTCGCGTTCCACATCAGGCGCGGCGGCCCGGGGCGCCAGGCCAGCGCCAGGCAGGCCAAGCCGCCGAGGACCAGGGTCCGCCCCGCCCTCATGGCGCCAGCCGCCGACGCAGGAGCCAGGCGCGATGTCGCTCGCGATCATAGGCGTGCGGCGGCAGGCTCGCCGACAGGCGGTTGTGCAGGTGACGCCAGTAATCGGGCGCGACCCGATGGGCGGCCACCCCCGAGGCCTCGGCGGCGTCGATGGCCACCAAGGCGCGCTGCACCCGCGTCCAGCCGCTGAGGCAGGCCAGGACCACCGCGCCGGGCCGCACCCCCGGCCGGGTGGTCAGCGCCGCGCCGGGTTCGGCGGCGACCAGGATGTCGAGCTGCGACCGCACCGTGCCGAACTCGCCCGCCGCCCACCGCACCCGGGCGAACACCGATCCCGGCGCGAAGGCCAGGGTGCGCTGGCGCCGATCGTGGCGCGTCTCGCTCTTGGCGCGGCCAAAGCGGATCCAGTGCTCGACGCGTCCCTCGATCCAGACGAGGTCGACCTCGGTGTCGCCCGACGCCGGCCCCGTCACGATCTCGGCTCCGGGAACTCGCGATCGAGCAGGCCGCGCACCATGTCGGCGACCGTCTGACCCCGTTCGAAGGCGGCGATCTTGATGCGGCCGCGGCAGGCCGGCGTGACGTCGATGGTCAAACGCGCACTGAACGGCGAGGCGCGGCCCTCGCCCGCTGGCGGCGCCTTGACCCAGGCCTCGGCGTCGACCGAAGCCGGCCGCGCCGCGAACGGCTTGGCGCTCATGGGACGAGGCCCTCGACCTCGGCGGCCAGGGCCGCGATCTCGCGGGCCGCCGCGCCGTCGGGCGCGACCTCGCTGGCCAGGCGTCCGCCGCGCGCCGCCTCGGCGAACACCACCCGCTGGCCGATCGAGGTCCGCAGCGCGCCGATCTCCTGGTCGGCCAGGGCCGCGGCCGTGTCGCGCGCGATCACGGTCCTGGCCAGGCGGCGGTTGAGGACGAACCGGGCCCGAAGGCCAGGCCGATAGACCAGCGCCTCTTCGATCAGGCGCAGCATCTCCTCCGACGCCCAGCCGTCCAGGGGCGAGGGCTGGACCGGCGCCAGGACGAGGTCGGCGGCCAGGAGCGCCGAGCGCATCAGCGCCGCGACCCGGGGCGGACCGTCGATGACCAGGTGGTCGACGCCGCGCGCCAGGTCGGGGACCTCGCGATGCAGGGTGTCGCGCGGCAGGCCGACGACCCCGAAGGCGCGGGGCAGGCCCGCATGGGCCCGAGCCTGGGCCCAGTCCAGGGCCGAGGCCTGGGGATCGGCGTCGACGAGGACGACCCGTCGTCTCTGGGCGGCCCAGCGGCCGGCGAGATTGAGGGCCAGGGTGGTCTTGCCCACCCCGCCTTTCTGGTTGAGCAGGGCGACGATCATCGCCGGTCCGCCCGGGCGCGTCCGCCGATCGCCGCGCCCTCCTCCACTGAGAAGTTAGACTCTGGGTTAGAGTCTAGGTTACGGGCCCCGCGCCCCCCTGTGTCGCCTGGACTTGCGCGCTCTTCGTGCGCCTGATGTCCCGACAAGGCCGCGCCCGATATCCCGATAGTCGATGCGCCTGATCTCACGACCCCGTCCACAGGCAGGTCCACAAGGGCGACCAGCGGCAGGATGCGCAGGCGTTCGCGACGGTCGACGCGGTCGAGCGCCAGGCGATAGCCCGGCAAGGGCTGGCGCGCGACGATGCGGCGGATGTCCAGGGCGAAGTCGGACGGGCGGGCCAGGCTGCCGGACTTGTGGTGCAGGTGGGCCAGTTCGAACACCCAGCCGCCGGGCTGGCGGCCGGCGTGCTTGCGGGCCACGCGGTAGAGCCAGCGTTCGATGCCGCCCGTGAGCCGGAAGTAGCGGGGATCGATGGTCAGGACCAGGGAGCGGTCCACCACGCCGCGATAGAACCAGTCGGGCAGGATGACCTCGACGCCCTCGACCCGTCCATTGCGCGCCGACCGCTCTTCCCATTCGTTGATCCATGAGAACTGCTGGCGGCGCCAATGCTCGCCCTGGCGGATGGTGGTGGCCACGGCCGTCGACTGCAGGCGGCGCAGGGCGGCCTTGAACAGCCGGTATTCGGTGGCGCCGGTCGAGCGGCCGATCGCGGTCAGCACCTGGTAGGGCGTGAACCGCAGCCGCCGCGAGGTGGGCAGGCCATGGTTCTCGGCGTCGACGATCTGCGAGGCCGCCCAGATCAGCAGGTCGGCGTCCCAGATGGTGGCCATGCCATGTTCGGGCAGGCCATGGACCTGCACCTCGACGTCGCCGGATCGGTAGAGGATCGGCCGGGTGCGGCGCGACTTGGACAGCGAGAAGAACGGACGCTCCATCAGGTCGCGCTGGTCGCGCGGGCTGGCCTCTCCCGTCATGATCACGAACGGGTCCAGGCGCTCCTTGTCGCTGGCGGCGAAGGCGGGCTTGCGGGCCATGGTCAGGAGTGGGCCGCGGCGAGGGGCTGGCCGGCGGGACGCCCGCCGTTCAGGCGCTTGGCCGGGTGGACCGTGCCGGCGCCGGGATCGCTCGTCGAGACCTTGGCTCCGCGGTCGGCCCAGGCCTGGAGGTCCTCGACCGCGTAGACCACCCGGCCGCCCAGCTTGCGATAGGCCGGGCCGGTTCCGTAGGTGCGGTGCTTTTCCAGCGTGCGATGGGAAAGCCCAAGATAGGCGGCGGCCTGTGGCGTGCGCACGAAGCGCGGCGCGCCGAGCGGAAGACTGGCGGACATCAGCGGACTCCCTGGTCCGACCGCGTGGGCCCGGATGGCCCTGCGTGGACCTGGCAAGCCTGGCGTGGCCGACGAGGGAGGAGGGAGTGCGAAGGTCGCCCGGCCAGGATCGCACCCCACCCGGGCGGCGACTCTAGCGCAACAGGGCCTGGTAGCCGCCGCCGACCATGGCGCGCCCGTCCCGGACCAGGCGCAGGGTGGCGTCGCGCAGGGCAGAGCTCTTCCACGGCGCGGCGGCGACGCGGGCCTCGCCATAGAGGGCGATGGCGATGTCGCGATAGGCCGCGCCGTCGATCCGCCCGTCGAGGGCGCGCAGCATCGCCTTTATCCGAGCCCGACGCTGGGGCGTGACCGGGTCGATGGGTCCCACGGCGCCGCGCGCGAGGCCGCGCCAGAGCCGCGAAAGCGCCGCGAGCCGATCCGGCAGGGTGGCGTCGAGCGGGATCAGCGCCGCCAGGGGATCGGTCGCCGCGCCCGCCTGCGCCGACAGCATGGCCAGCCGGGTCTTGCCGCGGCCCTGGCCTTGCGCCCACCATCGACCCGCCTCGTCGATCCGGATCCTGGCCTCTGGGCCCAACGCCAGCGGGCGGTCGGCCGGCAGGGGCGAAGGCGCGACCAGCACTAGGCCAAGGTCGAGTTCGGGTCGCCAGAAGACCTCGGCGATGGTGGCCTCAAGCCCAGGATCGACAGGGAAATCGCAGCCCCCACCGCGCGACCCGGCCCGCCGCCTCCGGCCGCTCCCGCGCCGCCTCGAAGTCGTCCTGGTAGTCGGGATTGCGTCGGAGATATTCCCACGCCAGATCGGAGGCTGGCAGTTCCTCCAGATAGTCGTAGGCTTCCGAAGACCGCCACCGGGATGCGTCTGGCGACATGGGGTGCTCCCGAACAATCGCTCCCTGATTGAGCCGGGAAACGATTTTCGACTCCTCGGGTCTGCGGAAGCCGGCGCGGTGGAAACAGCCGATGCCGCCTTGGCATCACCCTTCGGGACCCGGCGGACCAACCAGGCCGCGATAGCCGGCCCGCGACATCCAGCGGGCGCGTTCGAGGTGGCTGTCGTGGATGCGGCGGGCGCGATCCGGATCGGCCGCGACATCCAGACCCAGGATCAGCGTCGCCGCCTCGCGCCAGTCGGCGCGGGCGGCCGCGGCGTCCAGCAAGCGGATATAGGCCTGCAGATGGACGCGGTCGTAGGCGGTGAGCCGCGCCTCGCACGGCGGCTCATCGCGCAGGTCGTCATCCGTCATCGGGCCCTCCCCGCCCCAATGGTGGATCGCGACCCTAGCGGATTTGACGGCCGATGGGATGGCCTCGGGGCCGCATCGCCCGATGCGCCCAGGGCATCGCCCTGGCGTGCGAAGCGTCAGTCCGGCGCGGTCTTGGGCGGCGGCTCCTCGCTGCGCCGGATCCAGACCAGGGCAAGCTGATCCTCGCCGGCCATCAGGCGCGCATCGATCGGCTCGGCCCAGCTGGGATCGTCCAGGCGCAGGTTCAGCGTCGCGCCGGACGCGGCGCTCGTCGGCTTCCAGGCCGCCCCGCATTCGATCTCGCCGACATAGGCCCGAAACTCCGGGGCCTTGGCCGAGACCTTGTCGATGGGGACCAGCCGCACCGTGGCGTCCAGTTGCAGGGTGGTGATCCGGCCGGCGAAGCCGTCGCCGTCACGCCGGAAATAGCCGATGGTCGTCATGGCCTGGTTCCTTTCGGGGTGGAGGAGATGGGCGGCGACGCCCAGGCCGCTGGGGGGTGGGGGCCCGGCCTCGATGGCGTCGCCGCCTCGCCCCGCGTTGGTGTGGGACGAAGACCGGCCGCCGCCGGGGCGGCGGGCCGGCCACTGGGACGATGATCCCGCCCCGTCCTGGCCCTCAAGGCCGGCGACGGGTCGATCGTGCAAAGACAGGCCGTGGCGCGGAAACGGCGGCGCGGCCCTCCGGTCGCCAGCCGTAGCCGTAGGTGGCCGGGTCGAGGCCAGCGTCGAGCAGGACCGTGATCGTCGCCCATCGACGCTGCTCCAGGTCGGGCGGATTGACCAGCCCCGACACGGTGATGACCGGCAGCCGTCCCGGGCAGCGCGGACAGGGGATGCGCGCCTGGATCTCCGCCAGGGTGCTGTTCAGGTATCCTCCTGGAGGGCCTTTCAGGCCGCGACCATCGCGGCCTTCGTGGCGATCCTCTTTCGGCGGGCGCCGACAGCCCGCACCGGCGCGGCCGCAGCGCAGCGGAGGACGGCGGGGCGGGGCTGTTTTGTTTCGCGATGCAAAGCCGAGCCCTGCTCGGCGGCGGAAAACAGCCCCGCCCCGCCGTTGCGGGATGTCGGCGCCCGCCGATCCGATCGCCCTCTGGAAGGCCGTGGGCGCGGCTTGAGGCTCTCGAGGCGGACGCTCCCATGGCCTCCGGACGCGACGCAGGCCCCGAGCCACCGGGCGTCCCTGGCCGTCGCGGTCATCGGCTTGAAGGCTGGCGCAGAAAACGGTCGACATCTTCCGGGGCGAACTGCGAGGCCAGGCACACGGCGAGACGGTCTGGCCCAAGGCGGCGCAGGCCGTCATTGAGATCGCCCTGGGCAGACGTGAGCGACCGCGCCTCGATCCCGACGGCCGACGCCCTCTGGGCCAGGGCGATCGCCGCCGCGAGGCCGGCGGGGTCAGGATCGACGACGATATAGAGGCGGCGAAGGCCAGCCGGCAGAAGCAGGGCGGCCAGATGGGCCGAGGAGAGCGCGGCGACGAGGGGCAGGCTCGGGGCGACGGGGGCCAGCGACAGGACGGTCTCGAGACCTTCGCCGGCGGCCATCACGTCCGACGCCACGCCGAAGCGGACCCCATGGCCGAGGAGCGCGCCCATCGCCCGGCGCGGGGTGGCGATGGGCGCCTTGCCGCGGGTTTCGCCGTCCAGCCAGGTGCGATGCGCCCCGGTCTGCCGGCCGGCCAGATCGGTGACGCTGGCGACGAGGGCGGGCCAGGCCCGGGGGACGTCCTCGGCGTCGGTCCTGGCCGGCCGGTAATAGCAGCGGGGGTGGCAGCGCAGGGCGTCGCAAAAGCGTAGAGCCGTAAGGCCGCGCGCGTGCAGGTAAGCCTCGCCGATCGAGCCGGTCAGGGGCGCGGCCAGGGCGAACAGCCGCCGCGCGGCGCGTTGCGAGCGGACTGCCGATCGGGGTCCTGGCCTTCGCGGGCGCGGGGCGTCCGGCGTCCAGGCCTGGGGCGGCAAGGCCAGGAAGCGACGGGCTTCGTCGAAGGTCTCGACGAGGCGGCGATGGCCCAGCGCCGCGCCGATCAGGTCCAGCAGGTCGCCATGCTCGCCGGTGGCGGCGTCCCGCCAATGCCCGGCCGCGCCGCGTCCATGATCGGGGCCCTCCAGTCGGACATAGAGGCTCCGTCCCGGGGTGTTGTTGACGTCGCCGACCAGCCAGTAGCGCCCTTCGCGCCAACCCTTGAAGAGGTAGCGGCGGCAGACGGCTTCAGCCCGGCCGGCCAGTTGTCTGGAGAGATCCGAAGCGGTTGTGGTCATGGAAAAGGACCCGAAAAGAAACAGGGACCCGCCTTGAGAAGACGGGTCCCTGTCAGGCGCAGTGGGGGGAGGACTGGCCTATTCGGCGGCGACCGCGTGAGGTTCGGCCGCCTGCCCGTCCGCATTATCGGCGACCTGGCCTTGCGGCTCCATGGCCGTTGCGCCGTCGATTTCCGCCGATTGCACGACGTCAGCGATTGGCGTGTCGCCGTCAGCCTCGGACACCGGACCGACCACCAGTGGCAGGGTGCGCAAAGGCTTGGGCAGCCAGCCCGTCCCCTCGACCAGCTTGGCCGCCTCCACCGCCATGTCGTCCTTCTTAAAGCCGGCGATGCGATCGGCCGCCTCGTCGCCCTGGGCCTCGCGCACGGTGTCGAGCATCTGGCCCTTGGTGATCCGGCTGAAGAACGCCTCGACCGTCGGCGCCCAGCCAGCGGCGGTCATGTCGAGCTGCATCGCCTGGGCGAGCGTGTCGGCATGGGCCAACTGCCGTGGGCGACGGTTCCAGCCCTCGTGGAGCGCGTTGATCGTCAGGCTGGCGCAATGGGCGAACAGGGCTTGGCGGCTGTCGTGATCGAAGGCGACCAGCGCCTCCCACATCAGGCCAGGATCGCGCGGCAACTGGTCGGCCCAGGCCTGGTGACGCGCCGCGATCGCCAGGGCGCAGGGCGTCTCGGCCAGGCCCGCCGGCTGCTGGGCGTAGGCCAGGCTCTTGGCCCCGATCTCCAGGCAAGTGTCGAAGGCGCCGCGGCTGAAGAGCGACAGGCACAGGACGTGCAGCACCGCCAGGAACGCCAGGTCGGGATGCCCGGCCAGGGCGTCGCGCAAGGCGATCGTCCGATGCACGGTCATCTCGCTGACTAGGCGATCAGGCAGCGGACGGCCGGGCTCTTCGACCTCCTCCTCGGCAGGCTGCCGCGCGACGGCGTCGGCCGAGGACCGATCACCGGCGTCAGGATCGCCGGCGTCGTCCCCGATCTCCGCCTCGCCCTCCCCGGTCAGGACCGGCGGTTCGTCCTCGGGCAGGACGTAACCGCGCTCGATCCGCGGGCGGCCTGCGCTGTCGAGGCTGAGGAAGGCCCCGGCGATGGCTAGGTCGGCGGGAGCGTAGGCCACCGGCCGGGTCTTCAGAGCCTCCAGAGCGGCTTCGATTTCGCCGAGCCGCAGGTCGATGGCTTCGGGATACTCGTCGGCCTCGGCGTAGGTTTCCTCGTAGCCCCAGTACTCGGTCTTCAGCGCCGCGGCCGTGTCGATTTCCTCGTCGCTGAGCGGCGGGGCTTGCCCGGCCACCTGCCGCAGGCCGAAGGTGTGGCCATAGGGGAAGTCGATCGCGGTCTCGACCCACTTCCAGCCTTCGGCCGCGAGGGTCTGGCCTTCGCGCTCCAGCCGCTCAAGCACCAGGCGGTCGAGCAACGCCGGATCCTGCAGCCAGCCGCCGTGATCGGCCTCGAACAGGTCGCGGATGATCGCGCCGCCAGCTTCCTGATATTGGGCCAGGACGAACTGGGCGCGGCGATCGCTGGCCCGGACCGCCCCTTCGGTCAGCATGCGGCGGATCTGGTAGGGCTCGCGGTTGTAGGTCTTCTGAATGGCCTCCCAGACCTGGACTTGGCGTTCTGGATCGGGATTGACGGTGAAGGCCATCAGTTGCTCCAGCGTCATGCCGTCCTCGGCATAGACGTCGAGCAGGGCCGGCGCGACCGCCGCCAGCCGAAGGCGCTGGCGCACGACCGCCGCCGTGGTGGTGAAGGCCACGGCGATCTCCTCCTCCGGCTGGCCTTTCTCGACCATGGCCTGGAAGGCGCGGAACTGATCGAGGGCATGGAGCGGCGCACGCTGGATGTTCTCGGCCAGGCTGTCCTCCTCGGCTAGGCCCTCGGTGCGGACCACGCAGGGAATCAGGGCGTTGCGAGCCAGGCGCTTCTGCTTGACCAGCAATTCCAGGGCCCGATAGCGCCGGCCACCGGCCGGGATTTCGAACATGCCGGTCTCGGCGCCGCCGGTGTCCAGCACCGCCCGCACGCTCAAGCCGTGCAACAGCGTGCGCCGGGCGATGTCGTCGGCCAGTTCCTCGATCGATACGCCGGCCTTGGTGCGGCGGACATTGGACTGGCTCAGCAGCAGCTTGTTGAACGGAATGTCCCGCGAGCGGCTGAGCGTGAGGGTGACAACCTTGGTCATGGTCTTGCTCCATGACGGGCGGCCGAGAGCCTCTCTCTCGACCTCAACCCGTCACGGAGCCCTCGCGTCCCTCTTTCTCTCGGGGGCTGCCCCGGGCGCGGCGCCCGACGTCGGGCGACGGTCGTAGACGCGTCGTTGCGCAAAGGCGGGCTTGCGGAAACGAACAAAGCCGCGAAGCCGCCGACCAGGGTCTACGGCTCCACGGCTTTGCGGGTTTGCGGATCTGCGGGCTTGCGTCTTATCGGCCTGCGGCGCTGGCTAGCAGTCGACCGGCCTTGGTCTCCAACTCAAGGCGCGCGTCCTGCTGGGGCTTGTCCCGGGCGAGCGCCGTGATGCCTTGCACGAAGTCGAAAACCGATTCCGGCGGCCGCCCCTCCTCTTTCAGGACGGTGGCGATGATCTTGCCCGTCTCGAGCTTGGAGAAACCGCGCCGACGCAGGAAGGCTTCCCGCTCTTCGTCCTTGCGGGCGACGAGGGTTTCGCGGGCGGCGCGGATGCCGTTGGTGAACGGCGTGGTCGAGGCGTTGGCGAAACGCTCCAGGGCCGGCGCCGCCTCGTGCACGAATCGTCGCGCGGCGAACTTGCTGTGGCGGATGCTGATCTCCTGGAAGCCCTCGGCGCCCCAGATGTTGCGGTTCATGCAGACCGCACGAAGATAGAAGGACGCCATGCCCAGGGTCTTGGAGCCCACCTCGCTGTTCCAGCAATAGAAGCCGCGAAAGTAGAGGTCCGGCTCGCCATTGGGCAGGCGCCCCGCTTCGATCGGGCGGGCGTCATCGACCAGGAACAGGAAGACGTCGCGATCGCTGGCGTAGAGCGTGGTCGTGTCCTTGGTGACTTCGACGAACGGATTGTGGGTCATGGTCGACCAGTCCAGCAGGCCGGGCACCTTCCAACGCGTGTCGCCGGTCCCGTCGCCGGCGATCTTCATCACCGCCGCGACCAGTTCGTGGTCCCAGATCCGCCCGTAGTCGGGACCCGTGACGGCACGCAGTTCGACGCGCCCGTCGTCGGTCTCCAAGGTCTTCATCAGCTCAGCCCGATGCGACAGCAGACCGTGCTGCAGGTTGATTGCGGCCAGCGGCGCGGGCAGGTCGCGAAGGTAGCCCGCCGGGGCGCCGACGAGGCCGCAAAGCTGGCCGAAGGACCAGTGGGTCGGAGCCACGGGCTCGTCACGGCCGGGCATGATCAAGGCCAGGCGTGTGGCGCCGTCGCGATCGGCTTCGACCCGCAAGTGACGCGTCTCGACGGTGCGGGACGTGGCGCGCTCGGCGCGGGCGCTGAAGCGTCGTACAGCGCGCCGAGCGACAGGTAGCGCTCGTCGTCGGGGCGTGAAAACCATTCCGACGAGACACGGCCGATGCGCTCGCCGCGCGAGATATCGACCTTGTAGCCCCCGGCGACAGACGAATCGGCGGCACGGGCGGGCCCGGCTTGAAACCGCATCATGGGGAAACCTCCGTGACGGGCCGTCGAGAGCCTCTTTCTCGAACTCGCACCCGTCGCGGACTCCCGCGTCGCCCTCTTCCTCTCCAACCGCCGACGGTCGTTGACGAACGCAGCGCTCGAACCATGCGAGCGCCTAGCGGCGGCCAACCGAGATGAAGCCGCACAGGAGCCCGCGCATGCGCGTGGCGGGAGGCGGCGTCGAGCGGCCGGCGGCCCCAAAGGCGCCCGCCAGGCGTCGCGTGCGTAGGAGTGGGTTTTGGAGCTTTTCGCCACCATTCGACAGGCCCGCCGAACACCCAACATCACATTGAATATGATGGATAAAATGGCGATTTTGGCTCACCATTTCCTCGCCATCACACGTGACGATTTCCGGAAGCATGCTGCCGTTGGGCTTCCGGATTTTTGAGGGCAACCAAGCTTTCACGAACAATGCGACTGCTTCATTCGAAATCGTCACGTCGCGCGCCCGTTCGATCGATCGATCGAACGGCTGATACGATCTAGGCGCCTTGTAAGCGCCATCTCATCGCCGTCCGGCGAGAGGTATGAGGCCACGGCCGGCTGCGCGATCTCGAACTTGGACCGCTTCATGCGCCGCGAAGCCGCGCCGAGATCTTGGGAAAGATCTCGGGCCAGGAACACCTTGGTCTGAACCTTCACCGCATCGCTCACAGAGGAACGCCGTCATCAGGATCGAGCGCGGCCTGGCCGGCGATCGCCCGAAACCGACGCACCTCTTCGACCTGGGACGTCTCGTTTCCGTCGGGATCCGGCTTGCGTGCTCACCGGCCCTGCGCAATGCCGCGCGCCGCATGGCCAAGCCGCGCCCGGATCGAGGCGCGCGCCGGGCCAGGCCGAACACTTCCATATGAAAAAACTTTGTCGTTTTGACAATTCCAGTCATTTTTCCACTTCCGGGCTGAGGGGTCTGCTTCGGGACGTCTCTTGGTCTCGTGCGGCAAGGCGAGGACGGCCAAGTGCGAGAGGGACGGGCGATTGAGGACCAAGACGGCGCGAGCGATTTTGCCCGCTACGGACCGGCGCTGCGCCGCTACTTCCTGCGCCGCGCGCCTCACGGCCTGGCCGAGGATCTCGTGCAGGAGGTGTTCGTGGCGATCCAAGCGAGACGGTCGGACACCACCGTCGATAACATGGAGCGTTACATCTTCGTGGTCGCTCATCATGTGCTTGAGCGCCACGGGCGACGGCGCAGGGCTCTTGAGCGCCTGGACGGCGAGGCGGGGGCCATGGCGCCGTTCAGCGACGACATCTCGCCAGAGCGCGCCCTCCTCGACCGCGAGCGCCTCCGAAGCGCGATCGACGCCATCCGCGGCCTGCCGCCCAAGACCCAGCTCGTCTTCAGCCTGCACCGGTTCGAGGGCCTGACCTATCCAGCCATCGCCCGGCAGCTGGGGGTGACGGTCAGCGCGGTCGAAAAACACATCTCCTCGGCCCTGCGCGTGCTGCTGCGCGACGCCTCGGAGGCGGCGCGATGACCAACCCGCCGCCCCCGTCCCTGCCCGACGACGACGACATGCAGGCCGCCGCGGCGACCTGGTTCACGCGGATGCGCGCGCCAGAGGTCTCGCCGCAAGATGTCGCCGCTTTCGCGGCCTGGCGGATCGCCGACCCGCGCCATCGCGAACTCTACTACACCGCCTCGCGGCTGTGGCTGCGTCTGGACGCCGTCCAGGACGCCCCGGAGATCCTCGAAATCCGCCGTTGTGCGCGCCAGATGTTGCGCGACAAGCAGCGCGCGCGGCTGTGGACCGGGCTGGCGGCCGCCGTGGCGATCGGCGTCGTGGGCTTGGGGGCCTGGTCGTGGAAAAGCTCTGGACCGCCGCGCAGCGATGGCGCGGCGCCCGTGCGACTGGCCCAGACCCTCTACGAAACCAAGGTCGGTCAGCGCCTCAGCGTGGCGCTGCCGGACGGGAGCCTCGCCGTGCTCGACACCAACTCGGCCCTGCGCGCCTTCCCGCCCGGGGCCGAGCGCCGCATCGAGCTGGTCCGAGGGCGCGCCTATTTCAAGGTCGCTAAGGACCGGGCCCATCCGTTCATCGTGCGGGCGGGCGACAAGGACATCGCTGCGCTTGGCACGGCGTTCGATGTCTACCTCCAGCCGCAGGGTCTGGAGGTCAATCTGGTCGAGGGCCGGGTCAGGGTTCGCCGCGAGGGCGCGGGCCGAATCCCGGCGGTCGACATGAACGCGGGCTATCGTCTGCGGGTGCGGGCCGGTGTCTGGAGCCTGGAACCGCATGGCGCCGGGGCCGACTGGATCGCCGGCCGGCTGGTTTTCGACGAAGCCCGCCTAGTCGACATCGCCGCCGAGCTGAACCGCTATGCCAACCAGCCCATCGTGGTCGATCCGGCCGTCGCCGACACGCGGATGAGCGCGGTCTTCGGCCCCAGGGACCAGGAGGCCTTCTTGGCCGCCGCCGAAGCCATGGGTCTGGCGCGCGTGATCAAGGGTCCGCGCCCACACATGGTCGCCCCCGGACAAAAAAAACTGGCGCCGACCTGAGGGGTCCGGCGCCAGGCGTCTCTTCAACCCATAGCGGGCCGCTTCGAGCCCGCGGACACAAAGTCAACATGGGGGAGGAACGATGCGTTCTCTGAAACTGGCCTGTCTTGCGACCAGCGCCGTGGCGGTGCTGGCCACCAGCGCTCACGCCCAAGCGCCGCAGGTCTTCGACATCCCGGCCCAGCCGCTGCCTGGCGCGCTGAAGGCTTTCGGGGTGCAAAGCACCCTGCCGATCTCGTTCCAGGCCGGCCGGGTTCAAGCCCTACGATCTGTCGCGGTCAGCGGGCATCTCACACCCGAGCAGGCGCTGAAGCGGATGCTGAAGGGCTCCAACCTCGGCTACCTGCGCAGCGCCGGCGGCTTCATCGTGGTCCCGGCCGAGCCCAAGCTCGTCAAGGCCGCCACCGAACCGACGCCGGTCGCCGTGGCTCAGGCCGCGCCGGTCGAGGCCCAGGCCCAGCTCGACGAGATCGTCGTCACCGCCCAGAAGCGCACCGAGCAGGTACAGGACGTCCCGGCGGCCGTGACGGCCATCGCCTCGGCGCGGCTTGAGAAGCTCGGTGTCAGCGACGTGACCAAGGTCTCCACCCTGGCCCCGGGCCTTTCGATCACGCCTGTTCGCAGCCAGGCCTTCGTCTTCATGCGGGGCGTGGGCCAGACGCTGACGACGCCGAACGCCGATCCGGCCGTGGCCGTCAACGTCAACGGCGTCTACGTCCCGTCGGAGATGTCGGGCAGCGCCTTCTACGACCTGGAGCGGGTCGAGGTGGTGCCCGGTCCGCAAGGCACGCTCTATGGCCGCAATTCCACGGGCGGGGTGATCAACCTGATCACCCGCGAGCCGGGCCGCGTCTACGCCGCCAATGGGTTCCTGGAACTTGGCGACCATGGCCGAGTTCAGGCCCAGGTCGGCGCCGACCTGCCGGTCGCCGAGACCCTGGCCCTGCGGGCGGTGGCCACGCGGATCCAGCACGACGGCTACTGGGACACCGGCGCGGGCGACCAGAAGACCTGGGCGGGCCGGCTGACCGGGGTCTGGCGTCCGCGCGAGGGCACCAAGGTCAAGTTCACCGCCGCGCTGTCGGATGACGGCGGCATCGGCGACCTGCAGCAGAACATCCCCGCGACGGGCGGCTATCGCCATCTGACCTTCGATCCCAAGGCCTTGGGCTACTACAACGACACCACCTCCAACCAGCAGATGCTGGAGATCACCCAGGACCTCGGCTCGGCGCTGACGCTGACCTATCTGGCGGGACGCAATCACCTCGACGTGCAGCTCAACAATTCGATCTGGTCGGGTCCGCCCCCCGCGCCGCTGTTCTACAACCTCGAAACCACCGCCAAGAGCCACGAACTGCGCCTGAACGGGCGCTGGTCGAAGGTCGACGCGATCCTGGGCCTCTATGCCTTCGACAGCAGCGCCTGGTTCTCGTCCGATGCGCGACCGACGGCGACCGCCCGCGCGCTCAGCGGCCCGACCTATGCCAACTCCGATGGCTGGGCGGTGTTCGGCCAGGCGACCTATTCGCTGACCGACGCCCTACGCGTGACGGGCGGCCTGCGCTACTCGGTCGTCGACAAGGACCTGACCGGCCGCAACCAGAACTTCGCCAACGGGGTGCTCACCGTCGATGCGCCGTTCAGCGGATCCGCCAGCCTCAAGCGGACCGACTGGCGGGCGGGGGTGGAATACGACCTGACGCCCGACTCCATGGTCTATGCCAGCGCCGCGACCGGTTTCACGCCCGGCGGCTTCAGCACGGCCCCGATCGTCGTGGGCCAACTCCCGGCCGTTCCGTTCAAGCCGGTCTATCTCACCGCCTACACGGTCGGGATCAAGAACACCCTGGCCGAGGGCCGGCTGATCCTCAACGCCGAGGCCTTCCACTACGACTACAGCAATTACCAGGTCAGCCAGCGCAACAACCTGACCGGCCAGAACAACGTCTACACCGCCGACCAGGCCACCATCGACGGCGTACAGCTGGACGGCCGCTGGCGCATCGCGCGCGGAGCGAGCCTGACGACGGGGATCTCCTACCTCCAGACGACGATGGATAAGATCGTGACGCCGGCGGGCGACTTCAGCGGCCTGGACCTGCCGTTCTCGCCGCACTGGACGGCCAATGTCGGCTACCAGCAGACCTTCGACCTATCGGGCGGGGCCGAACTGGAGGCCCTGGTCAATTTCCAATATGTCAGCCGGCGTTGGGCGACCTACACCCATGCGACCTATACTGACATCGAGGCCAACACCCGCACCGACCTGACCCTCACCTACACGCCCGCGCACCGTCACTGGTCGATGGGGGCCTGGGTGCGCAATCTCGAAGACGCGGTGGTCAAGACCCAGGGCAATGTCGGCGCCATCCCCGGCCCAGCCTCCTTTTTCCTGGAGCCGCCCCGCACCTACGGCGTGCGGATGACCTTCAACTACTAGGCGCGCCTTCTCGGACCGGCGCGCCAGGCGCGTCGGTCCGGGTCTTTTCCAGGACACCCCATGCGTAAGACCCCGTCCCGCCAAGGACTGATCGTCGTCGCGGCCTTGGCCGTCACCCTGTTGGACGGCTTCGATGCGATGAGCCTGGCGCTGGCCGCGCCGCCGATGGCCAAGGCGCTTCACTTGCCGCGCGAGGCCCTGGGCGTGGTGTTCGCCAGCGTGCTGGCCGGCATGATCGGCGGATCCGTGGCCGGCGGGGCCCTGGCCGACCGCCTTGGGCGGCTGAAGGTGCTGATCGGTTCCATTGTGGTGTTTTCCGTGGCCGCGCTGCTGATGCCGCTCGCCACGGGACTTGCCTTCATCCTGGTCAATCGCGTCATCGCTGGGGTGGGCCTGGGCGCGGCCGCGCCGATCGCCCTGGCTCTGGCGACCGACGTCGCCGGCCTCAAGCGCTCGGACCGCACGGTGACGATCATCTGGTCGGGGATCCCGCTCGGCGGGGTGCTGGCCGCGGTCTTCGCGTACCTGGCCATGCCGCGCTGGGGCTGGAGTTCGATCTTCGTGGTGGGCGGCCTCGTGCCGATCCTGGCGGCGTTCCTGGCCGCCGTCGCCTTCAAGGACACCGCCTCCTCGGCCGCGCCTGGAAAACCGCGCCCGCGCCTGACCGCGCTGGCGCGGCGAGAGACGCTCGGCTCGGTGTTGCTGATGGCGGCGATGTTCCCGTTCGGCTACGTGACCACCTCCCTGCTGGTGAACTGGGCCCCGACGATCCTCAGTCATCAGGGCGCGCCGCAGGGCGTCATCTCGGCGGCCTTCAGCGTCATCAACCTGGCGTCGGTGGCCGGGAGCCTGCTCCTCGGCTGGCTGTCGGACCGCCTCAAGGCGGGGTGGCTGCTGGCCGTGTGCTGGCTCTGCGCGGCCTTGGCGCTGGCCGGGATCGTGATCCTGGGCGGCAGTCTGGTCTGGCTCTGCGCGCTGGCGGCCCTAGCCTCGACGATCGCGGCCGGCGCCCAAGGCCTGGCCTTGGCCCAGGCCAACCGGCTCCCCGCCGCCGCGGGCCTGGAATCGACGGCCGTCGGCTTCTTCGTCAGTCTCGGGCGTATCGGCCAGGTGACGGCCCTGGCGTTGAGCGGCTGGGCCCTCACCTGGGGCTTTGGCGAGCGCGGGGTGATGCTGCTGGGCCTGATCGGCGGCCTCGTGGCGGCGTTGGCCGCCTTTGCCCTCCAGCGTCTCCCGGCCGGCTCCCGCGCGGCCTGACCTGACGCGCGCGCCTCAGGCGCGCCCGGCGGCGACCCGTCCGACAAACTCCATCGCCGCCCGCGCACGCCGTGGCCAGCCGGAAGGCCAAGCCGTGCATGCGCCGGCGCTCGGCCGAGGCCGGCAGAACAGCCACCCCCTCCCCGCACGCGACGATAACCACCACCGCTTCGGTGATGGCGGCGTCACGGGTGGATCGTCGGCTCGAAGTCGCGCAGGCGGCAGGGCGCGTGCAGGTCGGCGTAAGAGTTGAAACCGCGGCTGGGCTCGTAGGCCACGAAGCGGTCTTGGATCAGCTCGCCGATGTAGACGGCCCCGCTGTCGGCCAGCAGCAGGTGATCGGCGAAGGCCACGACCCGTTGCTCGCGGTCGACGAAGCGGGCCTCGATCAGCCCGCCTAACGCCCTTCCCTGCCGCGACAGCGCATGACGTGTATCGCTTCAGCGTCTGGGCGCTCACGATGCTTTCCTCTGAACGTCCGTCCAGTGCAGCATGTAACTCCTGAGCCGTGAATGCTCCAGAACAGTTGTACAAGGATGGCGAGAATGAAGTTTGGGACAATGAACACGCCAAGCCATCCGCCGGGCCGAGACCTTGCTGAGGGGCATTATCATAACCTTGAATATTTGAAGTATCTCGATCGCCTCGGCGCTTACGAGGCATGGATCGGATCGCACTATACGGTCGTGAGCGAACCGCAGGCGCCCAATGATCTATTGATCGCGCAAGGATTCGCTCAAACCGAGCGCATCCGACTGAACCCCGGGGCCTTTATTGTCCCCTTCTTCCACCCAGTAGAGCTAGCGCACCGCATCGCCTGGCTCGATCAAATCTCGAAGGGGCGCATGACGGTCGGCCTGGGGGCCAGTGGGGTTCCGACCGATCTGGACATGATCGGAATCGATTTCCGCACGAACCAAAGCCGCGAGATGGTCGAGGAATCGATCAACATGATGCGGGCGCTTTGGGCGAGCACGGAACCCATGGAGATGATCGGCAAATATTGGACCGTCCGCCATCCGAAGCCGATGCTCGACGGGCGGCTGGGCTTCCACATGCGGCCCTATCAGCAGCCTCACCCCAAGTTCGCGATCACGGGTACGAGCCACAACTCGCCGACCTTGAAGCTGGCGGGGCGGCTGGGCATGACCCCGACGAGTTTCTGCTTTGGGATCAACTATATTCGCGGTCATTGGGACTCGGTGGTAGAGGGCGCCGAACTCGCCAGCCGCGAACCGCCACCGCGCAGCGAATGGCGCCTGGTTCGTGAGACAGTCGTGGCTGAAACCGACGCGGAGGCGATGGATTACGCCATCAACGGCCCAATGGGTCGGCATTATGCCGAATTCTACTTGCCGATGCTCAAGGAAGCGCGGCTGCTCAATACGCTCAAGCGCCATCATGACGATCCGGATTCCGACGTCACGGTCGAGTACCTCGCTCAGCACAGCTGGACGGTTGGTTCGGAGGCGACGGTCACCGAAAAGCTCGAGGAGCTTTACGATCGATCCGGCGGCTTTGGCGTGCTGGTGGCGAACTCCTATGATCATATCGACTGTATGAGCCAGTGGCGCTCGTCGATCGAAGCCTTGTGTCATCGCATCGTCCCCAAACTGACCGAGATGTTGCCGGCGAGCGAAACGGTCACGACCCAGTTTGGGGAGCAATGATCGAGAGTATATCTTCGGCGGCTCTTCATCGGTGCGCTCGGTGGCGGGGGGAGCGGCTCTCGACCCCGCCGCCGCAGCCCTGGCGGGCATGTTGCTGAGGCGCTTGGAACGGCCTACGAAAGATACAGGGAGCAACAGATCGCAAAAAAGGCGACGTATGATCCGGTCAAAGACAAAGCCAGGCTCGAAGCGTACTTCAACCTGGCGCGATGAACCTACACACGGTTGCGAAACCTACGCCTACAGCGGCGGGATGGCGGCAAATCAGCCTGGATGGCAAGACGTCATCGCCGATCTCTATGCCAGCCTGAATATTTCGATCCTCGATACCGAACATTTCTTTGGCCAGATCCGGCAGTCCTCTTTCGGCCGGCTGGACCTGACGCGCTTTGAGACCGACGGCGAAGTCGCTCATCGCACCAGCAGCCACATTAGCGAGGACGAAGAGGATTTCTTCCTCGTTGGTCTGGGCCTCTCAGGAACGGCGACGTATCACCAGTTCGGGCGTGAATGCGAAATCACCCCGGGCAAGTACACGCTGCTGCACACCGGCTCGCCCTATTCATTCGTGCATCCAGACCGGATTTCGTTCGTCTGCCTCAAGATCCCGGCCGGCGTCCTGGAGGCTCGGGTCAACGAGGTCCATGACCTCTGCGCCCTGTCGCACCCGGTCAACGGCGGATTGGCCCAGGTCACCGCCGACCTTCTGGTTTCGCTGGACCAGGAAGCCGCCGCCATCTGCGGCGCTTCCGCCTCGGCGATCGAGGCCAGCCTCCTGGACATGGTCGGCGTTCTGTTGACCACCAATATTCAGCGTGACGCGGTGGGCGGCACGGCGGTGCG
>FSTO01000121.1_pt1 | contig 68818 bp, 58 predicted proteins | sample 1636981 | NCBI WGS metagenome assembly FSTO01 (sample SAMEA3914819, study PRJEB12502) | metagenome | biome: forest; material: soil | place: Canada | collected 2010-06-26 | depth 0.3 m | reverse complement strand
GGTTTAGCGCGTTGCGCCAAGTTCGGTCCATTAAAGAGGATCCTTGATCCCGAACTTGGAGGAAACCATGCGTATCGCTACGGGCCTGTTTCTGGCCGCCCTGATGGCCGCGCCCGCCTACGCCCAGGCCTCGGCTCCGGCTCCGGCCCCGGCGGCTTCCGCCGCAGCTCCGGCGACATCCAATCTGACGATCGACACGCCCATCGAGACGCTGCTGGCCGACCCGGTGGGCAAGGCGGTCTTGGACAAGACCCTGCCCGATCTCGACAAGCATCCGTCCTACGAGATGTTCAAAAGCATGTCGGTCAAGGACCTGCAGCCCTTGTCGTCCGGCCAAATCACCGAAGAGGAGGTCGCCAAGGTCGAAGCCGACCTGAAGGCCGCAAAGCCCGCCGGCAAGTAGCCGCTGACGGAGTTCGGCGGGGTCTTCCCCGCCGAGCGCGCCAACGGCGCCCTCACAAGACCAAGGACCGGGACGACCTGGCCAAGCAATGGATTAGGGCGGATCTAGAAATGACCCATTTGAAGCTCGCTGCGCTGTTCGCCAAGTGCAGCGTCGTGGCCTTCGCCACCGCCGCCGCCCAAGAGGCCGCCTAAGTCCCCTCACAGGCGGCCCGCTGCGGGCCGCCTGCGCCTTTTCGGGATCACCAGGTGGCTGAGGCGCCCAGCGGCGCCATGGGCTGACCTAGCGATCCTCGCCCCCCCAGTACGGACCCGATCCATGCCCTCGACCTTCACTCGCCGCTTCCTGCTCGCCTCCGCCGCCGCGGTCTTTCCGACCCTAGCGCTCGCCGCGCCTGCCGGCGGTGAACTCTACCGCGATCCAAAGGCTCCGATCACCAGCCGCGTGGGCGATCTTTTGGGCCGGATGACGCTTGAGGAGAAGGCGGCGCAGATGGCGTCGATGTGGTTTGGCAAGTCCAAGATCAACGGCCCGACCGGAGAGTTCTCGCCTGAAAAGGCCAAGGCCGCGATCCCAGACGGGATCGGCCAGATCGGCCGCCCGGGGGACACCATCGGAACCGCTAAATACGGGTCCCAGCCCCAGCGCGGCATCGAAGACGCAGTCAAGTACGCCAACGACGTTCAGCGCTTTCTGGTTACCCAGACGCGGTTGGGCATCCCGGCCCTGTTCCATGAAGAAACCGCCCACGGGCTGGTCGGTCTTGATGCGACGATTTTTCCCATCCCGCCGGGCCTGGCCAGCACCTGGGACCGCAAGCTCGTTGAAGAGGTCTTCACTGTCACCGGTCGCGAAACGCGTCTGCGCGGCGCGAACGTCGCCTTAAGTCCCGTGCTCGACCTCGCGCGCGAGCCTCGCTACGGCCGCGTCGAGGAATTCTTCGGCGAGGATCCCTACTTGGTGGGTCAGATGGGCATCGCGTCAGTGCGCGGCCAGCAGGGCCACGTCCGCCCCTTGGGCGCCGACAAAGTCTTCGTCACGCTCAAGCATTTCGTGCATGGGGCGCCTCAAGGCGGCTTGAACCTGGCGCCTGCGGAGGCAAGCGAGCGGACCCTTCGCGAGGCGTTTCTCGTGCCGTTCGAGCACGTCGTTCGCGAGACCAACCCCGCGATCATCATGCCGTCCTACAACGAGGTCGAAGGGGTTCCGGCGCACGCCAATCGGGCGCTGCTCCAGACCACGGGCCGCGAGCGCCTGGGCTTTAAAGGCGCCTATTTCAGCGACTACGGCGGCATTTCCAACTTGGTGACCCATCACCACGTCGCCGCCAACGACGAAGAAGCCGCGATCATGGCGATCAACGCCGGCGTCGACGCCGACATGCCCGATAGCCAATGCTATTCGAAGCTTCCGGGGCTGGTGCGCGCCGGTCGCGTCGATGAGGCTAAGATCGACGCTGCGGTCGCGCGTATTCTGGCGCTCAAGTTCGAGGCCGGGCTGTTTGAAAACCCCTACTCCGATCCACGTCGAGCGGTCCGGGAGACCAACACCCCCGCCGACATCAAGCTTGCCCGTACCGCGGCCCAGAAGGCGCTGATCCTGCTGAAGAACGACGGCGTCCTGCCGCTCGACCCGAAGGCGACGCTAAAACTCGCCGTCATCGGGCCCAATGCCCGCGCGCCGGTGTTTGGCGGTTATTCCGGCGAGAACGCCAAAGCGGTTGGCGTGCTGGCTGGCGTCCAGGCGGCTGCCAGCCGCTCGATTTCGATCGAATACGCCGAGGGTGTCCGCATCATTCAGGCGCCGCCTAACGAACACTATGTGCCTACGACGAGCATCAAGCGCGTCGACCCTAAAGAGAACGCCGCGCTGATCGCCGAGGCGGTGGAGGTGGCCAAGCGCGCCGACGTCATCCTGCTGGTGGTTGGCGACAAGCCGGCGATCACGCGAGAGACGGTCATACCGGGCCTGCCAGGTGATCGCAGTTCGCTGGAGCTGTTTGGCGATCAAAACGCGCTCGTCGAAGCCATGGTCGCCACTGGCAAGCCGATCGTCGCCCTGCTGATCAATGGCCGGGCCCTGACGGTCAACCGCTTGGCGGAGAAGGCCAACGCTCTGATCGAAGGTTGGTACATGGGCCAGGAGGGCGGCAACGCTTTCGCCGACGTTCTGTTTGGTAAGGTCAATCCAGGCGGCAAGCTCACCGTGTCGTTCCCCCGCTCGGTCGGCGAGCTTCCCATCTACTATGATCGCCACCCGAGCGCCGACATCAACGCCTACATCGAGGGCCGGCGCACCGCGCTGTTCCCATTCGGACATGGCCTTAGCTACACGACGTTCGTGATTTCCGAGCCTCGCCTGCAGAAGGCTGAGATCACCGTTGGCGAAAGCGCGTTCGTGGAGGTCGAGGTCAGCAACACCGGACCGCGTGTCGGCGACGAAGTCGTTCAACTCTATATCCGCGACGAGGTCAGTACGGTCCCGCGCCCGGTGCTTGAGCTGCGCGGCTTTGAGCGCATCACGCTCAAGCCCGGGGAAACACGAACGGTCCGCTTTGAGCTGACGCCCGATGCCTTGTCGTTTTGGGATATCAACATGGACTGGGTCGTCGAACCGGGAAGCTTCAAGATCTTCGCGGGCCCAAGTTCAGCGACGCTGAAGTCGGCCAAGCTCGTCGTGACCGGCGCGGTCGCGGCGACCAAAACCTAGCCCAAGCCCTCGTAGCTGGGTTCGCGTACTGGCGCGCTGTGAGTAATGGGCGCGGGTCGGTGAGCGTGGAGATCAAGCAGACGAGCCACGCCGCCGCGCCGGACGCCGGTGAACTGGAGGGGAAGCGACATTCGCGCAATGGCGTTGAATCAGGTCGAGACCTGACGACGCTCTATCGATGTCGCGGAAAAAGCCGCCCCGAGCCGCAGGGTGCTCGGGGCGCATGGGGAGGAAGGTTAGAACCGAGCGTCCAGGGAGACACCGATGACGCGGAAGGCGTCTTTCGAATAGGACGGGTCGTAGTTGTCGCCCCCGACCAGCGGATCCACGAAGATGTAGGTCGGCATCCGCTTGTCGAAGAGGTTCTTGGCGAACACCGATAGCGTGTGGCGGCCGTAAAATTCCTGCGTGTGCGCTAGGCGCAGGCCGGCGAGCCCTAGCCGGCGACGGCGAGCCGCGACCTGGCGGAGAGCGCCGCCAAGTAGCTTTCAACGACGAGGACGAGCTCGTCTTCGAACGCTCGGGGCGAAAGCCGCGCGCGGTCGTCGGCGGCTGCCGCGCGCAACAGGCTGATGACCATGTGCGTCAGCACAAAGGCCGCTTCGGGGTTGAGGTTCAGATCCTCAAAGCCCCGCTTGCCCATATCGGCCAGGAAATCCTCGTAATAGCGGTCGAGCAGTTCGCCACCGTCGTCGTAGCTCAAGGCGTCGAGCAGAACGCGGCGTGTCGTCCGCGACCCCTCGAAGGTGTGCATCAGCGCCCGAACGATTGGTCTCACGCTCATCGGTCCGGGCGTGGCCACCATCGCGGCCGCGACCTCTCGCCGGACCGCCTCGGCGCGGCGGTGGGCAAGCGCCGCCAGGATTTCCGACTTGTCCGAGAAGTATTGGTAGATCGTCCCGACGCTCACACCGGCCCGCTCGGCGATGTGGTTGGTTGTCAGGCGCGCCAGGCCCCCGCTCTCCAATAACTGAATAGTCGCGCGGAAAATCGTCTCGACCGTGGCGCTCGAACGCGCCTGCCTTGGAAATCTCCGTTTCTTTTCAATCGCCTGCATGGATAAACACCGAAGGCTGGGAACGCGAGTTCATATCTGAGTAAAGCTTACATAACTTGAGACGCGGGGGGTGGCGATCCAATTCGGAGGTCGAGCACCGAGCGTGGCGAACCTCCCCCTCCGCCGGCGAGCGCCCACCCAAGGTCCTAGTTCCAAACGGCGGCGCTCGCCGGACAGTCAACGAGGTCGGGGACGTCCATGCCTATCGAGTACCGTTTCCCCTATCGCACGGCCCTGCTCACGGGAGCGGCCAGCGGGATCGGCCGCGCCCTGGCCCTGGGCCTCGCCCGGCGCCGCTGCCGCCTGGTCCTCGTCGATCAGGACTTGGAGGGTCTCAAGGAGACTGAACGCCAGATCGCCGGCTCGGTCCCGGTCAAGCTCGAAGCGCTCGATCTGACTAGTCAGGCGGCCATCATCCATCTGCGCGATCGGATGAGCCTTCGCCGCGAAGGTCTGGATCTCCTGATCAACAATGCCGGCCTCGCCGCCTACGGCGCGTTTGAACAGGTGTCGGCCGACGACTTCGACAGGGTGATGGCGGTCAATTTCCAGGCTGTGGTTTGCATGACCCGGACTTTCCTGCCGCTGCTTCATCACAGTTCGGACGCCCGGATCGTCAACGTCTCGAGCCTGTTTGGCCTGGTGGCCCCGCCGAGCCAGACGGCCTACGCGGCCAGCAAGTTCGCGGTTCGGGGCTTCACCGAGTCCCTGGCTCACGAACTCGCCGGGACGAACGTCGGCGTCAGCCTCGTTCACCCCGGCGGCGTCGCGACCGCGATCATCAAGAACGCGCGTATCCCTGACGGGCCCGGCGTCGATCAGAAAGAGATCGAGCAAACGGGCCGCACCATCCAGGCTCTGCTGAAGCTTTCACCCGATCGCGCCGCCGAAATCATCCTGAGGGGTGTCGCGCGCCGACGCTTCCGGATCCTCGTGGGACGAGACGCCAAGATCGCCGCCCTCATCCAGAGGCTGTTCCCGGACACCTATTGGCGCCTTCTCGAAGGGGCCGCCTGATGGACGCGCGTCACCAGGACTTCGCCGCCCCGCCAACGGGCACGAAGGCCGCCGACTTTGACGTCATCGTCGTCGGCGCGGGCCTATCGGGCATCGCGGCGGCCTATCACCTGCAGCGCACCTGCCCGAACAAGCGCTATGCGGTCCTAGAGGCCCGCCAGGCGATCGGCGGAACCTGGGACCTCTTTCGCTATCCAGGCATCCGCTCGGACTCGGACATGTTCACCCTGGGTTTCAGTTTTAGGCCGTGGCCCGAAGTGCGCGCGATCGTCGATGGAACCTCGATCCGCAGCTACTTGGAAGACACCGCCCGTACCTTCGGCATCGACCGTCACATTCAGTTCGGCAAGAAAATCGTCAGCGCCGACTGGTCGTCGGCGAACGCGGCCTGGACCTTGGAAGTGGCCTCCTCCGACGGCGCCGTCGAAAACATCACCTGCCGCTTCCTGATCACCTGCACCGGCTACTACGACTACGCTGGCGGCCACGCGCCGAGATTTCCCGATGAAGACGCGTTTGAAGGCCGGTTGGTTCACCCGCAGCTTTGGCCTCGGGATCTCGACTACGCCGGCAAGAAGGTCGTGGTGATCGGCAGCGGCGCGACGGCCATCTCGCTCGTGCCGGCGATGGCGCAGACCGCCGCGCACGTCACCATGCTTCAGCGTTCGCCAAGCTACGTGGTCTCCCGGTCGGCGGAAGACGATTGGGGGCCGAAGCTGAAGCGCTTCCTGCCCGATTGGCTCACGGCCAAGCTGGTGCGCGGCAAGTACATCCTGACCACCTACGTGACCTACGCCCTCTCGCGGCGCTACCCGGAAAAGGTCAAGGCGTGGATCCTTCAGGGCGTGCGCGATCGGCTTGGGGGGGCCGGCGATGTCGCCGACTTCACACCGCACTACAAGCCATGGGATCAGCGGGTCTGTGTCGTCCCGGACGGCGATCTATTCGAAGCCATTCGCGCAGGCTCGGCCTCGGTCGTCACGGACCGCATCGAACAATTCGTACCGGGCGGCATCGCGCTGGCGTCGGGTCGAAAGCTCGACGCGGACATCATCGTCTCCGCGACGGGCCTGAAGCTGCAAATGCTCGGCGGCATGAAATTGACCGTGGGCGGCCGGGCGGTCGCGGTGTCCGACACCTTCTCCTACCAAGGCATGCTCTACAGTGGCATCCCGAACCTCGGGACGATCCTGGGCACGACCAACGCCTCGTGGACGCTCCGAGCGGAGCTGAACTGCCAGTACCTGGCGCGCCTGATGCGGCACATGGACAAGCATGACATCAAGATGGTCGTGCCGAAGGCCCAGGAGCGTCTCGAACAAGGCCGGCCGATACTGGACCTTGAAGCCGGCTATGTCAGCCGAGCCCTCCACCTGCTGCCCAAGCAAGCCAGCCGGGCGCCGTGGCGCGCGCGCTCCAACTATTTCCTCGACGCCGTCTCGATGTCGTGGACGCCCCACCGCTATCGCGGACTGGAGTTCTCCTAGTCGCTTCGGGACCTAGCAGGCGACGCTTCAGCTCGCGCTAGTTGCCGCGAGCTGAATCAGGTCGGTGATCGCCTTGGGGTGGGAGATCATCGACAGGTGGCTGGACGCCAACTCGATGGTCTTGGCCTTCATCCGGTCGGCGAGGAACCGCTCCAGTTCGGGCGACGTGGTCTGATCCTGGGTCGATACCGCGTAGTAGGACGGCTTGGTCCGCCACGCCGCGACGGTGGCCTTGCCCGCGAACAGGTCGTCGGCGATCGGTTGCTGGGCCGCATAGAGGGCCCGCGCTCTCCGTGGCTCCACATCGCCCGCGAAGTGCTTGAGGAAGGCCTCCTCGGAAAGCCGCGAAAAGCCGCCGGCCTTCACGATGCCGGCGCGCACCGGAGCCGTGGGGAACCGCGCGGCCAGCGCGTTGAAATCCTCGCCCGCGTCGGGCGCCCGGGCCGCCACGTAGACCAGGGCCACGACCTTGGGATCGGCGCCGGCCTGGGTGATGACCATTCCGCCCCAGGAGTGGCCGACCAGCACAGTCGGACCGTCCTGCAGCGCCAGCGCCCGCTCCGTCGCGGCGACGTCGTCGGAGAGCGAGGTGAGTGGGTTCTGCACGGCGGTGACGTTGAACCCGGCCGCCTGCAGCCGGACGATGACGTCCGTCCAGCACGAGCCGTCGGCCCAGGCGCCGTGGACGAGCACGATGTTGCGGACCGCCGCCTGTGCGAGGGCGCGCGTTCCGCCGGTCGCCGCCAGGGCGGCGGCGCCCAGGGCCGTCCCCAGAACGGCGCGGCGGTTGGGGCCGGGGACGGCCCGCGTGTCGAAATCCGATTGAGTCATGCCGACACCTTCCTCGTCTGTTGCGCGCGACCGGAGCGGCGATCGGGGCCGATCCATCAGGTCACATCCCTCCATTCGAACAGGCCGCCGGGATCGATACAGGGCTCACGCGTTCGTGAAGGTCGGACCTGAACGAAAACTGGTCTGCACCCGCACCCTTGGCCCCTGCGTCAACCTACCTAGTGTTCTCCGTTCACCGGGGGCCGCTTCGCGCGGCTGAGATTGGGCACGGTGGCTGCCCGGCGTCCAGACGCCCCCTCGCCCGACCTGGATTTCCGCCAAGCCGGCTAGGACACCGGTTGGCCGTCGGCGTCGATGACCTTCAGGTCCAGTCCCAAGGCCTTCAGCTTGGGTTCGATCACGGCCCGATCGCCGACGATCACCCAGACCAACTCGTCGGGCCGAATGGCGTTTTGCGCCGCCGCCGTGGCCGAAGCGATGGACACGGCCCGCACATGGTCGGGATAGCGATCGAAATAGTCGTCGGGCAGGTCGTGGTTGACCAGGTCGGCGATCGATCCCGCCACCGCCTCCCCGGTTTCCCAGTTGCCGGGCATCGACAGGATGACCCCATTCTGGGCCTTGGCGATCTCGTCCGTCGTCGGCGGGCGCTTGGCCAGGATGTCGGTCAACTCCTTGCGGGCCTCGACGAAGGACTCGGCCGTCTTGTCGGTTTGCACCGGTGCGCGCATCGAGAAGATCCGCGCGTCGCGGCCGTCGCCGATCCGGGTGCGCGCGCCGTAGGACCAGTGTTTGTCCTCGCGCAGGTTCATGTTCAGGCGCGAGACGAAGACCCCGCCGAGCAGGGCGTTCATGATGGTCAACGAGGCCTGGTCCTTGGGATCGCGGGGCGGCAGGGCGTCGCCGGCCAGGATCACCGACTGCACGGCCCCGGGCCTGTCGATCAGATAGACGGCGCCGGGCGAATGGCTGACCGCGGCCTTGGGCTTGGTCCCGGTCTGGACACCCTTCCAGCCGCCCAGCCGCGCCTCGAGCTTGGGCGTCAGGGCTTCCAGCGTGGTGTCGCCGACCACGATCAGGGTCGCGTTCTGCGGCTGGACCCAGGTCTTCTGAAAGGCGATCAGATCCTCACGGGTGATGGCCGCGATCGATTGCTCGGTGCTGATCTGGCCGTAGGGGGAAGCCGCGCCGTGGATCAGGCGGGGCAACAGCCGGGCGCCGACGCTGTTGGGGCCCTGCTTGGCTTGCTGGACGGCCGCGATCCGCTGGCGTTTGAGGCGCTCGAGATCCTCGGCCTTGAACACCGGATTGCGCAGCACGTCGGCATAGACCGCCAGGGCCGGGTCCAGGGTGGTGGTCAGGCTGTTCAGCGAAACCGAAGATGTGTCGAGGTCGCCGCCGGCCGCGATTTCGGCCCCCAGCTCGGCCAGCTCCCGGCTCAGGGCCAGGCTGTCACGGGTTGTCGTGCCTTCGGTCAGCATGGCCATGGTCAGGCTCATCACGCCGGGTTTGCCGGCGCCGTCGGCGGCCGAACCGGCGTCGAACAGCAGGCTCATCTCGACCTGCGGCGTCTCGTGGCGTTCGGCCAGGATGACCTTGACGCCGTTGGACAGGGTCGCGCGGTGCAACTTGACGAAGGCCGGGGGCTTGATGGCGCCCACGGCCGGCGGCCGGCCGCGGTCCGCGCCGCTCGCGGCCGCCACGTAGTCCGGGAACGGGGTGACCGTCAGGGTGAAGCCGCCGTCGGTCAGCCAGGCCTTGCCGGCCGCCTGCAGGTCAGCGGGCTTGGCCGCGCGAACCCGCTGTAGCTGATCCTTGTAGGCGTCGGGCTTGCCCAGAAAGACCTGGTTCTGCGCCAGGATGTCGGACTTGCCGCCAAAGCCGCCGATCCGCTCGGCGCCGCGCACGAAGCTGGCCAGGACATTGGTGCGGACCTTGGCCATTTCCTCGGCGGTCGGGCCGTCGCGCAGCAGCCGCGCAAGCTCTTCGTCGAAGGCCTTTTCGACCGCGGCCGGATCGCCGCCCGGCTTGACGGTCAGGGTGACCCCGAACTGACCGCCGATCTCCGAGGGCGACAGGGAGGCGCTGACACTGGTGGCGATCTGGTCGGCATAGACCAGGCGCTTGTAGAGCCGCGAGGTCTTGTCCAGGACCAGAACGCTGCTGAGCAGGTCCAGATAGTCGGCCTCGGCCGCGCCGTAGCCCGGCGTGTTCCAGACCTTGTAGATGCGGGCCTGAGGCACGCGATCCTGCATCTCGGCGCGCTGTTCGCCGGTTCGCTTGGCGACCCAGGCCTTCTGGCGGGCGAGCGGCGGGCCCGGCGGCAGGTCGCCGAAATACTTCTCGACCTTGGCCTTGGCCTGCGCCGGCGTGATGTCGCCGGCCAGGACCACCGTGGCGTTGGCCGGGCCGTAATAGGTCTTGAACCAGGTCTTGACGTCGTCCAGCGAGGCGGCGTCCAGGTCGGCCATCGAGCCGATCACGGTGTGGCCATAGGGGTGATGGATCGGGTAGGTGCTATCGACGATGAGGTCGCCGACCTTGCCATAGGGCTGGTTGCGGCCCTGGCGGCGCTCGTTCTGGACGACGCCCCGCTGCTCGTCGAGCTTGGCCTGGTCGATCGCGCCGACCAGGTGGCCCATGCGATCGCTCTCCATCCACAGCGTCTGGTCGAGGGCCGCGGTCGGAACGTTCTCGAAATAGTTGGTGCGGTCCTCGTTGGTGGTCCCGTTCATGTCGGTGGCCCCCAGCTTCTCCATGGCCTTGAACCAGTCGTCGTTGAGATTCTCCGAGCCGTTGAACATCAGGTGTTCGAAGAGGTGGGCGAAACCGGTCTTGCCGACGGGCTCGTTCTTGGAGCCGACATGGTACCAGACGTTGACGGCGACGATCGGGGCCTTGTGATCCTCGTGAACGATCAGGGTCAGGCCGTTGCTCAGGGTGAACCTGGCATAGGGGATCTCCACCTGCGGCGGGGCGGCGGCCGACGGCGCGGGCCCGGCCCCGGACCGAGCCTGGGCGGTCGAGGTCGTCAGCGGCGCGGCGACGAGAAGGGCCGCGACGGCGACCGAGGTGAAGAGATTCATCGTGGATCCTGAGGGTGTGTGTGGCCGCCGGCGTGTCGCGGCGTTGGATATCGGACGGGAGGCGGCCGGAACGGGCGGGCGGACATCGCCAGCGGCGTCGCCGCGCGGCCCTTCAATGGGGACCTAGAAAGATCGCCGCGAACCGTGCCGCAGCCAGGCCGATCGCGGTCGAGGCGAGGGTCAGCCCGATCACGCCCCAACCGACGGCCAGACCCGCCATCGGCCGGGTCTGCCACCAGCGCCGCGCGGGACGTGGGGTCATCTCCAGATCCTGTCGCATGGGCTGCTTTCAACCCCTAGCATCCGCCTGGCGCGCCAACCCGCCGGCGTCCAAGGACGCCGGCGGGGCCAGGACGGCGGAGGTTTTGATCTGGGCCTGGGCCGACCCCAAGGCGACCATGGCGACGCAGGCGACGAACGCGAGCCGCGCGCCCCTCGGCGGGAATGAAGACCGGCCTGGCATGAGCTCCCCCTCGAGCACGGGGCGTCAAAGCCCCGTGCTAGGAAGGACGGCTCAAGCGCCCTTTTCCTTTTCCGAACCCGGAGGGCTTTTCACCCCGTTGCTCTCGCCGATGACGATCCGGGTCGGGTCCGATACGGAAACGGGGGCTCCAAGGCTGTTGGCGACGGCTTGAGCAAAGCCCTCGGGATCATCGATGCGGAAGATCCCGTAGAGCCGTTCGCTCGACAGGGCCGCGTTGGCGACCACGAGGCTGCGGGTGTTGTAGCGATTGAATTCCGCGACCGCCTGCCCCAGGGTCTCGCCCGCCAGATCGATCTTGCCGGCCCGCCAAGCCAACTGACGATCCACCTCGGAGGGCTCGGTGGCGGATTCCGACACCGCCGCCTTGTCGGTCACGAAGGCCCGTTCGCCAGCGGCCAGTCGGGTGACCTGGCCCGCCGCGCCGACGGCCCAGACCTTGACCACGCCCTCGGTGACCAGGACCTCGGCCCCGCCGTCGCGACGCCGCACGGAAAAGGCGGTGCCGACGGCCTGGACGCGCACGGCCCCGGCTTCCACCAGGAAGGGGCGCGAGCGGTCCTTGGCGACCTGGAACCAGGCCTCGCCCTTGTCGACACGCACCCGCCTAAGCTTGGGGGCCAGTTCAACGTCGATGGTGCTGGCGGTGTTGATCGCCACCGTCGAGCCGTCAGCCAGGGGAATGCGGCGGATCTCGCCCAAGGCGGTGCCATAGCGATCGGACGAGGGCCTGAAGACCGCCAGCCCGGCGACGCTTGCGGCGATGGCCGCCCCCCCCCCGATCAGCAACTCGCGCCGACCCAGTTGGACCGGCCGGCGCCGGCGCGAGGCGCCGCGCTCGCCGTGGTTCAGCATCTGACCGCGGTCGAGCAACGTCCAGGCGGCTTCAGCCTGCAGCAGAGCGCCGGCGCGACGGGCGTCGCCCGCCAACCAGGATTCCAAATCGGCGGTCAGCGCCGGAACATGCCCCTCGCGATCGAGGCGCATCACCCAGCGGGCCGCGTCGGTTTCAATCTCGTCTGCGGTTTGTCGAACGCTCATCTCGTACTTTCCCACGTCGATCATTATCGCCGTTGTCTTCACGTAATCCCTGCATGATCAGGCGCAGGCCCTTGACCCCTTCGTTCTCGACGACGCTTTCGCTGACGTTGAGGCGACGGGCGATCTCCCGTTGCGACACGCCCTCGATCTTGCGCAGCGTGAAGATCTGCCGGCATCGCAGCGGCAGGCCCTCGATCAAGGCCGCGACCTTGGCGAGCTCGCGCCGAGCGGCGGTGATCCGCTCGGGCGTGGGCTCATCCATGGAGACGGATAGATAGTCGTTTTCCGTTAGCGCCTCGATCGGCACAACCCGGGCATGGCGTATCTGATCGATCAGCAGATTGCGGACGATCTGAAAAAAGAAGTGCTCGGGCCGGGAAATGTGGTCGATCGCCGTCAAGGCCGCCAGCTTGGCGTAGGCCTCCTGGATCAGGTCGTCGATGTCCTCTTTCGACTGCAGTTTCCGGCGCAGCCAGGCGCGGACGCGCGGCTCGTAGGGCATGACCGACGAGGTCACCCAGGCTACGATCCGCTTGCGATCCTCGTCCAGCATCGCCGCTCCAGCCAACGTCCATTCCCATGTGATCCATGGAGAGACGGATCAGATTTAGATTTCCTTGGGCGCTTCGGAAAATAAACTTCAGTCCGCTTGGTCCAAACCATCGGCGGCGCCGCCGTCTGGCGCGTGACGGCGGCCCTGGCCAAGGCGCCGGGAACCGAAAACGAGCGCTCCTGGCTTCCCGCGACGTTTCGCGAGCGGCCAGGAGCGTCGATGATCCCTTGCCCCCGCCGAAGGCGATTTGGCGGGCCTTTCGCGTTTTCCCTACAAGATGGCTGGAGCCTTGCCCGCGGTGATCGTCGCTCGCCAGGCGGTCGAAGGCTTCAGATACCGGCGCGCCAGCGCCTGGATGTCGGCCGGAGTCACCGCCTCAAGATCCGAGATGTTGTCCAGCACCTGCGAGGCGTACTTTGGATGTTCGTTGACGCTCGCCAGCTGGCTCAACCACCAGCCGTTGTTGGCTCGCGAGCGGCGCGCGGCGGCCAGGACCGGTTCACGAACGCGGTTCAGTTCGTCCTGGCTGATCGGCTTGTCGCGCAGCCCCGCGGTGATGCGATCCACCGCCGCGTAGAAGGCGTCGATCTTGTCCGGCGCGGTCTCGGCCTTGATCGAGATATAGCCGTAGTTCTTGTAAACTTCCGAAAACTGCGCGCCCACCCCCGGGGAATAGGCCAGGGCCAGGCGCTCACGGATTTCGGCCAACGCACGCAGCTTCAACACTTCGCTCAGCAGGTTGATGCGGCGCGCCTCGGTGCGGTCGTCGCCGGCGTCGGTCGTGGGCCAGGCGACGAAGCCCAAGGCCTGCCCGGCTAATCCCTCATGCTTGAACTGTAGCGGCTTGGGCGTCGACGCGGGGAAGACGCGACGGTCGGCGGTCAGCGCGATCGGCGCCCGCGGCGGGCGCGGCGGCAGGGCGCCGAAGGTCGTGGCCGTAACGCCGATGGCCTCGTCCACGGTCAGGTCGCCGACCATGGTGATGTTCAGCGGGCCGTCCGATATCAGGCCCTTCAACTGATCGCGGTAGGGCTCGACCGACCAGGTCGCCACCGTCTCCGGCGGCACGATCGCCTTGCGCTTGTCGCCGTCCGCCAGGAGCGGACCGACGTACAGGCCAAAGGCGCCGGCGGGCGTGGCGCGGCTGAGGGCGAGCACGGCGGGATACTGGGCCTTGCTCCGCTCGTAGGGGTTGGAACGGTACGCCGGGTCGGTCAGATTGGCGGCCAGGTACTGCATTTCGAGCTGCAGGTCCTCGCGCCGTGTGCCGCCACCCAGGATGAAGCGGTCCTCGCCGGTCGCCAGGCCGCCGCCGTAGGTATGGCCGGTGAGGGCCCGGCTGGTCTCGTCCACGGTCAGACGGCCCAGACCGCCCTCGCCGAGACCGCCAATCATCGACTGGCGCGGATCGAACGCGTTAGACGCAAAGGCCTGTTCTCCCCGACCGGTCGATATCTGGACCCCGATGCTGTCCTTGCTGAAGTCGGTCTGCTTGACGAGCAGCTTGACGCCGTTGGCGAAGACAACCTCGGTGGCGCCCAGTTCAGCGAGTTCGCGCCGGCTGGCGACGGTTCCGGGCGCGCCGAAGTCGGTATAGGGCCATGTCTTGACGTCCAGCGGCGGCAGGGCGGCGACGGCGACCTGATGCGAGGCCGCCAGAGCGGCGGTGACGGCCGCCTCGCCGCCCTGGATCGGTTCGGGCGACATGACCATGGTCAGGGGCCCTCCCCCCGTGAAGATCGTCTTGACGGCCTCGCTGACCTGGGAGGCGGTCAGCCCTTTGACGGTAGCGTTGAACAGGTCCAGGTCGGTCTGGGGCGAGGTGAAGACGTCGTTCTCGTTGACGTCGCCCAACAGGCTGTTGGCCAGGCCCGAGGTCTGACGGGTGGCGGCGCCGGCCACGGCGTTCTCAAGCGCTGTCCGCCACGTGCTGATCTCGCGCTGCAACTCCTCGTCGGAGACGCCGAACTGGACAAGACGGCGCTGCTCCTGGTCGATGGTCTCGACCGCGCGCTTCCACTTGCCGGGCAAGAACGCGGCTTGGACCGCGGCGACGTGCAGGCTTTGGAAGAGATCGGACGCGGAGGTCTGGGCGTTGATGAAAGGCGGATCGTCCGTGCGCGACATCTCGGCGAAACGGCGGTTCAGCACGGCCAGGCCCAGGGCGTCGATCGTGTCCTTGCGGCGATGCGCCAAGGTGTCGGGCAGGTGCTCGGGCGGGCTGGTCCAGGACAGCGAAACGCTGCTTTGCAGGCCCCGTTCGACGATCAGGGCCGTCTGCGGCTGGCGCGGCTGGGACTGACCAAGATCGGGCTCGCCGCCGTCCGGCGCCTTGGGCGCCCAATCTTGGAAGGCGGCGCGGATCTTGCGTTCCATGATGTCCACATCGAAGTCGCCGACCGCGATGAAGGTGGCCCGTGAGGGCCGGTAGTAGCGGTTGTAGAAGTCGACGAACCGCTCGCGCGGCGCCGTGCGGATGATCTCCAGGTCGCCGATCGGCATGCGCTGCGACAGACGCTGGCCAGGCGCCAGAAGCTTCAGCTGGGCGCGCCCGGCGCGAAGGTCCGGCGTATTGCGCAAGCGCTCTTCGCCGGCGACCACGCCACGCTCCTCGTCGATGGCCTTGGGCGCCATCAGGGCCTCGGACACCTGTTCGCGCATGATATGCAGGGCCGTATCGACGGTCTCGTCGTTGGTGCGGGGAATCTCCAGCACGTAGGCGGTCTGGTCAAAGCTGGTGAAGGCGTTGGTGTCGGCGCCGAAGGCCAGGCCCAGGCGCTCCAGGATCGCCAGCAGGTCGTTCTCGGGCACATGGGTCGTCCCGTTGAAGGCCATGTGCTCCATGAAGTGGGCCAAGCCCAGCTGCTGTTCATTTTCCATCAGCGAGCCAGCGTCGATGCGCAGGCGGAACGAGGCCCGCTGAGGCGGCGTGGCGTTGTGCATGACGGCGTAGCGCATGCCGTTGGGCAGGATCCCGAAGCGGACGTTGGAATCGACGGGAACATCGCTGGTCGCCTGGGCCCAGGGGTCCGAGGGCTTGACCTGCCGAGCCTGGGCCGGAGCGGCGGTGATCAGCGCGACCGCCGAGGCGGCGACAAGGAGTAACAGACGCGAGGAGCGCATGAAGGCTTCTTTCCGATGGGCGCGACGGCTCGAAGCGAGGGCGCGCGAGGATCAATTCAGAGGTCGCCCGCCGATGATCGACGCCTCCCCCGGCATGACGTTTTCGCGACGGAAAGATCCGAAGCAAGTGACTCAAGTTTAATTTCCGCAAGCCCAAGGAAAGCGTCGGACGATACGTCTTCACTTCGAATAGGACCGTCTCGACTTGGGGCCAGAAGGCCAATGCGCGAGGCGGATCGCCGGCAAATCACCATGCGGCCGACGTCGTCGATCCTGCCGCGCGGGCCTTTCGCGCGCATCAGGTCGGGACAGCGACTGTAATCGCGCGAGACAGTGGGCGGTCTGATCTGGAAGCACCCAGCGAATTCTTGATCGGCCTTGATCGATCGCCCTGCTCGGCCTGAGGCCGTGATCGCGCGACCCCTGATCGACCCGATCCGGGCGCGCGGGCTATTCGCATGCAAGTTGCAACGGAAACGGATCTCTCGTCCGTCCATACTGGAGAGTCCACGCCGGGACGGGTCACTCCCCGCGCCGGAAACTCGCCGGCGTGGCGGCGCTGATCGCGGTCGCGCCTGAATGGCCGGGTGTGGGCGTCGTCGAGACCAAAGCCGTCCAGAGGTCGAGGCCGATCCCGCGGGATCCGAGAGACGGAACGAAACGAGTGACACCGGTCACCATGGGAAAGTGCGGAATGAGCGTTCGGCAAAGCGCAGACGAGATTGAGGCGGACGCAGCTCGCTGGGTCCTGCGGCTGGATCGCGAGGGCGGCGCCCCCGAATTGAACGCCTGGCTGGCGGGCGATACGCGCCGTCAGGGCGCCCTGCTGCAGGCGCAGGCCGCCTGGGCGATGCTGGACCGCGGCCAATGGCTGGCCATCGCCGAGCCGGAGCCGCGTCAGGCCAAGGCGGCTCGCCTCCCCTGCCGCGCCGTGTTCGCCGCGGCCGTGATCGCCGCCGGGCTGGGCGCCGCGACGATGATGACCCTGCCCGAGCGCTGCGGCACGGGCGTCGGCGAAGTGCGCCGCCTGCCGCTGGCCGACGGCTCCGCCGTCGCCATCAACACCGCCAGCGCCATTCGTGTCGATCTGGGCAAGCAGACACGCCGCGTCCGCCTGGACCATGGCGAGGCCTGGTTTCGGATCGCGCCCGATCCGTCGCGGCCATTCCTGGTCGCGGCCGGTTCGGTGCGCGTGCAGGCGGGCGAGACCGCCTTCTCGGTGCGCCGCCGCGATGGCGGGGCCGAGGTCCTGGTCACCGAGGGCGCGGTCAGAGTCTGGGTCGACGGCGCCGAGGACTACGCCGTGCGCCTGCCGGCCGGATCCAGGGCCTTCGTGGCCGACAGCGCGATGGTGACCAACCGGCCTGGCGCGCCGTCCGAGATCGATCGTCAACTGGCCTGGCGGGCCGGCCAGATCGATCTGGCCGGCGAGACGCTGGAGCACGCGACCGGGGAGTTCAACCGCTACAACCGCCGCAAGCTGGTTGTCACGGACCGGGTCCTAGCCAGGGCCCGGCTGCACGGCGTCTTCCGCACCGACGATCCGGAGGGGTTCGCCGGCGCGGTCGCGGTCAGCCTGAACGCCGCGGCGTCGTCCAGTCTCGACGAGATCCAGATCGGCGCGCGCCGCTAGACCCACCGTCGTTCAACTTGCGCCCCAATACGTCCACGCATCCGGCGCTGGCTCGGATGCGTGGCGTTCTGGGTTCGAGCCTTCGGGCGCGGGGATCTGACGATCAAGCCCGGACAGACGCCGCCGGAACGTCCGGCGGCGCTGGTTTCGCGGATCAGAAGCGCTTGGTGAGCGACAGGTAGAAGTTGGCCAGTCGCGGGTCGCCGAAGCGGCTGTACATGGTGGTCGTCCCCACATCGACCGGCGGCTTGGTGTTCAGCACGTTGTTGACGCCCCAGCGAACGTCGGTGTCCTCCCGGACCGCCCAGCTGCCGAAGAGATCGTAGTAGATCTGGCTGGGGATGCTGGCGGCGCCCTGGGTCGGGTCCACCGTATGGGTCGAGTTCAAATGGTACTTGTTGAAGAAACGGGCGCGCCAGCCGAAGCTGAACTTGTCGTTGGACCAGACCGCCTGGGCGTTGCCCTTCCAGTCGACACCGCCCGCCCCGCCGACGCCACCCTGGAAGAGGCCGGAGACGACGCCGGCCCAGTCGATTGTCGGCGTGGATTCCGATTGCTGGATCGACAGTTCGCGCAGCCACGTGGCGTTGGAGCCCAGCACCAACTCGCCGCCCCACAGGCTGTGGCGGTAGTCGAGGGCGAAATCGACCGTCTCGACCCGCCCGCCGGTCAGGTTCGCCAGGGAGGCGTCGATGCCGGTGATCGGCCCGACCGCGAAGCCGCCCGAGGCCGGGCCGCGCGTGAAGCGCTCCGGATGGGCGTTCAGGAAGTCATTGAACGCCGCCTGGGCGTCCGGCGTCAGCACCGTCGGCGCGAGCAAGCCCAGCGGTTGGAAATAGATGTCCTTCTTGTCGATCCGGGTCCAGTCGATCGAGAAGCGCAAGTTGGGCGTCCAGCGCGGGGTGAGGATCGTCCCCAGCGACACGGTCTTGGACTGCTCGGGCAAGACGTCGGGGTTGCCGCCAATGAAGTTGCTCGCGCTGTTCAGCAAACTCAGGCCTGGGAACAATGGGGTTCCGATCGACTCGTTGCCGCGAAGGGGATCGCGGGCGTTGACCAGCATGAAAGGCGACGCGTTCTTGATCAGCTGGCTCAGATACGGCGGCATGTAACCGGTGCCGTAGGAGCCGCGGAAGGTAATGTCCTGCGTCGGCTGCCAGCGCAGCGCATAGGTCGGGTCGATATGCGACCGCGAGGCCGTGGCGTATACCGGCGCGGCCCCGGCGGGCGGACAGGCGGTCTGCGCCTCTGCCTCGGTCAACGGCCTCGACACGGACAGGCAGTTGATGAAGGTCTTGGCGCCGCTGCCCTCGTAGGCGTCGTAGCGGGCCGAGACCTGGAACTCGAGCGAATGGACCAGTGGGATCTTGTTCTGCGGCCCGAAGATCGGCGCCCGCATCTCCAGATAGGCGCTGTCGGTGGTCTGGGTCCGCTCAGGCGTGTAGCTGATCGTGGAAGAGGTCGCCGCATTGGTGATGGCAACGGAGTCGTCGACCCAGTTGTCGCTGCGCTCGATCATCAGGCTGATCGCCGGCTTGCCGCCCGGCAGGGTGATCGGCGCCGGCCCGGCCAGGCGCAGGGTCGTGGTCTTCACCGTCGATAGCGACGGCGCCCGTTGGGTGGGCAGGCTGGCGAGAAAGCCGTAGGTCAGGGGCGAGAGGTTCGGGTCCCGCATGATGTCCAGCGTGCCGTTGGCCAAGCCGTTGGTGGTGGCCAGGTCGATCGACGGCGCGGCGAACGTCGAGGAAAAACGGCTCCAGTTGTAGGTGTAGTCGAGGTTGGCCTGCCAGCTGAACGGCAGTTGCACGATGGCGCCGCCCAGGATGCGGCGGGTGTCGCTACGCGCACGCAATTCGGTGTCGCCGCCGATGGGGGGTGCGGCGACCATGATGGCTTGTTGGAACGGGTTGTTGGGCGCGTTGGCGGCCAGGGTGATGGTGGAGGTCACCTGGTTGACCGGAGACAGCGAGTCCGTGCGATTGGCCTGGGCCTGGGTGTAGAGGCTCAGCCAGGAGGTGAACTCGCGCCGGACCGCAAGCGAGGCGTCCAGCGACTTGGAGCCGGTCGTGAACGGGGCGAACCGTGAGCGAGGGTCGGCGGTGGGCGACAGATCCAGGTTGTACTGGCCGGCGTTGGCGACCAGCGGGGCGGTCCCGTCCAGGGCCAGGCTGCGGTAGCCGTAGGGAATGTAGGTGTGGTTCGACCCGAGCGAGGCCCCGCCATAGACTGGATCCAGCGTCAGGGTCGCGCCCGACTGGCTCAGGATGTTCGGTGTCGCGCCCAGCACCAGGTTCTGGTTGTAGTAGTTCGGATTGACCGCCTTCAAATGCGCGAAGCCGCGCTGGATGAAGTCGCGTTCACCCTGCAGCAGCGGGTCGATGTGGCGGTAGCTGAGCGAGGTCGAGATATTGGTGCGGCCGTCCTCGAGGTTGAAGCCGCCCGAAAGGTCGAGGCGTTTTTCGGGAGCGTTGCCATCGAACACATTGGCGTAGCTGGTCGTCATTTCGACGCCGCGATAGTCGCGCTTCATGATGATGTTGACGACGCCGCCGGTCGCGCCGCCGCCATAGACTGAAGAGGCCGAGCTGGGCAGCACCTCGATGCGCTCGATCTGGGCCATCGGGATGCCCAGGATCGTCGGCTGCTCAAGATCGCCCGTGCCGGTGTTGGTGCCAGGCAGGCGACGGCCATCGACGAGGACCAGCGTCTCGTCGGTCCCCAGGCCCCGTAGGTTCAGCTGGCTTCTGCCCATCGACTGCGGCTGGGTCTCGGACGTCCCGGCGCTGTTGTTGGCGCCCAGGAAATCGCGAAAGAACTGGTCCAAGCTGACCGAGCCGGACCGCTTGATGTCCTCGGCGGTGAAGACCACATAGGGCTGCGCGTCGTCCTCGGTGCGGCGGATGTCGGTGTTCAGCGACCAGGAACCCCGCACCAGAAGTTCGGGCAGAAAGACCATGTCCTCGGAGCCCCGACCGCGCTCGTTGTCCAATGCCACGACGGTGTAGGTCTGTTGCCCCGTGGAGCGGGCCTCCAGGCCTGTATTCGCCAGCAGCATCCCCAGCGCCTGCTGGATGGAATAGGGCCCCACCACCGCGTTGGTGCGGCGGCCCTCGGCGTCCTTGGCCGAGATCAGCATCTGCACGTCGCCTTGACGGGCCAGTGCGGCCACGCCGGATGCGGCCGGCTGAGCCGGCACGTTGAACACCTTGGTCTGCGCCCAGGCGGCGTCCGCGCTCATCACGGCCACGACCGCAACCGACCCACACAACGCGCCACGCAGCGCGAACGAATTCCAGTTCGACATTCCCAGACCCCCCGGTTCCCGACCATCTTTTGGCCTCAATGAGAAGGACGGGCGGTGTGACGATTTCCTTACGTAAAGATGACACAATGGGCCGGTCAGTGGAGAATGTCGCAGCCTGACCGCCGATGAGAACCCTGCGCAAAGCCATTGAGCAGTCAGGGCTTTCGCGCCTTGCGGCCGCGCGTGAAGCCCCGGTCGCTCTCCATGAACCGCGACACCATCGGCACGATCAGCTTGCCCGGCTCGGCGGCCTTGGTCCCGGTTTCGGACGCCAGCAGCTTGCCGTAGTCGAGCAGGTCGCGGTGAACGGCGGCGGGCAGCTCCACCGTGATTTTCACCGGGGTGTCGTCCTCGATGGGGCCGAGCTTCAGCTTGCTCATGGACGCGTCTCCTCGTCATAGGGTTCCAGCACCAAGTCGCGCGACAGCAGCACCCTGAGCGGTGCGCCCGGCCGGATGGTCAGGGTCGGCGCCAGGCTCAGACTCCTGCCCACCGCCTGCTGACCAACGTCGCTGACCGACTGGCTCGCGCCCCGGCGGATCGCACGCTCCAGATCGCTCCCATCGCTCGACTGTCCAGCCTCGGCGCCGATGGCCAGGACCGTGCTCAGCGCCGCGGCGGCGAGCACCGCCTTGCCATGACGATCGACGCCGTCCTGCAACCCGGCCATGCCTTGCGCGTCGGCGGCCGGCAGCTTGTCCAGGACGATGGACCGTCCCGTGGGCAGGATCAGGCGTGTCCAGGCCACCGCTAGCCGGCTCTGGCCGGCGCGGGTGGTGGTCTCGTATTCCCCGATCAGCCGCGCCCCGGCCGGGATCAGACGGTGGTGACCGCCCAAGCTGTCGAAGACGTCCTGGCTGACCTGGGCGATGGCCAGGCCGGCCGCGTCGGACCGCAAGCCCGTCACCAGGGCGGCGGGAATGATCGCGCCGGCTTGCAGGACATAGGGCGAGGCCGGCGCCTGCAAGCGCTCGGGACTGGTGGTGCGTTCGTCGGCGGCGGAAGCCCCCGCCCTCGTCGCCACGATCGTCGGCGCATTTCCCGATCGAACCGGCCCTGTCGCGAACAAGCCGCTCGCACGCGCAGCGTTGCTGGCTTCTACGCGGGGATCAGGCCGCAACGGGGCCGCTGGCCGCGCGATCTGCGCGTGCGACGCCTCCGATGTCGCCCCGTCAGACACCATCGGGTCAGACGTACCCGCGCCGCGCGCCCGCTGCGCGCTGAGAATCGGGCGTCCAAGATCGCCTGGCAGCGGCGGCCCCAGGACCGGTGCGTCGCCGCGGTGGAGATAGTCCTTGGGCAGGCCCGAGATCTGTTCGGGCGGCGGCGCGGCGGGCTGGAAGACAGGTTGGGACACGGCGCGGTCGCGCTCGCGCAGCGACCAGACCAAGGCGCCGGAAACCCCGATCGCCAGCACCCCGCCGGTGATGATCAGCGCCTTGCGCGAGACCCGCGCCACGGGCTTGGACGTTCCGCGCAGCCGCAGATCCTTGGCGATGGCCTTCTGGTCTTGCTCGATGGTCTCGCTCATCGACCCGCCTCCGAACCAGCCCGACGCTCAATTCGGACACGACGTTCCCATCGCTTGAGCCCGAACCTCAGCTCGGCGCGGTCGAACAGGCGATCAACGACCAGGCGCCGGCCTTCGACGCGGTAATTGACCAGTTCGGAGCTCTTGCCGTCCGGCCCGACGATGAAGAGCGGCGGCAGGTCGGCCAGAACGACCGCCGGCCCGAACTCGACATAGGTCCTTGCCCCGTCGTCGTAGACCCGCACGGGCCGCCACGGCGCCACGCCCCTCAGCTGGTAGCCGAAGTTCAGGCGGGCCCGATCGGGCGCCGGAGCGGGGGCCGCGATCACGGGCGCCGTCAAGGCCGGGGTCACGCCCGTTCCTAACGGAATCGCCGCCGCCGGATAGCGCCAGGCGACCTGGGACAGAAAGGCGCGACGGGAGGCCCGAAGCTGCAGGTGGTAGCTGCGGCGATTGGTGTTGATGATCAGGTTGGTCGATAGGTCGTCCTGGACGGGCTTGACCAGAACATGGACGCGGCGGCTGGCGCCCTCGCCGCTGGTGGTGTCGCCGATCACCCAACGGGCGGTGTCGCCGGCCGCGATCGGATTGGTTTCGACAAGGATCTCGCCGGCCTCGAGCAGGATGTCGGTGATCCGGCCCGGCGCGGCCACCAGCTCATAGACGCCGCGCTCGGCGAACAGATATTCGGTCGACGCCACGGCCTCGGGCGCCCCGGCGACGCGCGCCTGGCGGGTGGGGCCCGACAGGACCGGTCCGGCCACGCCGAGGGCGGCGGCGAGTGTCAGGATCAGCACGGGCCGGGTCATGCGCCGTACTCCCGTGACCACGACACGGCCCGGACGAAGATTCCGAACGGGTTCTTGACGAAGGCGTCTGGCGAAGTCGGCGCGGCGATGACCAAGGTCAGGATGGCGCTCCACCGCTGGGTCGAGACCAACTGCCCATCGACATAGCGCCGCTCGACCCAGGCCAGGCGGAAGCTGTCGGGCGAGGCGCGCACCACATTGCTGATGTCGACCGAAACCTGGGCCTTGCCGATCTCCCCGAAGGGGTCGGCGCCCCGCGCATAGTCCGATAGCGCCGCCGCGCCGCTGGCGTCGGTGAAGTCGTAGGCGCGGCGCCAGTTTTGTCCCAGGACGACGGCGTCGGCTGGCACCGAGCGCGTGTTTTCGATGAAGCGCGACAGCGTCCAGGCGATGACGGGATCCGGAGGCCGATAGCCGCGCAGCGCCGGACCGACCGCCAGGGTCTGGCCCAGCCGATCGACCTCGACCACCCAGGGTGTGACCGAGCCGCGCGTGGCCTGCCAGATCATGCCGCCCGACTGGACGATGTTGCTGGCGAGCAGGCCAAGAGCGATCAGGCGCCAGTTGGCGGCCTGAACGCGGGCGCTGCCGATCCGGTCGTCCCAAGCCTGGCCGGCGCGCTGATAAGGGGTTTGCGGAACGGGGGTCGCGCCCAGGCGCGAGGAGCCCTTGAACGGGTTCATCAGCTTTGCTCCGAGAGGGAAGGACTGGCGCCGCCGCTGTGGTCGTCGCCACTGGCCAGGCCGTGGGCGGCCAGGCTCGCGCCGTGGGCCAGGGCCTGTTGTTGCTTGAGGTCGCGCGCCCAGGACGGGGGCTCAGCGGCTTCGGCCGATCCGGCTGGTGGCGTTCCCGAGCCGGACTCGCCGCCATCCGAGCCTGTCGCGGGCTTGGCCTGAGCGCCGCTCGTCGCCGCGCCACCGCCGCCGCCGCCGGGCGCGGGCCCTGGGCCGCCGCCGGTAGGGCCCTCGGGCCCTTGCGCGCCAGGACTAGGCCGCGAGCCGCCCGCGCCGCCGGCGCCGGCGGCGGCCGACGCCAGACTGGCCCCGCCGCCGGCGGCCATCTGCACCGCGCCAGCCCCGACCATGGCCATGCCCGCGACGGTGAGACCGGTGCCGACCGCCGCTCCAACGCCCAGTTGGGGCGCGCCCGACACCAGGCCCGAGGCGATGCCGGGTCCAAAGATCGACAGGCCCAGGAGGGTCAGGGCGGCCAGGGCCATGGCCAGCACCTCTTTCAGGGTCGGCTGGCCCGAGGCGGCGCTGGTGAATTGCGAGAACAGCGTCGAGCCGATCCCGACGATCACCGCCAGGACCATCACCTTGACGCCCGAGGCGATGACATTGCCCAGCACCCGCTCGGCCAGGAAGGCGGTGCGGCCAAACAGGGCGAAGGGCACGAGGACGAAGCCGGCCAGGGTGGTCAACTTGAACTCGATCAGGACCACGAAGATCTGAACCGCGATCACAAAGAAGGCGACGATCACCAGCAGGGCGACGGCCAGCAGGATCACGATCTGGACGATGTTCTCGAAGAAGCCGGGAAAGCCGCCCAGCTCGCTGGCCGCCTCGAGGACAGGCTTGCACGCCGCGATCCCGAGCGCCGCCAGCTTGCCCGGCCGCAGAAAGTCGTCGGCGGAAATCCCCGCGCCTGACGCTTTCAGGCCAAGCCCCGAGAAGCTCTTCAGGACGATCAAACTGAGGGCGTGGAAGTTGCCGATCAGGAAGGCGAAGAACCCGACATAGAGGATCTTCTTGACCAGGCGGGCGGTGACGTCGTCCTGGGCCCAGGCCCAGAACAGCGCCGCCAGGGTCATGTCGATGGCCACCAGGGTGGTGGAAAGGTATCCGACCTCCCCGCCCAGCAGGCCAAAGCCGCTGTCGATATGCTGGGTGTAGACGTCCAGCATCCGATCGATGACGCCGGTGTCGCTCATGACGCCGGCCGCCCGAAGAAACGGTCGCGCGCCGCGGCCCAGGCCGCCTGGCAAGCCAGATCGCCCTGCCCAGCCGTTCGGCACCGGGCTAGGTCGCCGTCCATCGCGACGGTCGCCGGCGCCTTGACCGGTCCAGGAGCCTGGGACGCCCTGCCCGCCAAGACAGCGGCCCCAAGCAAGATGATCAGTGCAGTCCCCCAGACGAGGGACCGGTTCATGGCTGTGGCGTCGCTCCCATGAACTTGGCGAAGCGGGCCTTGGCGTCGGCCCGGGCGGCGGCGCGGTCGGCCGCTTCAAGAGCTTGGGCGCGACCGTTGGCGACCACTACCGCCGTCAAGGCCGACAGCTGCTGGGCCTGGAGGGCCAGCAGCTGATTGCCGGCCTGGGCGGCCTGCAGCGCGCCGCCGGCGTCCTGGCTGGCCGTCACCAGGCTCCGCATCTCGCCGCGGCTGGTCTCCAGACCTTGGACGACGCCGGCCTGCACCGTCAGCGCGTCCTGGAACCCCGCCACCGACGTCGTCCAGCGCGCTTCGGCGCGTGAGGTGAGGTCCGCGTCGCTGGCGGCCAGATCCGCCCGGCCATAGCGCCGATGAAAGGCGTCCTGGATGTCCTGGACGTTGTAGGCCAGCTCCCGTGCCTGGCCGAGCAGCGCCTGGGTGGCGGCGACCTGCTCCTGCAGCGCCGACAACGACGAATAGGGCAAGCTGGCCAGGTTCCTGGCCTGGCCGATCAGCATCTGGGCCTGGTTCTGCAGGGCGGTGATCTGGTTGTTGATCTGCTGCAGGGCCCGGGCCGCCTGCAGGACGTTTTGGGCGTAGTTGCTGGGGTCATAGACCGCGACCTGGGCCTGGGCGGTAGGGACCAGGACGGGCGCGGCGGTCATCGCGGCCGCGCCGCTCAGCAGCGCCGCCAGACGGCGTCGGGTCAAACTCATCGCAGGGACTCCGGAACAAGAATGGAAGGCAGGAGATCGGCGGCCCAGGGCAGTCGGCGATGGCGCAGCCAGGCGGCGGCGAAGCCCTCGGGGCCATGGCCCTCAAGAACCGCGGCGATGTCGGCTTGGTCGGTCTTCGAGGACGCGGCGCAAAAGGCGCGGGCGATGGGACCCAGACCCAGGTCGAAGAGCCGTTCGCCGGCCCTGGACTGGACGTAGTAGTCGCGCTTGGGCGTGGCCTCGGCGACGATGTCGATCTGCCGGTCGTTGAACCCGAACCGGCGATACGCTGCGGCGCCCTGCGGGTCGCGCGCCCATCCGTTCGGCAGAAAGATCCGCGTCAGGCACAACTCGGCGATCGCCGAGGCGATTGGGCTCTTCTCGATCTGCGACAGCGAAAGGGTCGTGAGGACGACGGATCCGTTCTTCTTGCGGATCAGGGCCAGCCAAGCCTCCAGCTGCGGCCCGAACGTCGGATCCACCAGGGCAAGCCAGGCTTCGTCCACCAGAATCAGCGTCGGCCGACCGTCCAGGTCGCGCGCGAGACGATGGAAGAGATAGGCCAGCACGGCCGGGGCCGCGGGCGTGCCCAACAGGCCCTCGGTCTCGAAGGCCTGGACCGCGGCGGCGGCCAGCGCTTCATGGTCGGCGTCGAGCAACCGTCCCCAAGGCCCCGCCAGGGTGTAGGGCGCCAGGGCGTTCTTCAGGTCCAGGGTCGGCAATAGCGCCGCCAAGCCCGTCAGGGTCCGTTCCTCGCGAGGCGCGGAGGCCAAGCTCGCCAGGGCCGACCAGATGTGATCGCGCACGGTCGGGGTCATGATGACGCCCTGTCCCGACATCAGGGCGGCGATCCAGTCGATAGCCCATACGCGCTCGGCGGGGTCGTCGACACCGGCCAGGGGCTGCAAGGCCACGGCGGGTCGCTCGGCGTCGAGCAGCACCCCGCCCAGATCGTGGAAGAGGCCGCCCATACCGAGGACCGCGGCGCGGATCGAGCCGCCGAAATCAAAGGCGACGATGCGCGCGCCGGCGTAGCGTCGAAACTGCAAGGCCAACATCGCCAGGAGCACGCTCTTGCCCGCGCCGGTCGGGCCCACCACCAGGGTGTGACCGACATCGCCGACGTGCAGCGACAGCCGAAACGGCGTTGAGCCCTCGGTCTTGGCCATCAGCAGCGGCGGACCGCCCAGATGAGGATTGGATTGCGGCCCCGCCCACACCGCCGATAACGGAGCGATGTGGGCCAGATTCAGGGTCGATAGCGGCGGCTGGCGGACATTGGCGTAGGTCTGGCCGGGCAGCGTCCCCAGCCAGGCCTCGACCGCGTTGATCCGCTCCTTGATGATCGAAAAATCCCGCCCGGTAATGACCTTCTCGGCCAGGGCGAGCTTGGCGTCGGCCTGGGCCGGGTCCTCGTCCCAGACCACCAGGCTGGCGGTGACGAAGGCGTAGGCCACCGCGTCGCCGCCGAGATCCTGCAAGGCCTGATCGGCTTCGCCGGCCTTGTTGGCCGCATCATTGTCGACCAGGGCCGAGGGCTGCTGGGTCAAGGCCTCCTGCAAAAGGACACCGATCGACTTGCGCTTGGCGAACCACTGGCGCCGGATCTTGCCGATCAGCCGATTGGCGTCGGCCTTGTCCAGGCACAGCGCCCGGGTCGACCAGCGATAGGCGAAGGCCAGGCGATTGAGCTCGTCCAGCAGGCCCGGCAGGGTCTGCCCCGGAAACCCGACGATGGTCAGGACGCGCAGATGCGCGGTTCCCAACTTCGGCTCCAGCCCGCCGTCAAGCGGCTGGGTGGCCAGCAGGGCGTCCAGTTGCATTGGGGTTTCAGGAACCCGCAGGCCCTGGCGGCTGGTGGTCACCGCGCCATGCAGGAAGCTCAAGGTCGCTGCGTCATCAAGCCAGTCGGCCTCGCGGGCCAGGCCCTGGATCAGGGCGAGCAGGCGGTTGGAGCGATCGATGAAGCCGGCCAGCTGGGCGCGCCAGTCGACGCCGGCTTGCTCGCGGCCTTCGACGAACAGGTTCTCCAGCCGCCCGGTCTGTTCGGCCGGCGGCAAGAAGACCAGGGTCAGAAAATAGCGGCTCTCGAAATGCGCGCCCTCCTCCAGGAAGGCTTGCCGCCGCTCGATGTCGATGAGGGCAGAGACGGGATCGGGAAAGACGCTGCCCGGATAGGCCATGGCCGGGTCACGGCGGGCCTCGATGAAGATCGCCCAGCCCGATCCCAGCCGGCGCAGGGCGTTGTTCAGCCGCGCGGCGACGGCGGCGACCTCGGCGTCGCCGACCGATTCCAGGTCGGGACCCCGGAAGCCGGCCGTGCGCTGAAACGATCCGTCCTTGTTGAGCACCACGCCGGGGGCGACCAAGGCGGCCCAAGGCAGGTAGTCGCAGAGCTGGGCGGGCCGGCGGGCATATTCTCGAAGGTCCAGCATCGGCTAGACCTCCAGCCGCGCGGGGACGCGCACGTGTCGGCGACCGACCTCGAAGATCAGCGGGTCATGCCGCGCGGCCCAAACCGCCAAACCGTGGCCGACGAGCCAGACGAGGAGGCCCACCAGCCACAGGCGCAAGCCGAGACCCAGGGCGGCGGCCAGGGTGCCGTTGACCAGGGCGATCGCGCGGGGCGCGCCGGCCAGGAGCATCGGTTCGGTGAGGGCCCGATGGACAGGCGCGGCGAAGCCGCCCGCGCGATCGCCCGACATCAGACCAGCGCTCCGCCGCCGAACGAGAAGAACGACAGGAAGAAGCTGGACGCGGCGAAGGCGATCGACAGGCCAAAGACGATCTGGATCATCTTGCGCGAGCCGCCGGAGGTGTCGCCGAAGGCCAGGGTCAGGCCGGTGACGATGATGATGATCACCGCGATGATCTTGGCGACCGGGCCCTCGATCGACTCCAGTATCCGCTGCAGCGGCTCCTCCCAGGGCATGGACGAGCCGGCGGCCTGGGCCGACTGGGTGGTCAGCAGGGCGGCGATGGTTAGGGGCGCAAGCCGAGCGAGGTGGCCCAGCGGATCGAGGATCGATCCAGACAGCAGGCACGTGCGAAGCGAGCGCGCGGATTGAGCGGGCATCAGGCAGTCTCCGTTTCTGGGGGGCAGGCGGGGGGGAGTTGGTAGACGCCGTCAGGCTCGAGGCCTTCGAGGCGGCGCAGATCGACCAGGCGGCGCTGGCGGCCGCGGCCGGCGATGACGGCGACGAGGTCGATGGTTTCGGCGATCAGGGCGCGCGGCACGGTGACCACCGCCTCCTGGATCAGCTGTTCCAGGCGCAACAGCGCGCCCAGGGCCGAGCCGGCGTGGAGGGTGGCGACGCCCCCCGGATGGCCGGTGCCCCAGGCCTTGATCAGGTCGAGGGCCTCGGCGCCCCGGACCTCGCCAATGATGATCCGGTCGGGCCGCAGTCGTAGGGACGAGCGCACCAGGTCGGCGAGACTGGCCACGCCCTCCTTGGTGCGCAGAGCCACCAGGTTGCGCGCCGGACATTGCAGCTCGCGCACGTCCTCGATCAGGACGACGCGTTCGCCCAGCGCCGCGACCTCGAAGAGCAAGGCGTTGACCAGGGTGGTCTTGCCGCTGGACGTCGGACCGGCGACCAGGATGTTGCGGCGCTCGGCCACGGCGTCGGCGAGCGCCCTAGCCTCCTGCGCGCGCATCACGCCCTGCTCGACATAGGCGCCGAGGGGAAAGACCACGCTGGCCGGCTTGCGCAACGAGAAGGTCGGGCCTGAGACCAGGGGCGGCAGGAGGCCTTCGAAGCGCTCGCCGCCGCCCGGCAGCTCGGCCGCCAGACGCGGCCGGCCGGCATGGACCTCGGCCCCAACATGGTGGGCGACCAGGCGGATGATCCGCTCGCCGTCGGCGGGGCTCAGCGACAGGTCGGCGGGTCGCAAGCCCACATCGAACCGGTCGATCCAAACCGCCCCATCCGGGTTGAGCATGATCTCGGCGACGCCAGGATCTTCCAGCCGCGCGAGCAGCAGGGGACCCAGGGCCGTGCGCAGCATGCGATGGCTGCGCGACATCTCTTGATCAGCCTTGGAAGGCTCCACGGCGCATCCCCGTTGTTCACGGGGATGAGTAAGAAGACCGCGTTCGGGCCGACCTCAACAGCCAAATCGGCTGGGAAATCAGCGACTACGAAAGGGAACCTCACGGCATGGCTGGCTCGTCGGCGTCGAAGGACGGACAGCCGCGATCGACCCGACGATAGCCGGCTTCGTTCTAGTCACGCGATGGCGATGATCTAAAGCGCCGAGCGCCGTCCGCTCAGCTCGGCGGCACGGCGCTCGACCGAGGCGGCCTGATTGAACACCGTGGTGTGGTCTTGGCTGAACCATCCCTGGGTGACGATCGGCTCGGGCGCGAACCCGGCGACCTCGATCTGCTTGTCTCGCCGACGGATCACGTCGTCCATCGTTCCCTGCAGGGTGAAGACGGCGGTGGCCAGAGTACGATCGTCGATGTCCGAGAGTTTGATTTCGGCCAGCGCTTTCACCGACACCGTCAAGGCCCCCTGCCCTTCGAGGGCGACGAAATCGCGGCCCTTAAGTCTCTGGTCCTCGACGGACGTCTGGACCTTTTCGAACGACTGCAGCACCCAGCGCGCGGCCGAAGCGGCATTCTCATGGATCCGCCGTTGCGCGGTCTGCGATTGACGCGTGACGAAGCGTTCTTGGAGCCAGGCCGCCGCAAAAACGGCGAGGGCGGCGAAAATCGCCTGCGCCCATGCCGCCACGGTCCCCCCAAACACCGTCGAGTCCTTGGCCGTCGCGCCGCCCAGGAAGAATCCCGCGACCGCAGCGACGACAACCAAAACCAGAACGGGGCGCGAGGGCTTCCACATGTTCGGAAGCTTGGCTGATGAACGACGGGAAATCTACCGTTGGTTGTTTAGAAGTGGCTGGGTAAATGTCGCTTACGCGCCAGAGGGACGTCGGGTCGCCGCCCAGGAGCGGAACTTAACCGCTGCCGAAAAGCGGACCTTCAGCCTCCTTGCCCCGCTAGCCGATCACGGCGTCCAGCAAGCGGACATACTGCTGGCCGCTGTGCATGTCGCGCTCGACGACGCCGCCTTGCGGCGACTTCCGGGGATAGGAGATTTTCAGCACGGCCAGGGAGTCGACCGCGAAGCGCTTCACCTGGGCCGGATCGGCGCCGTAGGTTCGGCCGATCGCCTCAGCCGACAGGGCCGGCGCGTCCTTATAACGCGCATAGGACTCCGGACCATCGAAGAACACGTCGATCGTGACCCAGAACGGGCCGGCGTTCTTGGAGCGCACCTGGTGGCAGACCTCACGCAGCGTGACCATGGTCCGCCTCCCCTTCTTGTCCGAATTTGTCTTGTCCGAGATCCACCCAGCGCGTGCGGACCAGTTCGAAGGGGTCGGTCGTCTCGACCACGTGGTTGAGCTTGAACTCGAAGACCTGGCCCCGCTCGATCTCGGCGGGCGAGAACGGAAAGGCGTAGCTGGGCAGCTCGATGCCCATGCGGACCGGGAAGTGGAAGAAATAGGGGTTGCAGGCCTTGGCGATCTGAGTGGCCAGGACCTGACTTTCGGCCGTGGCCACGAACAGCAGCCCCACCTCGCGCGGCGGCGCGGTCCCCGCCGCCGGCGTCACGCCGGAGACGGCGTTCCAGCCGTAGGCGCGCAGCGAGATGTCGAAATCGCCGGCGGCCTCGCCCATGGCCCGATCGACGCGCTCGCGCAGAATCTGGCCCATCCGCGCGACGAAGCCGTCGATATCGGCCAGCACCTCGCGGTCCTCGATGCCCACCAGCATGACGGTCTGGAACGGGCCTCCGCCGGCCCCTTCCAGCTTCATGGTGTAGGGCCTGGGCTCCCAGACCGACCCGGTGACCCGTACCGCGCGGCCGTCCAGCGATCGATAGTCCGAGCCGGTCACGTCCAGCACGCCGCCAGGTTCGATCAGCCTGAACGGATCGCTGTTCTCGTAGAGCATGTGGGCCGAGACCGTGTGCGGCTCGCAGCGATTGTCGGGCGACAGCGGGACGATGTCGAAGCCCTCCCCGTCCACCGTGAACAGGATGCCGGGGCTCATCGGATTGACCGTGCACTGGCCGCCGCACTCGGCGACCTTGGCGCCGTGCCAGGCCGGGCCGGCGGCCGCGCCCAGCATCAGCGGAACGGCGGCCAGGACGGCGGTGTCGGTGGTGCGTCCGCCTAGCACGATCTCGGCGCCGGCTTGCAAGGCCGCGACATAGGGCTCGGGCCCCAGCAGGGCGACGATATGAGCGCAGGCGTCGATCATGGCGTCGTCCAGCGCGCCCAGCGGCGGCAGGGGTCGGATACGCCCCTCGGCGTTGCGGCCCTTCAGCACCGCCTTGTCCTGTTCGGAATAGAGCACCGCGACCCGGGGCGTGAGGCCCTGCTCGGCGGCGATCTCCAGGACGATCTCTAGCGTCCAGTCCACCGCCTCATCGCAGCCCGAGGTGCCGCAGGAGCCGACCAGGAGCGGAATGCCCGCCCTGGCCCGCGCGGCCATCAGGATGGACAGGTCGCGCTTGACCGCCGCGCGGCTGTACTTGGACTTGCCCGTGCCCAGATAGGCCGGGCCGCTGTCGGTGGATCCCGCGTCAAGGGCGATGGCGTGGGCGCCGGCAGCGAGGCCGACCTCGACCTCCTCGGGTCGAACGCCCGCCCCGAGCGCCCCAGCCGGCACCAGGACCTTGACCCCGCCGGCCGGAAGTTTGCCGTCGTGCATGAAACCATCCTTGGAAAAGTCACTCGGAGCCATCAGCCGGCCCGCAACGGAAAGGCGCCGGTGGCCAGGGCGGCGACCAGCAGGAGGAGACAGGCGGCGACCGCCCACCTCAGCGAGAACCGCTGGGCCTCGCCGACCTCGACCTTGAGCAAGCCGGTGACCAGGTAGATCGCCGCGATCAGGGGGCTGAGCCCATGGACGGGCTGGCCGATCAGCGACGCCCGGGCGATGGCCTCGGCCGGCACGCCGAACTTGGCGGCGGTCTCGGCGATCACCGGCAGGACGCCGAAATAGAAGGCGTCGTTGGACATGAAGAAGGTCATGGGCATGCTGATCAGGGCGGTGATCGGCGCCAGATAGGGTCCAAGGCTCGGCGGGATCGCCAGCAGGGTGGCGTCGGCCATCGCCTTGACCATGCCGGTCCCCTGCAGGATGCCGGTGAAGGCCCCCGCCGCGAAGATCAGCAGGACCACGCCCAGGACGTTGTTGGCGTGGGCGGCGACGCGCTTCCGCTGACTGGCGATGTCGGGATAGTTGACGATCGCCGCGACGGCGAAAGCGCCCATCATCAGCACCGGCAGCGGCGCCAGGCCCAGCACCAGTCCGGCGACCAGCGCCAGGGTCAGGGCCAGGTTGAACCAGAACAGCTTGGGCCGCTTGATCGACGGGTCTTCGGCCAGGTCGAGGCGCGGATCGACGCCGTCCCTCGACGAAACGGGCTCCAGGCTCAGGCGCCCCAGGCGCGCCCGCTCGCGACGCCCCAGCCACCAGGCCAGCAGCAGCACGCCGGCCAGGCTGACCAGCATGGCCGGGATCAACGGCAGGAACACCGCGCTGGGCTCCAGATGCAGCGCGGTGGCGGCCCGCGCCGTCGGTCCGCCCCACGGCGTGAGGTTGACGATGGTGTTGCTGAGACCCAGCAGCAGGGCCAGGATCAGGGGATTGAGCCTCAGGCGGCGATAGACCGGCAGCAGGGCCGAGATGGTCACCAGGGCCGTGGTCGTGCCGTCCCCGTCCAGCGACACCACCATGGCCAGCAGGGCCGTGCCGACGGTCACCCGGACCGGATCATCGCCGACCGTCGCCAACACCTTGCGGACCAGCGGATCGAACAGGCCGGCGTCGATCATGATGCCGAAATAGAGCACCGCGAAGGCCAGCATCAGGGCGGTGGGCGCCAGCTGGGTGACGCCCTTGATGATCATGCCGCCCAGCGCCGGCCCCGCCCCCGCCAGCAATCCGAACAGGATCGGCACGAGGATCAGGGCCGTCACCGCCGACAGACGCTTGGTCATGATCAGCGTCATGAAGCTGACGACCATCAGGAAGCCGAGCAGCGCCAGGTTCATGGCCTGCCCCGAAGACGCGTGGTGATCATCCTAGTATTTCCAGTTCAGGGTCGCGCCGACCGTACGGGGCGCGCCGAAGGTGGCCAGGTCCGCGCCCTGGAACACGACCTGGTGCGTACGATAGAGCCGATCGGTCAGGTTCTTGCCCCACACCGACAGGCTCCAGTGGCCGTCGGCCGCGTCATAGACCAGCCGCCCGTCGACCAGCAGCTTGGGCTTGCGGACGGTGATCGGGTTGTTGTCGATGTCGTCCCAGATCTTGCTCTCATAGGCCAGGTCGACGGCCCCCGTCAGGCGGGCGCCCGAAGCCAAGGGCTGGGCGTAGCTGGGCGACAGGGTGACCTTGTGCACGGGGCTGCGGGTCATGTGGTTGCCCGAGCGGTCGGCCCCGCGATCGACCAGGTCCAGGAACTTGCCGTCGGTATAGGCGTAGCTGGCCGCCACCCGCAGACGGTCGGTCAGCCGCGCGTCGAGCGAGGTTTCCAGGCCGCGAATGCGGGCTGAGCCGGCGTTGGTGGTGATGGTGTCGAAGCCCCGGGTGCTTCGCACCTGCAGGTCCTTGTAGTCGGTCTGGTAGATCGAGGTGTTCCAGGTCAGCCGGCGGTCCAGCAGCGTGGTCTTGGCGCCCAGCTCGTACAGGGTGGCGTTCTCGGGATTGAACGGCGTCGTCGCCGAGGTCGCCGTGGACGGGGTGTCCTGGTAGCCGCCGCTCTTGAAGCCCGTCGAGACCACGCCGTACAGCATGACGTCGTCGCTGGGCGAGAAGTCGCCGCCCAGACGCCAGGTCAGCTTGTCCCAGTCGTGGCTCGTGTCGATGCTGTAGCGGGCCGAGGCGCGCAGCAGGGCCGTGGAGTCCAGGTTGTTGAGGGCATAGTCCTTCTGGTCCTTCGAATAGCGCAGGCCGCCGAAGACGTTGATCTTGTCCGTCACGGGCCAGGTCGCGTCGCCGAACAACGCCCAGCTGGTGGTCTCCGCGTCCTGATGGAACAGGTCCCGGGCCGCATAGGTGGCCGGCGGCGTCGGGCGCGACTTGATGTCGGCCAGCAAGCTGTCGGTCCGCTTGGTGTCCGCTCCGAAATAGTAAGCCCCGACCACCCAGCGCAGCTTCGAGCTCGGCAGCGCCGAAGCGCGCAGTTCGTGGCTGTAGAAGCTGGAGTTCTCGTCCTGACCACCCCGGAAGTTCAAGGCGTTGATGGTCGGATTGCCGCCGTCGAAGTCCTCGGCGTAGTGGTAGGTCAGGTCGCGGTACGAGCCGATATAGGTCAGCGAAAAGGCCGACAGATCCCAGTTGAGGTTGGCCCGCACGCCCCAGGTGTCGCGGTCGTTGCGGCCATTGTTCTCGGCGTAATACTCGTCGCGCTGGCCGCTGATATGCCAGAGTGCGCTTGCGGGGCTGCTGGGATCGACCTGGACCACGTGACGAGCGTCGCTGGCGCCCCGGTCGCGCGTGCCGTCCACCGCCAGGATCGCCGAAAAGCTTTCGCTGGGCTGCAGCAGCAGCTGCAGGCGGCCGCTGTTGGTGGCCTGGTTCTCGGCGCGCCCGCCGGCGAAGGCGTTCTTGGTGTAGCCCTCGTGATTGCGCGAGCTGAGGCTCAAGCGGACGGCGGCCTTGCCGTCGGCCAGCGGAGCGTTGACGAACCCGGCGCCCTCCAGCCGCGAATAGTCGCCGACCGTCACCGACGCGCCGGCGTCGAAGCCGCCGGTCTCCGGCTTGCGGTTGATGATGCTGAGCGCGCCGCCGACCACGTTCTTGCCCAGCAGCGTGCCCTGGGGCCCCTTGAGCACCTCGATGCGCTCGACGTCGAAGGCGTCGAAGGCCACCGCCGAGGGGCGGCCGTAATAGACCTCGTCGATGAACACCGAGACCGACGGGTCGCCGGCCGCGCCGCGGTCGGACGAGCCGATGCCGCGCAGGGTCGGCCGCGGCTGGCTGCTGGGAAAGGTGTCGAAGTTCAGGCCCGGCGTGCGGTTGGCCACGTCCTGCACCTGGACGATGCGGGCCTGCTCGATCTCCTTGGCGCCGAACACCGACAGGGTCAGCGGCACGTCCTGCAGGTTCTCCGAGCGCTTCTGGGCGGTGACCACCACCTCGTCGAGCGCGAAGGCCTCGGGAGTGGCCGGGGCGGTCTGGGCGGCGGCGGCCGAGGCGACCGAAAGCGCCAGGACGCAGACCGATCCAAGCAAGTCGTGACGAGCGTTCATGGTGGTTCCCTCCGTGCGCTTTCACATTGACAGTTTTCATCAATGCGTATTTTGATATCGCGCTTGAGGCGATAGAGAGCCCTACTGAATTGCCCCGTCAATCTGTACGAACTTTATCAATATGAATGACGACGCGCTCTTCATGGCCGCCGACGAAGCCGCCGAAGCCTTGGGCGTCAGCCTGACCACCCTCTATGCCTATGTCAGCCGCAAGGGCATCCGCTCGGAAAAGCAGCCCGGCTCCAAGAGCCGCCGATACTGGCGCGCCGATGTCGAGAGAGCCCGCGCGCGGGGCAAGCCCGCCGATCCCTCGGCCGGCCTGATCAAGTCCACGACCGTCACCCTGATGACCGCCAAGGGCCCGTTCTATCGGGGGGTCTCCGCCATCGAACTGGCCGAGAGCGCCGGCATCGAAGAGGTCGCCGGACTGCTGTGGAACGTGCCGGACGTCTTCGCCGAGGCGCCGCTGGTCCTGCCGTTGGACTACGATGAGGCCGCCAGGGTCTTCTCGTCCCTGCCCCGCACGGCGCGCGCCATCGCCCTGTTCAGCCTGATGGAGCAGGCCAATCCCCGCGCGCATGACCTGTCGCCCGGCGGCTATGCGCGTACGGGCGCCGGCGTGATCCGCAGCTTCGCCTCCATCGTCGGCGGCAGCTCCCCGTCGGAATCCGGGCCGATCCACGACATTCTGGCGCGCGCCTTGAAGGCCCCGCCCGGCTACGCCGACCTCATCCGTCGCTGCATGGTGCTGGCCGCCGACCACGAACTGGATCCGACGACCTACGCCGTCCGAGCCGCCGCCAACGCCGGGGTCACGCCCTATGGCGCGGCCATGGCCGGCCTGGTCGCCGGCCGGGGGCGACGGCTGCACCAGGGCCGGGCCGAGACCGTGTCGCGGTTCGTCGAGGAGGCGATGACGGCCGATCCCCGCGAAGCGGTGCTGTCGCGCTTCCGGATCGGCGAACCCATTCCGGGCTTCGGCGGCCACCTCTACGCCGACCAGGATCCGCGCGCCCGCGCCCTGATTGTCGCCCTCGAGCGCACCGTCCCCGAACCGGTCTTCGCGCGCCTGCGGATCGTCACCGAGACGGTCGAGGACCTGACCGGCGCGGCCCCCGACTTCATCGTGCCGACGGTGTTCCTCGGCAAGCTCCTGGGCTTGAAGGGCGAGGAGCTGGCGGTCTCGACGGTGGGGCGCATGGTGGGCTGGATCGCCCATGCCATGGAGCAGTACCAGGAAAACGAGCTCTTCCGGCCGCGCGCGGCCTACGTCGGACGCCTGCCCCACTAAGGCCTGCCGCCTGGGCAGACGCCTTTCGCCCGATTGGCTTGGCAGACTTTTCGCGATGCAAAAATCTTCTTTGCCACCAAGAGCAGACATTGGGGCCGCTCCAAAAAGCGGACCTCAAATCGACGCATCACCTGCGACATCAACCTCTCCGAATGGGCGGCGCGCTGATCCGGCCTCTAGCCGGCGATCGAAGTAGGCGCAGGGCGGACACACACAGGAAGACAGTACGACCGGTCATGTTGATCGTGTCAGGCGGTTCGGCAGGGTTTTGAGCAGGCTGATCGAGTTTCACAGTCGGTCGGAATCGAGAATTCCTTTCAGACGCCTCGGGAACAATACGACCGGTCATATCGTTGTAGCTTCGTCGGCTTTGGGAGCTGCAGGCGCGCCTTCGGCAATCACGGTCGCCCGAAGCTCTCTTTCGTCGCCAAGGGCATGCTGAAGCGCCTCAACTCGCAGACCGACGCCCACGTCGTCGACAGGTGGCAGACCTTGGGAGAAGACACCATGGCGACCGAGTTCGCTCAGACCCGGTTTGGCCCGATCGCATACCGCGTCGATGGGGCAGGCCCGCCGCTAGTCCTCGTCCAGCGCTTTCGGGGAGCCATGGACGACTGGGACCCCGCCTTCCTTGCGCCGCTCAGCGCGGCGCGCACGGTGATCCGTTTCGACAATCTAGGCGTCGGCGAGACCCGCGGCGAGGCGCCCGACACGGTCGCTGGTATGGCGCAGGCGGCCATCGGCTTCCTCGAGACGCTGGATCTTGGCCCGGTCGACCTGCTGGGTTGGTCGCTCGGCGGTTACGTGGCCCAGCTCGTCGCCCTTGAGGCGCCGACGCGCCTGCTTCGCCTGGTGATCGCCGGGTCAGGACCCGGCCGCGTCCCGGAAGGCCCCGCCGCTCATCCCCGCGTGGCGGAGATCGCCGCCAAGGTGAGCGCTGACCCGGAGGATTTGCTGTTCCTCTTCTTCACCGACACCACCGCGGGGCAAGCGGCCGGCAGGGCCTATCTTCAACGTGTCCACGCGACACCGCGCCCACCCGTGACAGCCGAAACCGGCGCCCGTCAGCTTGCCGCGATCGGCGCCTGGACGGCGGGACAGGGAGACGCCCGCCCGCGCCTGGCCGAACTTCGCCTGCCAGTCCTGGTGGCCAACGGCGTGGCTGACGTCATGGTGCCTGCATTTCGGTCGTTCATCCTTGCCCGTGAGGCCCCGTTCGCGAAATTGATCCTCTATCCTGACGCCGGCCACGCTTTCCTCTTCCAGCATGCGGACAGCTTTGTGCGGGACCTGCTCGCGTTTCTCTCCGAACCGGCGACGACTTGACGCCGGACAATTGCCAACCCTCGAACTTTTGGAGCGAGAGCATCATGCAGAAAAAGGTTCGTATTGCACTCCTGGACGACTATCAGGGCGTGGCCTTGCAAATGGCGGACTGGACTTTCGTCCAGGAGCGCGCCGAAGTCGTGGTCTTCAATGATCATCTGGACGATCTCGACGCGTTGGCGGAGCGGCTCGCGCCCTTCGAGGTCGTGAGCGTCATGCGCGAGCGGACGCCGCTTCCCCGCGCTCTGCTTGAACGGCTCCCAAACCTGCGCCTGATTGCCTCGACGGGACCGCGCAACGCCTCCATCGACGTCGATGCAGCCCGCGACCTCGGCATCCAGATCGCCCACACCGGCTATTTCTCCGACCCGACCATTGAATTCTCCTGGGCGCTGATCCTGGCAAGCGCGCGCGACATCGTCGGTGAAGCCAATTCCGTGCGCACCGGCGGTTGGCAGCGCTCGGTGGGGATCGGCCTCAGAGGCAAGACGCTGGGCGTGCTCGGCCTGGGCAACATCGGTCGCGAGGTGGCGCGGATAGCCCAGGCGTTCGGCATGAACGTCGTGGCGTGGAGCCAGCACCTCACCGTCGAGCAAGCCACGGCAGTTGGCGCGGTGCGCGTCGAAAAGGACGAGCTGTTCGCGCAGGCCGACTTCCTCACCATCCACCTTGTGCTGAGCACGCGCACGCGCGGCCTGATCGATGCGAGGATGCTGGCTCTGATGCGGCCAACCGCCCATCTGATCAACACCTCGCGCGGACCGATCGTTGACGAAACGGCGCTTCTGGACGCCCTACGCGAAGGACGGATCGCGGGCGCCGCCATCGATGTCTTCGGGACCGAGCCGCTGGCGCCCGATCATGCCTTTCGAAGCCAGGCTAACCTGCTGGCGACACCGCATCTGGGCTATGTCTCGCAGGAGCTTTACCGGACCTTCTACGGCGATACTGTGCGGAACATCAGGGATTGGCTTGAGAAGCCGTCCTGATCACTGTCGCGCTCTGAGTCATGCTGGGCTGCAACGGGTGGTTCCACCGCCACCGCCGCGCCAGCATGGCCATGGCCAAGCCGCCGGCGCCGTCGGTCTGCCGGTTGTCAGCCAGTGGCGGAGGTTTCTTCTCGAACGAGGAGAGTCGGCTGAACGAAAGGTTCTCCCGTGGTCTCAATCGCGGGCGACAATCGTGAGCGGCTCAGATCGGACGTCAAACCCGTGGCCAGAGCCACAGGTTCGCTGAAACCAAGCTCGCAGCTGGATTCAAGCGAACGACGTCGGATTCAACCACGGCCTCATGTGCGCGTTCTCCAGACGCGAGATAACGCCGCCCCCTGGGTTATAAAGGGTGGTTTTGTTGCGAAATACGACCGGTCAACCTAGTATTCGCGGCAAGAGTCATCGTTCCAGAGGTTGCATGGCCAAGCCGAGTGCGCGTGAAAAGATCGTCGCAGCTGCAGTGGATCGCTTCCACGCGGCCGGGTACCACGCCTGTGGCGTGCAAGAGATCGTCGACTCCGCCGGCGTGCCTAAGGGGTCATTTTACAACTACTTCAAAGCCAAGGAATTGCTCGCGGTCGAGGTTCTGGGAATCTACTGGAAGAACATTGCGATCGATATGCTCTCCAATCAAAGCATAGCCCCGGTCGAGCGCATCCGGAGCCACTTCGAGCACATCGCCTCTGTCTATGCCGAATTCGGATATGAGCGAGGTTGTCTGATCGGCAAGTTTATTCAGGAAATATCGGACCTGACGCCGCGTATCCGCCAGGATGTCGTAACCGAAGTCGTGAGGTGGGGTGACCTGTTAGCGTCAGCTATCCGTGAGGGTCAGGCCGATGGCAGCATTGCAGCCGAAATTGATGCAGACCAGATGGCGCGCTTCCTAATCAATAGCTGGGGTGGAGCGGCGTCGAGCATGAAGATCGCCTCAGGTCGGGCGCCCCTCGACGACTTCTTTGCGGTTGCTCTACCCGTGTTGCTGCATCGCTAAGGCGGCCCGACCGCACTCTCCCCGACAGGATGACGAGGCGCTTCCGCGGCGCGGGCCCGGAGCCGCGCCCAGTCGCGATCGTGCTCTCCGCAGCGGCTCTGCCGCCCATGAATTTCGACCGTCGGCGTCCATGCCGTTGACCACAAGACGACCGGTCATATAGGGTTGCTTCGGGGCTCATGACCTAGCCTTCGGAGAGCGACATGACTGGAACGACGGAAGCCACGAACAAGGCGCTCGTCCTGGAAGCCTTCGATACGCTTTTCAATCGGAAGGACTACGCCGCCGCCGAAAAGTTCTGGTCCCCGAACTACCTGCAGCACAGCGCTCACATCCCGCCCGGCCGCGATGGGCTGTTCGGCCTGGTCAAGGCCGCCCCTGCCGCGATGCGATACGAGAACGGTCTGATCATGGCCGAAGGCGACATGCTGATGTTGCATGGACGTTTCACCAATCATGGCGGGCCCGCAGCGTGGATCACGTTGGACGTCGTCCGCATGGAGGATGGCCGACTCGCCGAACATTGGGACGTCATCGCCGACGAGGTTACGCGCGAAGCGTCGGTCAGCGGCCTGCCGATGTACGGAAGCGTTTTCCCCGCCTGACAAGGCCAGCGGGCTGCGGCGCCCTCCGGCGCTCCCCCGGATCCCGGAAGGACCTTGCGCATGTATCTGCTCGCAACCGGCAAGTTCATCGACCGCTCGAAGATCGAGGCGCTGTTGAAGGATGAGATCGAGAAGGTCCACGCGCTGGAGCACGAAGGCGTCGTGCTGAGCGCCTACAGGCGCAGCGACGGCGAAGGCGTGGTGCTCACCTTGCAGGTCGACAGCGTCGAGCAGGCCCGCGCCCGCACCAGTGAACTGCCCTTCGCCAAGAATGGCGTGCTGGCGTTCGAGTTCGCCGAGATCCTACCCCTCTAAACCTCCCAGCTGATCCGCCCGGGGGCCATCCGCATATCAAGCCATAGAGGACGAGAGAGCAGATGAGCGACCTTGTGGACAAGGCGATCGACGCGGCGGGCGGCATGGCCCGCTGGCGGGAAATCGAGACCATCGACGCGCGGCTGTCGCTCACCGGCGGCCTCTTCAACATCAAAGGATTGGGCGGCGTCGAGAACATCCTGATGCACGTCGACGCCCGCCGGCCGGCGGTCGACACCTCGCCCTACGGCGGCGTGGGCCACGTGGGCCACTATACCGAGGAGAAGACCTGGATCACCGACGGCGCCGGCAAGGTGATCGAGGAACGCCTCGATCCCCGCGCCCGCATGCTCGGCGCGAAGATGACCGATCCCTGGGACCAGATCGGCCGGCTCTATTTCAGCAGCTATGCATTGTGGAACTATCTGACGACGCCGTTCCTCCTGGCAAGCGACGGTATCGAGTTGACGCCGCTCGACCGGCACGAAGAGGCCGGCGAGGTCTGGAGCCGCCTACGGGTCAAGTTCCCGAAAGACGTGCCCAGCCACTCCGAGATCCAGACCTACTACTTCAACGACATGGGCCTGCTGCAGCGGCTCGACTACGAGACCGACGTCGCCGGTGGCGTCGCCGCGCACTATTGCCATGACCATCTGCCTTTTGGCGGGATCATGTTCCCAACCCTGCGGCGCGTGGTGAGGCGCAGCCCGCAGGACGTGGGCCTATTGGGCGTGCCCACCGGCGTGCTCCTGACCCTCACCGACATCTACGTCCGTTAGCGCCCGGCGAACGGATCGTTTCGCCACCGCGGCGGCTAGACCGCGCCGCCAAAGTCTCGTGAAGGTAACCGAGATGTCCGAGATCGACCTTACGCCCCCCGGAACGCACGTCGGCGGAGACCTCAAGCCCGCGCCGTTTCGTGTCGTCGCCACCTGGCCCGCGCCTGCTTTTGTCGAGAATCTCGCCGTTGCGCCGGACGGGGCGGTGTTCGTGACCGTCCATTCGCAGAACCGGCTTGACCGCTACGATCCGGCGACTGGCGGGACCGCCGTGTTCGCAGAGTTGCCAGCGCCGCCGATGGGCCTGGCGCTTGACGCCGAGGGCGCGCTTTGGGTGACGGGCGGCACGATGCGGACATCGCCGGGCTCCGTCTGGAAGGTCAGCCCGAGGGGCGAGGTTGAGCAGTGGGTTGAAATTCCCGACGCGACCTTCATGAACGGCTGCGCGGTCCATCCGAACGGACATCAGCTGCTGGTCTGCGAGAGCAACACCAACCGCATCCTCGCTGTCGACATGCGCCGGCCAGGCGCCTGGTCGACCTGGCTGGAAGACGAGCGGATCGGGCCCGCCGGCACCTATTACCCCGGCGCAAATGGCATCAAGATCCGAAGCGGCGTCGCCTGGATCACCGTGTCCGCGAGCTATGAAATCCTGCGGGCGCCAATTCTCAGCGATGGCTCGGCCGGGCCGCTATCGTTGTTCTGCAGGGAGATCGTCTCGGACGACATTGCCTTTGGCGCATCCGGATCCCTCTATGTCGCCACCCACGTCGCCCAGACGGTGATGCGCATCGACGCCTCCGGCGAACGTACGACGATCGCGGGTCCAGACCAGGGTGTGGTGGGCGCCACCGCCTGCGCGTTCGGGACGGCCGCTGGCGACAAGGAGGCGCTCTACGTCACGACCGACGGCGGGTTCATCGTGCCGCATGAGAGCGGCCTCCAGGATGCGAAGCTCGTTCGCCTTGAGGTCGGCGAGACGGGCTATCCCCTGTTGGGCGAACGCTGAGCGCGCGCCAGCGCGAGCCCGAAGGAGGCCCGCAATGCGAAACGATGGAGGAAGGGCGGGCGTGGCCGCTCAAACGGTGACGACGATCTTGCCGAATTGGCCGCTGTTCTCCAGATAGCGGTGCGCCTCCACCATGTCATCGAACGCGAATGTGCGATCGATCACCGGCTTGAGGGCGCCGCTCGCGAGGCCCTTGACGACGTACTCCACCCCAGCCTTCCGGCGGGCCATGTCGCCCAGCACGAGCCGAATGCTGTACCCCTTGATGGCGGGCATCGTACGGATCATCTCCAGCACCGGTATCGGGGTGTCGCCCTCGCTCAGGGCGCCGTAGATGTAGACGGTGCCGCGGTCGGCCAGCGCGGCGAACAGCTTGGGAAAGTCTGGGCCGCCAATGGGATCGAAAACGACGCGCGCGCCTTTGCCGTCGGTGATGCGCATCACCTCGGCGGCCATGTCTTGCTCCTGGGTCGCAATGACATGGGCCGCGCCGGTCTCAAGCAACCGCTGCGTCTTTTCCGAGGTGCGCGTCAGCGCGATGGGAGTCGCGCTGGCGTAGTTCGCGATCTGGATCGCCGCCAAGCCGACGCTGCTTGACGCCGCGGGTATGATGACGAAGTCGCCCTTGGTCACATTGGCGTCCACGACCAGGGCGCCGTAGGCGGTGATGAACATCATCCAGACCGATGCGGCCTCGACAAACGAAAGCGATTCCGGGTGTTTCACGACGGCGTCGTCGGGGACGACAATGACTTCGCCGTAGATGGAATATTTGTTCATCGAGAAGGCTGGAATCGTACTGACGATGTCGCCAATGGCGAAGTCAGTGACCGCGCTGCCCACGGCGTCGACAATGCCAGCCGCCTCATAGCCGAGACCTGCTGGGAAGATCACACGTTCAACATATTGGTCTTTGCGCCACATGGACTCGGCGCGATTGAGGCCGATGGCCTTGACCTTGATGCGCACTTCGTGCTGGGCGGGAACAGGAACTTCCGTCTCGATGAATTCAAGGACTTCGGGTCCGCCGGGGCGGGAAAACTTGATGATCCGGGACATGGATTTCTCCGTGAGGCTGAGGGCAGCAGGTCGGCGACTGTTAGATCTGGGCTCTGCCGCCATCGGCGAAGAGCTCGATCCCGGTGATGAAGCTGGAGTCGTCAGAGGCCAGGAAGAGCGCCGCCCGGGCGATCTCTTCGGGCTCCCCCATACGGCCCATCGGGACCGTGGATACAATTGCCGCGATCGCTGAAGGCGGCTGGGCCGCAGTTTGCGGCGTAAGGATAGGTCCAGGGCTAAGGACGTTCGATCGGATGCGCCGGTCCTTCAGCTCCACGGTCCAGGTCCGCACGAAAGAGCGGACAGCCGCCTTGCTCGCGGCGTAGACGCCGAAGTTGGCCGTGCCCTTGGCGGCCGCGGCCGACCCGGTCAGGATGATGGAAGCGCCATCGTTCAGCAACGGCAGCGCCTTTTGGACCGTGAAGAGCAGCCCCCTGACGTTCGTGTCGAAGGTCTTGTCGTAGTATTCCTCGGTGATGCTCCCCAGGCGGGAAAATCCCCCAAGGCCCACATTGGCGAAGAGGACATCGATCCTGCCTCGCGCCGCGACCGTCTCGTAGAGACGATCAAGGTCGCTCAGGTTGCTGACGTCACCTTGAACGCCTGTCACGTTCTCGCCGATGGCCGCTACGGCTTCTTGGATTTCCTTCTCGCGACGCCCTGTAATGAAGACATGCGCACCCTCGGCAGCGAAGAGTCTTGCCGCAGCGAGACCGATCCCCTGAGTGCCGCCCGTAATGACGGCCACCTTATCCTGCAGTTTACCCATGGATCGTTTTCCCATTTCCAGTCGCGAGCGAAGGTCAGCCACGAGGGCGCTCGCCGCCCTCTGTGGGCTCAGCTGTCGCGCCGCCATTCTAGAACGCGGGAATTTTAAATACGACCAGTCGTCTCTAAACTTAATTGTAGGTAGCCCAGGGCCCCTCGCGGATCGCCAGGCTGCCCGCCGTACCGGTGTCAAAGTCCGCGGGTCCGGTCAACTTGGCGGCTTAGACCGCTCGGCGAGCCCGACGAGCCGCGGTGCGGAGCGAAGCTCTAAGGGCTCTCAGATCTTCCTGTTCGCGACACGCCTCGATGATCCCGGTCTATGCGGCGCTGGCCGGCGATATCCTCGTGGCGATCACCAAGATCATCGCGGCGATTTGGACCGGCAGCGCGGCGATGACGAGCGAGGCCAGCTACTTTAAGGCGTTCCGGCGAAGCAAGCCTCGGCGATGGCATTTGCCCTTGGTGCAGCCTCACCAGTCGGAATTGCGCCAACAGCTGCCGTTGGTTCAGCTCCAGGAACTGGACGTTCGCGCCCTCGGCCTACGCGAGATCGACTGACATGCCTGCGTAGCGCTTGGCTCCTTCAGGCTACCGACGTACAGCGGTCACCGCTGACGGGCCACGCCCCGACCCATCGTGGTCGTCGGAGCGACTTCACGGGGCCTCGCATGCTCGTGGAGATGGGGCGAGCCTACCGGAGAGGCGGCCAGGGCTGTACGTCGCTGGATGTCCGCGACGGTGGTCAGCAGGTGCTGGATGGCCGCGATGGCCAGGGGCCAGGGGATTGAAGTCGCCCTTGGTATCGAGCACAGCGAGGATCGCCCTGTCCGATGGCGCAAGAGACGTCGCGCACATGTTCCATTCGCCGAACAGGCATCTATCATAAGCACCGCAATGATAAGCATGTGCCCAGAGCGTGCGCCCCATTTGACCTAAGTCTCAACCGTCATTGAGACAACAATACCACACCAACCTTTTGCCGCCGTCATATCATCCGTGAGGATTACCTTGGCCGGCAATTCCGCGTGAAGCGCAGCGCCTCCTTGCAGGGCACTTCTAAGCTTCTCCTGAACCCCGCGCGCCGAAAGCGCCTTTTGGTTTTTCTTCGCGTCTTCGCTCAATGTTTCTGGATCGACACTCAGAATAGCAGCGACGACATCCTCAGCAGTGGATCGGCGGAGTAGCACGCGAGACACGTCGGACCCACCTCTACCAGGCAGGACTTCACATTCAACGGTGTTCGCACCGCCCAATTCTACAGACTTCAGCTTGCCATCTGATCCAACGAGGACAACTGCAATCTGTCCGTCCATCCTCAAAACCGGCGCCACCGCCAATCCCACGCGCGATAGGTCTTGGAGCGTTCTTCTCTGCAATTCCTGAGCGTACAACGGCCGCATCGTACCGACATACGTCAAATCATCGAAAGTTTCGCGGGTAACGAGATCCTTCAAATCCCATGATATACTATATTTCACATTCTCGACAATTATGAATTCTGCTAAACTCGACTTAGGGGCTTCATAAGAAACTAGTTCTCCTCCAAGCGTAAGAATTCTCTTTGCAGCTCTTTTGCCGTTTTCCCGCACAATCAGATCACAGTCGGGATTCAAGACCGCCCAAATTCGTCTAGATACACCTAGAACCAGCTTTTCGACATAAAGATCGCCAAGGCGCATATCGCACTTTATATTACGTGGAAGTTCAATTCTGGCCCGATTGTACAGTTCAGCGATCTTGTCCGTCTTGCCCTCGTAAGCCCCCTCAACGAGGTCGGCGTGCTTATCCAAACCGGCACGGGTGGGCCGACGGATCAGATCAGATGCTTTCTCGCTAATATGTCCAAGCAGGCATTCACCGAAAAACCATTCCAGATATTCGAACAGGCTCAGACCTTCCTGGGATAGTCTGAACGAAACCAGGTAGGCAAAGTCCTTCAGCGTAAGCTCTTCAATTTCCTCGCCGAGCGCAACCACCGCGCCCGCGGCGCTCTCCCGCCAGAACTTCAACGCATCGTGAAGCTTCTGACCGAAAGGGTGAGCTTGTATAATATCAAGCAACACATCCGCTGCTGGTCGACAGACCTCGAATGATTTGGGCTTCTCCGGATGATCACCCTCGACAGGGGCAACTTCCGATACGTCCGACTTACGGATGAATCCAAATCTGCTGGCGTAGACGTGCCCTTCGCCTCCTTTGATGTTTTTCCGGTAGGTCGCCGCCTCCGCCTCGACCGGCTTGGACGACATCAAGACAACCGACGGCATCTTTTTCGCGGCTTTGGCGGGACCGAGGAGAGAATCCAGGCGATCCAAGGAAGCAGAGCGCGCCCGCTGGCCGACTTCTGTGGTTGGAGAGGCTCCGCCAGTGACATCTTTGTCCAAGTAGAAGTCGACGAAAATGAGGTCTGGCAATTGGTCATGATCATTTGCAGCCATCGGCGTATGAACACCGACGAGCTTCATCTCAACTTTGCTCGCTCTGAGAATGCTTAGGAGCGGATCTATATCAGCGAGATTTTCGCTTTTCCGATCGCTAAAAGCCCCCGTGGGGTCAAACTTCCCATCTCGGGTCAGAATGTACTGTTCGTGTAACCTCCAGGCCACCTCAACCAGATCATCGCCAGTATACTCTCGGATAGAGATCTGGTCGCGCGCCCGCGCCACAAGGTCGGCATTTAGGCCCAACACTTCAAAATCCCCGTCGGCCGTCGAGAGGTAACGGTCGAGTCTAGCGTATTCTCTGTCCTCTAGTTCTGGGACGTCAAACGCGTCGTCAAGTAAGATTACTCTCTTGATGCCACTAGTTTTAATAGCGGCAGAGAACCTTTTGCCGTGCATCATTTTGACGCCCCCATATCGATAACGAACATATTAAGTCGCCCAGCCCTCTGGCGACCCTCTTCGGAATCTAAATAGATCTGCCACCCGTGATAGGTCGCCAGTTCACGTGAAATGTAGAGACCCAAACCACGTCCCTGCCCTGGCGGCTTGGAAGTCACGAAAGGCTGAAAGATTGTGTTTCGCCGCACAGGATCGACACCGGGCCCATTGTCCTCGACGCTTATCGTCTTCAGCTCAGGATCGAGCGAAATCCACATTTCCGGCTTGAACCCTGGCTGATAGATAGCCTGCTGCTTGAGCCAGTACACGGAGTTCGCGATCAGATTCTCCAGGATTTGGATCAACATTCCCCGAACCGCATTCACGGTCAGATCTCTCGAAACATCAACATTTACTGTAATGTTATGCCTTGAAAATTGATTTTCATGCGATGTCAGAACTGTCTGGATTAGCTCAGAAAGTCCAAATCGGCTCTTGGTTTGACGACGCTCGCCCGTCAATTCGTCAAACGCGGAGACGCGCTTTTGCAGCGTGAGAAGCTGCTCTTCAAGCGCGCGCATCGCGGACTGTTGTTCGCTACCACGGGCGGTTGCGAGCGCCTGGATCGTATATCGAACTGCCCGATCAAGTTCGTGAAAAATAAATTCTGTCATTAGGCCGATACCGGCCAGGTGAACGAACTTATCTCGGTCTTGCTGAGTTTGGGAGACTGACGCGTTCAAATCTCGTGTCAAAGCGGCACATTGATCAACTAGTTGATTTACTTTGGTACCCAGACGATCTGCATATGGAAAGTCCTCTGGCCCGAGCCTCTGACGAAGTTCATCAAGAGCAACATGCACTTCTTCCTGAGTCTTCCTGTAATCTTGAGCAGCCTCTTCGACCTCCCGTTTTGTAATTCTCTCCAGTTCATCAGCGTCATTGATCAAACCACGCATTTCGATATGCAAGACCACCATCAGCATCTTTTTTAGCGCGGCTTCAGCGTCCGACTCGATCAAACCCTGACGATTTGTTTGCTCGCTCAATGCTAGGTGGGACGAATGTATGTTTACCCGACCAATAACTTGCTGCCGGTTTAACTTAAATCCACTTTCGCCAAACGCATTGACGTCAAGGGCCAACCAGTCGTCTTTCGGGTCGCCGTAAGGGAGAACCCTAAAACCGAATCGATAGAGCATTGGGCCACCAGACCAGTCCGCAATTTGCTTTCTGGTCTCTCCCTGATTTTCCGTTAGATCATCGATGGCTTTCACGATGAGGCGGTTAAACCAGTAAATTCTAGCTTCAAATGGCCCCAAATCGGATAATGCTTGAGGTCGGATTTGAATATTCTCAAACGCAGCGTGGCCACGCTTTCCTCTGCGCTTCGAGTCGCGCTGGGCCATCGAGTAGATCTCTGCGCCCTTGAAACGAACCTTTCGGCTCATTCCACGGAGGCGGTAGTTTATGTCGCCCTCGAGGATGGGCTCGCCGTTTTCATCGAAGCTGAACGTCACCGCACAGTAAGCGTGCGCGGCATCGAGTAATTTTGGCGGAATCCTCGGCACTATTACCGGGTCATGATTATGCGTGACATGTAAAAGCTGCCTTGCCCGATCCGTAAATGGGTCAACCATCCTAGCGATTCTACCATGCATGACGTCCTCAAAACGCGCCTTACTCCAATCCGCATTGAGCATGGAGATGCGAACAGTTGTACCTGTCTCGCCCGAAGATTCCTTTCGTCTTGCAGAAACCGGATGAATATTAATGTCTTCGAGCGCGACACTGCTGTCGTGACTGAAGAGGGCCCAGTTGATCCGGAGACGCCCCCAAAAACCCTGATCGGCCGTTGTAGAAGTAACGAGTAACCGCTCACCCAACCGCATCGTCGAGAGCCGACCAACGCCCTTGTCACCAAGGAACCGCGCGCCTTCAACGTTCTCAGCGCGGCGTGATCTGGTCCCGATCGTCAGGAAGACGGCATCCAGATCTTCAAGGCTCATGCCGCCGCCCCAGTCGCGGACTTCGATCCAATTAAACCGTGCATATCCCCCGACAAAGGCACGGCGGAAGTGGGATGGGTCGTCCAACCGTCGACCGAGCTGGCGCGTGTATTTTGAGACAGCTTCATTCGGAGCTCCCTCAAGAATCGCCGCTCGGAACTGGGCAAACGCCGCTTTCGTCTCCGCGCCGCCATCCAGCGCGTCGAGAACCGCGACGTATGTGCTGTGGGTGATCACAATTTGCGCTTCGATCTCGATGCGCTTGGATCCTGCATCGACCGCATTTTTGAGCAGTTCGAATATGGCCACCTCATCGGAGCTAATGAGCTCTTTGCCGAGCTCCAAGACCGTTCGGGGCGCAAACCTAAATGCCATTAAAACGTTCGATTCTATTTTTCGGCGAGTGACCCGGCAAGGGGAAGCTTAGCTAGTGCATTTTCCCTTAACGCTTGTTGGGCCGCAACCCGTTGAGCGTGTGGGTCCAAACTTTGAAAGGCGCTACACGCAACTTATGCGGGGATGAAGGCGGTATCACGCCGGCGCCAATAAGGCATTAACCCCCTTAAGGCACTGGCATCGAATCGACCATCCGTGGGATGGTTCGCTCGATTAATTCTGCTCTTGCTTTGGAGTTGGACGCACCCGCTCGGAGCACCTTGGGGGTCATTTGAGCCCGATGTCGTGAAGCCAATCTATCTTGACCATCACGCTACCACACCGGTCGATCCTCGGGTGGCGACCGCGATGATGGCTGCACTGACTGAGACTTTCGGAAACCCCAACTCGGTCGATCACGCCTTTGGTCAGGACGCCGCCAAGGCGATTGTTGATGCCGCGCGACATGTTGGGGAATTGGTTGGCGGCGCGGCGGATAATGTTCGTTTTACCTCCGGCGCCTCTGAAGCCCTACGGTTGGCCCAGGCCTATGCGATCGATCGAGCTGGCGGGCGCAAGCTGCGCGTGGCGGCGCCGAGGATCGAACATCCTGCTCTGATCGACGCGTTGGAAAAGGGCGAGCGGTCAGGGGCGATGACGGTCACCTGGCTTCCAGTCAACGATCAGGCTCGCATTTCTTTAGAGGTAGTCTCCCGCGCCCTGGCCCGCGAGCTGGACCTGTTGTGCCTGATGGCCGCGAACAATGAGGTTGGCACGCTGCAGCCCATCGCCGCCGTCGCTGATATGGCGCGTCGCGCAGGGACCGACCTTTTAGTGGACGCCACGCAGGCTGCGGGAAAGATCCCGCTTCAAGCCGACGATTGGGGCGTGGAATACCTGGTTCTCAGCGCCCACAAGATCTATGGCCCTAAAGGCATCGGCGCGCTCGTGTCGCCAGCGGTAGCCAGTGAAAGTCTCCCCGCCTCCTTCGACGTTCATGAAGCGACGCCTAACGTTCCGGGTATCGTGGGATTTGGCGAGGCCAGCCGTATCGCTTTGACCGAGATGGCAAGTGATGAAGCCCGCATCGCCACGCTGCGTGATCGACTTCAGGCCAAGCTCGTCGCCACGATTCCGGGAATCGCCATCAATGGCGACCTGGGCAATCGCCTGGCCGGCAATCTTCATATTTCCATCCCTGGCGTGCCGAATGACGCCGTGGTGGCCAACGTCCGACACGCCGTGGCCTTATCCACTGGTGCCGCTTGCGCCTCCGGTGCCGATGCGCCTTCCCACGTACTTCGCGCCATGGACATTGCGGACTGGCGGCAGGAAGGCGCACTGCGTATGAGCATCGGTCGGTTCACCACCGAAGATGAAATTGATCGTGCCGCCGTCGCCCTTGAGGTCGCGGTCCGCATGGTCCAGCACAGCATGCAGGCGTTTGGATGAACCAGTCGACCGTCGAGCTCGCCCCGGCGAAGGGACCGCGTTTCTCAGGCCACGAAAGCTTTGCCTGCCGATACGCCTGGCTGCCTAAGGCTTACCGTGGTCTCGTTGCCGACCCGGCCCTGTTCGCTGACGATGAAAATGCAATGCTCGAGCTTGGCCTTGGCAAGAACATGGTCAAGTCCCTGAAGTTCTGGGTCGAAGCAACAGGCATCGCCACGCCGATCGGGCGCGGCCGCTCGATGGAAATCACCGATTTTGGCCATGACGTCTTTGGGGCGCAGGGCGTGGATCCGTTCATCGAAGATCCCAAGACCCAGTGGTTGCTCCATTGGAAACTGGCGTCCCATCGCGATTCCCCTCTATTCGCCTGGGAGTATCTGATCGGCCGCTGGGCCTTCCCCGAGTTCACGCGATCGGAGGCGCTAGCCGCCTTTAAGCGAGAGTCGGAGAAATTGGGCGCGACCCACTCTGACGTGACGCTGGCTCAGCATCTCGACGTTTTCATGCACACCTACCTGCCAACGCGCACCGGCGCCGGCGTGGGCGTTGAGGACTCCCTGGACGGCCCGCTGGTCGATCTGAATTTCCTGATGCCGATGGGCGTGCGCCAACTAGACGAAAAAACCAAGGAGGGCATCTTTGCCTTCCGGCGCGAGGAGAAGCCGGAAATCACTGACGCCCTCTTCGACTATTGCGTGATGGACTTCTGGGATCGCTTCAGCCCACAGGAAAGCACCCTGCCCTTCCGGACCGTGGCGTCCGCGCCGGCGAGCCCCGGTCAGGTCTTCAAGCTGAACGAGGATGATGTCCGAGCGCGGCTTGAAGAACGACGCAGCGATAGCCGCGAAGCACCGTACAGTTTCCAAGCTTCGGCGGTGCAAGGGATGTTGACGCGCAAGAAGCACGCGTCAAAGTTGACCCTGGCGCAGGTTTACGAGCGAGACGATCACGATGCCTAAGGCCTCGAAGGCGACGTCGATCGCCGACCTCTTCCACATCCCCACCCGCTTCCTGCGCTCAGCGCAGCTCGAGCGGGATTTCTTCGATCCGACCGCGCTGGACCACTACATTGTCACGCCGGCCATGGCCCAGGCGTTCCAGCGTGTGGCCACCGGTCTTGCGACCGGCTCGGGCCGCCGCGCCTGGCGTGTCACCGGCGACTACGGCGTGGGCAAGTCATCCTTCGCCTTGGTCCTGGCTCACCTTTTGTCAGCGCCCAGGACCCCGAAGGTCGCCCGCATCGCCGAAGCCATGGGCTGGCCCGTCGATCAACAAAACGCCCAGTTCTGGCCTGTGCTCGTCACCGGGGCCCGCGAAGGCATCGTCTCTTCGATCGCTCGCGGCGTCGCCGAGTGTCTGCGTCATCGCAAGCCAGCCAAAGGCCGCGGCGCCCAGGCTTTCGCCGGGCTGATTGAACAGGCGGAGGCCGTCCAGCAGGCCGGCGATCCCATCGCGCTGGAAGGTTTGCTTCAAGCGGTCCGCGACGAAGCCGACAGTCAAGGCGCGGGCGTGCTGCTCATCGTCGATGAGTTGGGCAAGCTGCTTGAACACGCCGCCCATGCCGCCGGCCGAGAAGACGTCTTCATCCTCCAGCGCTTGGCCGAGATGGCCTCGCGTAGCGGCGCCAAGCCGTTCATCTTCCTAGGCCTGCTGCACCAAGGCTTCCAGGCCTATGCCGAACGGCTCCCGACAGTCGTTCGCCAAGAGTGGGACAAGGTCGCCGGGCGGTTCGACGAGATCGTTTTCGATCAGCCCTTGGCGCATACGGCCGCTCTGGTGGCCGGTGCTCTGGGCGTGCGTACCGAGCAACTGCCCACCAAGGTCCATCTCGCCGCGCATGCGACGGCCGAAGCCACCTCGACCATGGGCTGGATGAGCGGCGCGACCAGCGAAGCGGTAACGTTACGGACCGCGGCGCTCTACCCGATCCATCCGACCCTGCTGCCGCCTCTCGTTCGGTTCTTTGCGCGCTACGGCCAGCATGAGCGTTCGCTTTTCGGATTCCTGCTCTCCTCCGAGCCCTTTGGCCTGCAGGCCTTCGCCGAGCAGCCGACCAGCCCCACCACCTGGTACGGCCTGGCCGACTTCTACGACTATGTCCGCAGCGTCTTTGGCCACCGCCTCAGCGGCGGCAGCTACCTGTCGCATTGGGTGCGGATCGCAGCCACCGTCGACACCGTCCAGGATCTGTCGGCCATCGAGCTGCGCACGCTCAAGACCGTAGCGGTCCTCAATCTGCTCGACGCTGACGACTTGATGGCCACCGACGTGGCGATCTTGGCCTGCCTGTCGCCTGACGAGGCCCGCGACGTGGAAGCGGCGTTGGTGACGATGGTCGATCGCGGCCTGCTGTTCCGACGCGGGCTGGCCGGCGGTTACCGGCTGTGGCCGAACTCAAGCCTGAACCTTCGCGACGCGGTCGAAACCGCTGATCGCGCCATTGGCCGGCTCGAGACCGTCAGCCCGCACTTGGAGCCCTTCCTTGAACGGGAACCGCTGCTGGCGCGCCGCCACTATCTCGAGCGCGGCACGATGCGGTTCTTCGAGGTTCGCTACACGCCCTTCGACCAACTCGAGCGGGCCGCCGCCAAGCCAACGGCCGCCGACGGCTTGGTGCTGATCACCTTGGCAGACACCGAAGAGCAGCGGACCGAAGCCTTGGCCGCCGCTAAGTCCGCAGGTCTGACCGACCGCGAGGACCTGGTCGTCGGCGTCGCCCAACCCCTTCTTGGCCTGGCCGGCGAACTGCACGACCTCAAGCGCTGGCAGTGGGTGTCCGATTACACGCCCGAACTCAATCACGACACCTATGCTCGGGCGGAAGTGGACCGGCAATTGGCCGCGGCCAAGCGCACGCTCGTCCGACGCCTGGGCGTCAGCGCGGCTCTGCGTGAACGGGGCCAAAGCAACATCAATTGGTTCTACAAGGGCGATGATCTGGCGACGCCAGACGGGCTTTCGACGGCGATCTCCGCGCTGTGCGAGACCCTATTCTCCGATGCGCCCCGCGTCACGAACGAGCTTCTCAACCGCAACACCCTGAGCAGTCCGGCTGCGGCGGCGCGGATGCGGTTGATCGAGGGCATGTTCAACACGCCCGAGAAGCCCCTCTTTGGCATCGACCTGGTTCGTGCGCCGCCGGAAAAGTCGATGTACCTTTCGGTCATCCGCAAGGGCAAACTCCACACCGAGGCCCAGGACGGCCAGTTTATCCTGAGCCTGCCGGATCGCCAGAACGACCCCCTTAACCTGACGCCCGCAGTCGACGAAATCATCCGCATGCTGGAATCCAGCATGGGATCGCGGGTCGCTGTAACGGACATTCTGGCCAAGATATCGGGTCGCCCTTACGGCGTTCGCGACGGCGTCGCGCCGATCCTGCTCGCGCTTGTCGTCAAGGTCCGCCAGCACGAACTGGCCATCTATGAAGATGGTACATTCCGGGCCGCCTTCACGGGCCAGGACTTTGTCCGCCTGATCAAGGCGCCGGCCAGCTTTGACCTGCAACATTGCCGGCTTGAAGGTGTTCGCGCCGACGTCTTCACCCGTCTGGCCGTGGCCTTCACGGACCCGGAGAAGGCGCGCGCTCCGCAGATCCTCGACGTGGTTCGAGAGCTATGCCGTTTTGCCGTTCAACTGCCTGAGTACACTCGCAAGGCCGGCTCTCTGCAGGCCTATGTCGCAAAGGTTCGTGACGTCCTCCTCACAGCGACCGAACCATCGACGATGCTGTTTCAGGACCTGCCCGTCGCCTGTGGTCTGGAAGCCTTCACGACGGCTGAGGCCAGCGCGCCAGAACGGGTGGCTCAGTTCGTTGAGCGCCTCCAGAACGCCATCGACGAACTGCGCGCCGACTATCCGCGCCTGCTCAAGCGTTTCGTCGACACCGTCACCGACCTTGTCACCCCTGACGCGCCCCAGTTTGATCGCGCGGCGCTCGCCGCCCGCGCCGCCCGTGTCGGCCTGGCCGCGAAACTGCCGCGCCTGCGCACCTTCGCCAATCGACTGCGTGATCCTGGCACGTCCGACGAGTCCTGGGCCGAGGCTCTGGCCAGCTTCCTGATCTCCAAGCCGCCCGCGCGTTGGAGCGCCGGAGACGAGGAGCGCTGCTTGCTGGAGTTGGCGGGTCTTGGTGAGCTCTTCCATCGCGTGGAAGTCACCGCCTTCGAGCAGGGCGGCGTCCACCGTGGCCAAAACGCTGTTCGCATCAATCTAACCCGCGCTGACGGCGACGACCGGGTGCAGGTGATCGCCAACACCGACTTGGACGACAAACAGCGTGAAGGGCTCGACACCATGCGCAGGTACTTGCCGCACGGCAAAGACGAGCGCCTGCAGTTCCTGATGAAGTTGCTCTGGGATGAGTTAGCCGTGAACAGCACCGATGAGCAGCTGAGCACGCCCACTGATCTGCGGTCGGGAGCCAAAAGCGCATGAGCCGGATCGAGACGACCTATACCCATGCCTCCTCGGCGCTTGGGCAAGAGCCGCGGCACATCCTGAGCCTTTCGGGAGGCAAGGACAGCGCCGCCCTGGCTATCTATCTGCGCGATCGCATTCCGCAGATCGAATACATCTTCCACGACACCGACAAGGAGCTGGAAGAGACCTACGACTATATCCACCGGCTGGAAGCCATTCTCGGCAAGCCGATCGTGCGCACTACGCCCGAAGACTCCTTCGATCATTGGCTCAAGGTCTATCGCGGCATGCTGCCGTCGAACCACCGGCGCTGGTGCACGAAGATGCTCAAGCTCAAGCCGTTCGAGGCCTATGTCGGCGACGGCCCGGTGATCAACTATGTCGGCCTGCGCGCCGACGAGAACCGCACGGGCTATATAAGCACCAAGCCCAATATCCTGGCGGTCTACCCCTTCCAGGACGACGGCCTGGTACGCGCCGATGTCATCCGGATTCTGGAAGATTCTGGCCTGGGCCTGCCGCCTTACATGGACTGGGGCCGCTCTCGCTCGGGCTGCTATTTCTGTTTCTATCAGCAAAAGATCGAATGGGTCCGGCTGCTGGAGAAGCATCCCAAGTACTTCGCACTCGCCATGGAGTATGAGGAAAAGGCCGTCCTGCACGGAGAGCAGTTCTACTGGTGCAAGAACGAGCCGCTGCGGGAGCTGTCCAAGCCCGAACGGGTTCAGGCCATCAAGGACAATTGGGATGTCGCCGAGGCGCGCCGTCGCAAGGCCCGTAAGAATATCTCGCTGGCTGAAACCTTGGGCGGCCTGGAGCCGGAGGACGACCCGCACCTGCGCGACGGCTGTCTGGTTTGCTCGATCTAACGGGCCAGCGCCTGAGCTGCTTGGATGAGCGCCTCCAGCGGCGCGATGACATACTCGCCTCCGATAGACCAACCCTGTTGGTCGGCGTGATCGAGTAACGCCCGCTCGGCGATGTGCGCCGCCTGGGCACCCGAATGAGGATATTCGGCGATCAGCGACCAAGACAGCCCGGCCATCGGCGGATAGCCGGCGCTCAATTCCGCCATTCTGCGGCGCGTGTCGGACGAGCGTCCGATCTTGGCGACGATGCAGCCTTCCGCCACCGGTCGATCCGGAAAGAGACCCGCCAGCGGCGCGTTCCAGCGCAACAGATAGACAATCGTCTCAGTGTCTTCTCTGTACCCCGCATACCCGCCAAAAGACGGCGCCGGACCTCGAGAGCTACGCGCGGCGGGCGTCTCAAACCCCGGCAATCCCGCCAGGATACGGGCTGTCTCTGCCGCCAGCGCGATCGGATCGTTCGCAAACCGACGCCAGACTTCGGCGTTGAGCCGGCCAGCGTTGCGCAATCCCGTACGGCCGCTTTTCAGGAACTCAGGGTCCTGCTGGCCAAGATTGCGCAGCTTCATCGCAACACCGACCGGGTTGCGATAGGTCGGCGACCGCACCAAGCCCTGCGCCTGGGCCATGGCGTTCAGGTGTTGAGACAGCCGCAAGACCGCCGCGTCGGCCTTGTCCGCGCGCGGCGCGCGACGATAGAGATCCATGAGCAGGATCATCTCGTCGAACGTCCAAGGTGGATTGCGCGCGGGCTTGCCGTCGAAGCCCCCCGCTCCCGTAGACGGGGCGGCATTCTTCACGTCCGCCATTGATCGCCCCTCTTAACCGGGTGAGACTCGGCGCATGCAAACCGACTCAGGCGATCGGGAGCCGCAGGTGGCCGGCAACAAGGATCTCATCTACGAGCAGCAGAGCAACGAGTTTCGTTCGCTCAACACGTTCTTCTGGCAAATCCCGCTGATCATGATGACTCTCAATGGGGGTCTTTGGTTCTCGGTCGCGACCCTGGAAGTCGATCCAATCGTCCAACGCTGCATGCTGTGGTTCGCCGCCGGCGCTAATCTTGTCATGGCGGCCGCCCTGGTCCGTCTACGCAACATCATGGGTGACCTGCTCAGGGAAATCCACGCCTACGAAGGCCGCGCCGCGCTGAAGACCGAGCGGATCATTCTAGTGCTGTTTTGCGGGGTCTTTGTGGTGGCGGCCACTGGCGCGTTAGTGGCCAGTTGCGCGCCCAGCGATCGCTTCTTGAAGGCGGCCAATGCGGCAAAGGCTTTAAAGGCGGCCGCGCCGGCGCCGATTTCCAATAAACTCGCCTGCCCTCCTCCGGCGGCCAAGACGCCACCTCCCGCCGCGCCGCCGAGCTCAGCGCCAACCGGCCAGCCCGCCCCGGCGCCGACATGATCGCCAGCGCCGCCTTTTACGACCCTCGCGCAGAACACTATGGCGAACGCTATGCCAGCGCCCACTTCGAGGAGGTGCATGGCGCACTATTGCGTCACCTTCCCGCCTCTGGCGCCCACGTGGCTGACATCGGCGCCGGCAGCGGCCGCGACGCCTTCGCTTTGACCGAGCGGGGCTATCATGTCACCGCCGTCGAGCCGTCCGCCGGCATGAGAGACTGGGCTATCTCCAGTCACCCTCGCAGCACGGTCAAATGGATCAACGACGCCTTGCCTGGCCTTAACGAGGTTCTGGACACGCCTAGGCGGTTCGAGTTTGTCCTGTGTTCGGCGGTTCTGATGCATCTGCCGCCCGCGACCCTGTCGAAATGCTTTTTTGCCCTCTCAACGATCGCCACGCCGAGCGGCAAGATCGCTGTCTCCGTTCGCGCGCCAACGCCTGCCGATCCCAAGCGAATTTTTCACAACCATTCGCCGGCTGACTTGCAGAACGCCGCCAAAGCCGCGGGGCTGGCGACGATTGACCAAGGCCAGAGCGTCGATGTCATGGGCCGCGCGGTGATGGACTGGCGCTGGATGGTGTTTCAACGACTCTAGACCGGTTGAAGCCGGCAGGCCGATGCGCGGACAATCCAGCGAAGGCGCCATGGATTTCAACTCTCTGACGATATCGACACCGAGCAGCGGCTGGTTGTCCTTTTTCGGGCCGATCATCGCGGCCGCCATCGCCCTATTCGGCGTAGGACTGACGGTTAGGGCCGCCCTTCAAAACAATCGCAAGAACCTGCTCGTCGGCACGATCACCACCGAGCGCGCGACTTGGCGTCAGGATCTCCGCGCCGAGACCGCGCTCTTCGTTGAAGCGGTCCACGAAGCCTTGGCTAAACCGTCGGCAGAAAGGCTGGTGAAAGTGCACCGGCATCGCGTCGGCCTGAGATTGCGCGTCAATCCAAACCCCAAGCATCAAACCGATAGCGATATCCTGGCGGCCCTGGGCGCGATCCCGACGCTGATTGTTGCGAAGAATAAGGTAGGCGCCCTAGCCAAACTCCAGGAGCTGGAAGGGAATATCCAAACGCTCCTGAAGGAGGAATGGGACAAGTCCAAACGCGAGGCCGAGAGCGGAAAGCTTGAGGTCAAACCCGTCGAATCCAAGCCTCTTGTCCTAGAGCAGTGACGCCACGACCGCGCGACACTTGGCTCTAGTATTCCACGCCGATCGCCGGATAGACGATACGGCGCGGCATTACCCCACCAAACCGATAGCCCTCGTTACGGATCACCCAGGGGCGCATTGCACGGGGCTGGGAGTTGCGAAAGCCGGGCAGCGATGAGAACCCCTGAGTGTTCTCCAGGTGAGAGCACACCGAGAACTTCACGACGTCTTCCAGTTCCAGATAGTAACCTTTGCGCGCGCGGACACGTTCAAACCGCACACGCCCACACGAAATCTCCGTTTTTCCACGCCGCGCAACAATGCTGAAATGGTCGTGGCTTTGGGTCAGCCGGTTCTCAAACGAGAGCGCTTTTCCGATGTAGGCGATGCGGCGAGCCTCTGTTTGCAGCCAATGGCTGCGCAGCATCGCATAGAGCCCGCCATGGCCACTCCAACCCACAGGAACAGGAAAATCTCCAGCGGCGGGATCCCAGACCTTGGGCCGAGACCAAGTGATCACCGCGACGCGATAATAGTATCGGTTCGAAAGACCCGTGATGGTCTCGACGTCGTCCCACAGCTGCAGAAGTTTCAAGCCAAGCTGCCCTCAAGCTGTCGGGCCAGAGCGAAACAGCCGACGTAACCTACATCGACGATTTGCAATTGGCCTCGCGCTAGGTCGAAGACTATCTTGTGAAACGATCCTTCGCCTCAACGGATTTGAGGCTTTTGGAATCAGGATCGACAGGTGGATTAGAGAACTCCGCGAGATGAAGAACCGGAGCTCTCGGTTGTCCCCCGCCAACGCGCCTGTTGAGATTCGAGCCGTCCTTGAAGACTTCGACGTCTAACAAGGTGCTTAGACAAGCCTGATGACTCGTCCAGGCGCCTAATCTCGTTCGCGCGGGTCAAGGATCAACGGCTCGACGACCCACGGGGCGCGGGTCTGCAAGTGAACCGTCCGCACATACCAATCCGCCGGAGCCTCGTCCAACAGCTCACCGTCGGCGTCAAAAACCGGATCGTCGTAACCGGGCTCCAGAATGACACCCTCAAGCCGGCTAATCACAAGGCTTGCGATGAGAAGCAGGATCAACCGCGTCGCGGCGAAGAACCGGTCGACCTGGGGATTTGCCGGGGGCGATCGCTCGTCTTCCCAATCCAAGGGGGTCGGTGCGGAGATGTTGCCGTGCGCGAATGAGTTTCGGATTCGGCGAACGAGCTCCAGAGCGATTTCGGAGCGAGGCGCTGTCGTCAGCAAGCTTGTCAGCTCCGTCAGATCCTTTTGCATGTCGTTGGAAGCGACACACATTGCCCATGCCAGCTTCAGGCTGGAATCGACATCGATCCCGCATTCGGGAAGGGCCTTGAAGACCTCCCGTGCGCGAGCTCCCGCCGGCAGTTTGCTCGGCGGGGCGTAGGACCTAACCATCTCCTCGAGGGCCATCCAGGAAAAATTGAACATGATCGTCGCGGCAAGGTAACGGGAGGCCACGACGCTGTTGGCGTTTTCGTAAGCCATCGCCGCGCCGCAGTAGAATATCGCGCTGTCGTCAATGGCGGTATCGGCACGCACGTCGTACAGCGCCGCGGCGACCCGCAGCATCTCCACGACCCCAGAGAGGGCTGACAGCCCCGTCCCCGCCATTTCCGCTTCCAAACACACCAGCGCTCTTCGAAGGCGACGCATGTGGTCTGGCAGAGGCAGGAAGGCGGGTGTGTGGACGCCGCCCGCCTGATCGAAATCGATCGCGGCCTGTAACGCTGGCGAGGTATCGCTGAGGTCGTCCATGAGCTCCAGATGCGAGCAAGCTTGCGGCGCCGCCGCGTCCCGGCAGGTTAGTTCGCGCATTAGCTATATGTCATGCCCTCGTTCGCACATCTGCCAGAGACCCGCGATGCTGTCAGACGCCGCCAGAACGGCCTGTTGGACCGCAGCCGCAGAGGCGCGCCTTTCAAACGCGCGGGAGTTCTGGGGGCGGCCTAAGCCGCCGGCACCTCGGTGATCCGGCCGGCCAACTGCGGACCTTCCCAAGGTCGCCTAAGAGTCACGTCCGGTCTGAATCCACATCCGACAGCACCTCGCCCCGCAGAAGGCGTCCCTCGGAAATCCGTCGGGACAGCAGATCGACGAACGCCGCATAGCGCTCCTGCCCCTTGGCGCTGGCTGCCCGATCCTCGACCGCCGACATCGCCGGCGTGACCTTCAGCCAGGTCTTCACGAACAACCCGATCGCCTCGTTCGAGATCGTCACATCGCGTTCAAGCCGATCGAGCTGGCGCGACATCCGATCGAGCCGGCGGAACAGCGCCGCCTCCCCCGCTTCCGCGCTGTCGGGTGAGAGGTAGGCCTCGACGGCAGCGCGGACGATCTCCGACTTCTGCCGCCGCGTCCGCCGCGCCCGCTCATCCAGAATGCGGATCGTGTCGCTCGTCAAAAAGACCTTGGTGGGGATCTTCATGCGTCGCCTCCCAGCGGGATGCCATCGTCGCGATCCATCGCCGCCTGCCGGGCCGCGCCGGTGAACCGGCGTTGCAGTTCACGCCCCTGCTGCGGTTCATCGCCATCCTGTTCCACCTTTAGGTCAAGCTCATCATCGACGGGCGCCGTTGGCCCCTCCTCCGGGCCGCCGAGCTCAGGCTCGCGCTTCAACCCACCTTCGTCCTGCTCGGAGAACCGCCGACCTACTGAGCTTCCGGGCCCCGCGAGCGCGCCGGTCCAATCGTCCGACTTTGGCGCCGGGAGGCCTTTGGTCGACCGACCAAGCGCGCACACCCGTCCGGCCAGTCGCGGGTCCGCGTAGTAGCGGATCTTTGTCGCTCGGATCGGCGGCGCGCCGGCCACGAGAACGACGGCTTCGTGCGGCGGAAGCTGCATGACTTCGCCTGGCGTCAACAAGGGGCGCGCCGTTTCCTGGCGCGAGACCATCAAGTGGCCGAGCCACGGGGACAGTCTATGACCCGCATAGTTGGCCATCGCCCGCATCTCCGTGGCGGTGCCCAGCGTGTCGCTGATCCGGCGCGCGGTCCGCTCATCATTGGTCGCGAAAGCCACGCGGACATGACAATTGTCGAGGATCGAGTGATTGGGCCCGTATGTCCGCTCAATCTGGTTCAAGCTCTGCGCTATCAGGAACGCCTTCATCCGGTAGCCAGCCATGAAGGCGAGCGACACCTCCAGGAAGTCGAGTCTCCCAAGCGCATTCAACTCGTCGATCATCAGCAGAAAATCCCGACGCGATTTTGCGTCGTCGAGGCTTTCCGTCAGACGCCGCCCGATCTGATTGAGGATCAGCCGAACCAGCGGTCGCGTTCGGCTGATGTCCGATGGCGGGACCACCAGATAGAGGCTCACCGGGCGATCGGCTTCGACCAAGTCGCGGATCCGCCAGTCGCAGTGTTGCGTGACCTTGGCAACGATCGGGTCCCGGTAGAGCGCCAGGAAGGTGAGCGCGGTCGACAACACGCCCGACAGCTCGTTGTCGCTCTTGTTGTCCTGCTCCATCGCCGCGCTGGCGACCACCGGGTGCGGCCGATTCCCAAGATGCGGCGTGCGCATCATGACCTTCAGCGTCTCTTTGATCGGCCGCTTCGGGTTGGCCAGAAAGTTGGCCACGCCCGCGAGCGTCTTGTCCTCCTCAGCGTAGAGGACATGAAGAATGACGCCGACCAGGAGGCTGTGGCTTGTCTTATCCCAGTGATTTCGGCGCTCGAGAGATCCTTCTGGATCGACCAGCATGTCGGCCACGTTCTGCGCGTCGCTGACTTCCTTGGGACCGCGGCGGATTTCCAGCAGGGGGTTGTAGGCCGCGCTGGTCTCGTCCGTCGGATCGAACCGGAGGACATAACCGAACTTGGCGCGGGCGCCGGCCGTCAAGTGCCAGTTCTCCCCTTTGATATCGTGGATGACCGCCGAACCCGGCCAGACCAGCAAACTCGGCACGACGAGCCCCACGCCCTTGCCGCTTCGGGTCGGCGCGAAGCACAACACGTGCTCTGGGCCGTTGTGCCGAAGGTAACGGCCTCCGACCTCCCCGAGCATCACGCCGTCGTCCCCGAGCAGTCCCGAGGCCTTGATGTCGTTGAGGTCCGCCCACCGCGCCGAGCCGTAGGTTGTCACGTTCTTGGCCTCGCGAGCGCGCCAGATCGACATGACGATCGCGACCACCACGCCCAGCAGCGCGCCGGAGACCGCGATGAACGCGCCGCGTAGAAACACCGACGGCGCGTAGGCGTCGTAGATGAACCACCACACAAAGAAGGCGGGCGGCGGATAGAGCGGCCAATCGCCGAGTCGCAACCATGGTGGCCCGAGGCCGGGTTGATAGGACAGTTGCCAGGCCGTCCACTGCGTGGCCGCCCAGACGCCGCCGAGCGCCATGACGCCGATCAGCAGGATCTGGCCCCACAGGATTTTCGTACCGTTCATCGCTTGCACCTCTAAAGTCCAAGCCCGCGCTTCTTCCCCAGTGACCAGTCCATTCCGCCGGTAGGCGTCATCGTTCCCCTCATCTCGTGCCCGAGCTTCGCGTCGAGCGACCGTGTCCACGGCACGAGTTGGAACCCGAGCCCATCCTCGATCATGGCGAACCGGCCCGAGGTCAGGTCGATGCGACGGCTGTAGACACCGGCGACCAAGTCGCCCTTCGCCGTCTCGACGAGGGTGGCGCCGGTCTCCGCCTGGATGTTGGCCGCGACCCGTGAAAGCTCCCGGTCTCGTAGTGTCGCAAGCAGGTTGCGGACGGGCGCCAACCCGCCGGCCTGGCGCCTCACCAGACCCAGGGTTTCGAGGTGCGCGCGTCGCTGTTCGAGCGCTTCTCGAGCCTCGAGACCAAATCCCGACTGGGCCAAGACTTGCGGCTCGCGCGCGACCATCTGCCGGTCGAGCCACGTCGCGCCCGACGCCGTGACCTGGGTGGCCAGGCTGAGATCGGAGCGATGGACGAGCTCCAACCAGCTGCCGCCGCCTTCCAGGCTGCGCGACCGGACTTCGACCAACCCGCCAATCGGCGTGTCGCCGGTCTGCGCCAGGTCGTTGAACCTCAAATGATGGCTCCGGCCATCGACCGCATCGACGACGACGTAGGCCTGCCCCGTCACCTCGTCATGCAGCCCCCGGTCGGCCAGCTTGCCAAACACCGGCGCCTCCAGGTCACGCCCCTGGATCACGACGGCGTTGAGATCCCGATCCTGCCCGCGCAGCGTGGCGTGCAGGGTTTTGATGATGTCCCCACGCTCGGCAAGGGCTCGCAACCGCGGCTCCAGGTCGTCGACCAAGCGCCATTGGCCCGGTCCTTGGGATTGCGCCAAACCCAGGCGCTCAAGATGTTGGGCCCGGCCGATCTGCCGCGCCTCGCCCGGCCCCCGCCGCGTCCCGTCGGGGCGCAGATCGACGCCGCCCGTGTCGTTGGCCAAGTCGCGCAGACGTCGGTCGAGATGGGTCCAGCGATCGGCGGTCATCTCGCAATCCAGGCTGGCGGCGATCTCGGCCTCTGACCGGGGCCCCAGCTCCAATGACACCAAGGCTTGCGCCATCTCCCGGAAGCCATGCTTGAGAAACTCGGGATTGATGACCAGGTCGCGGCCGTCGTCGGCGACGCCGCGCACCAGGACATGGACATGCGGATTGTCGGTGTTCCAATGGTCAACCGCGACCCAGTCCAGCCGCGTTCCCAACTCTCGCTCCGCCCGCGCCATCAACTCGCGGGTCGTGGCCTGCAAATCGGCCAGTTTGGCCGCGTCCTCCGGCGAGACCATGAAGCGAAAGTGATGACGGTCGTCCTCGATGCGCTTGGCGAAGGCGTCGTGGTCGGCGACGCCGTCGCGATCGAACATCTCCGCTCGCCCGCCGTCGCGGGTGGCGCCCTGCCGGCGCAGATAGCTCAGGTGCATCTTCATTGGGGCTGCGCGGTATCGCGAGCCCTTGTGCTGGACGATCCGCGTCTTGATGATCACGCGCCGGGACGCCAATCGACCGCTGACGGCACGCCCGCCGCCGCGACCAAACCGCCCTGCCCGTCCCCGTGATCCCAGATCCAGCGTTCCCAGACCCGAACGCCTGGACGCGCTCAGGACTTCGCCGACAAAGCCGCGCGCCTTCGGAACCGAGCCGGCACCCTTGTCTCGGGACCGGCCAACCCGTGGGCGAAAGTCGTTTTCGCGCTTCATGGCGCGGCCTCAAGCGAAAGGTCCCTGCCAAGCCTTTGAAAATTCGACGGAACTGGCTTGGAGAGGAACCTGCCCCCTCGGGCAGGTTCCTCAAATTCCTCAACACCATCAATGACATGGGACCAAAAGGTCCCTGTCCTTTTATCTTGCCCTAGACCTGAGACTACCGTTTGCGTCCGGTTGTTGCACTCTTGTTCTCGTTTCGCCGGATCAACCATCTCTGGCTCCTGATCAATGAGGGAGCTGGGCCGTGGCCTCCAAGCGCTACCAAAACAGGGCCATCGGCGCCTGGTGGGCTGGGCACTTCGAGGCCTGGCGGCGGAGCAGGCTTTCGAGGGCCGCGTACTGCCGGGAACACCAGCTGAGCGAGCAGACTTTCGGGCGCTGGCTGAAGAAGATCGGCGACGCCGACACCTTGCTGCACAAGCCTTCGCGCAAGCGCAGACCCCCTCCGCAGCGCTCCACGAACGAGGTCCGCCAGAGGGCCGCGCAGGCCTTCTGGGCCATGCATGTGGAGGCCCAATTGTGGAGCGGATTGAGCGCGGCGGAGTACGCCAGCGCCCATCGGCTGAGCCCCTACAACCTGCGAAAATGGCGTCGCCAACTGGACGAACAGCCCCTCGGAATCGACTGGCGAGAGCTGGTTCATCCCAGCGCCCGCCCGTATGAGGGACCTCGGCTTAGCCCTAGTGCTAAGGCCGGGAAGGCAGAATCCGGCTTGACGATCACGCGCCGCGAGGTGCGCGACGGCGATGGACGCAGCAACCGCCGCGCCTTCAGCGACGCGCAAAAGCAGGCCATCGTGGCGGAGACCGAGGTCCCCGGCGCGACAGTCAGCGCGGTGGCCAGACGCCACGGCGTGGTCACCAGCCTGCTGTTCCGGTGGCGCGCGCAGCAGGGTCTTGGCCACGCCGAACGCGCCCAACTGGCCCGCGTTCGGCTGGTCGGTGACGGCGTCAAAGCGGCTGGCGAAATCCCCGCCGACGCCATCCCGCTCCCCATCCCCGAGGGCGCGGTGGCTGTCGATCTGGACGATGGCCGGCGGGTGTTCGCGCCGCCGGGCAGCGATCCAGACGCGGTTCGGCGGTATGTTGCTGAACGGGAGGCGGCCCGATGATGCTCATCCCGACCAGCGTGAAGGTGCATCTGGCTCTGGGCTACACCGACATGCGCAAAGGCTTCGACGGCTTGTCGATGCTGGTGCAGGAGGTGCTGAAGGAGGACCCGTTCTCGGGCCATCTGTTCGCCTTCCGGGGGCGCAAGGCCTCGATGATCAAGCTGCTCTATTGGGACGGAACGGGCCTGTGCCTGTTCAGCAAGCGGCTGCAACGCGGGCGCTTCATCTGGCCTCAGATCATCATGCCGGGCGGCTGCGTGGTGCTGACGCCCGCGCAGCTGGCCATGCTGATCGAGGGCATAGACTGGCGGTTCCCCGAGCGCACCTGGAGGCCCGCTATCGCCGGCTGAAACGGCGTCAAAACCCCTACGGAACAAGGGAAAAATGCTTGGTCGCGGACTCCGAAAATAGTAGAATCGGGCATGCGGCTGGATCTCGAAAACCTGCCTACCGACACGGCCTTGCTGCACCAGTTGGTGCGCGAAATGGCCGGCTTCGTCGGTGAGCGGGACGGCGAGATCGACCGGCTCAAAGCCATCATCAAGCAGCTCCAGCGCGCCCAGTTTGGCCGCCGTTCCGAGCGCCTGGACGCCGATCAACTGGCTCTGGCCCTGGAGGATGTCGAGACCGATCTTGCCGCCGCCGAAGCGCGCCGACCCGACATCCTGCCGGCGCCCGCGAAGGCTCAGCCCAAGCGCAAATCGCTCCCCGACCATCTGCCGCGCGAAGACCGGTTGCTCGATATCGACAGCCAGGTCTGCGCCTGCGGCGGCGCCCTGCACAGCATCGGCGAGAGCGTCAGCGAGATGCTGGACTGGGTCCCGGCGCAGATGCGGGTGATCCGGATCGTGCGTCCCAAGTACGCCTGCCGCGCCTGCGCGACGGTCGTCCAGGCGCCAGCGCCGGAGCGGCCGATCGACGGCGGCCTGGCCACGCCGGCGCTGTTGGCCCAGGTGCTGGTCAGCAAGTATTGCGACCACACACCGCTCTATCGCCAGTCCAAGATCTTCGCTCGGCACGGCGTGGATCTGGAGCGTTCGACGCTGGCCGGCTGGGTCGGCGGGGCCTGTTGGTGGCTTGAAGCCCTGCTCGACAAGCTGTCGGCCAACCTGTTCGCCAGCAGCCATCTGTTCGCCGACGACACGCCGATCCCGGTACTCGATCCTGGGCGGGGCCGGACCAAAACCGGGAGGCTGTGGGCCTACACGCGGGATGATCGACCCTGGGGCGGACCCGAGCCGCCGGGCACGGTCTATGTCTATGCGCCGGACCGGAAGGGCGAGCGTCCGGCCGCCCATCTGGGCCGGTTCAAGGGCGTTCTCCAGGTCGATGGCTATGCTGGCTTCGAGGCGCTGACGACGTCCGGCGACGTCAAGCTGGCGGCCTGTTGGGCGCACGCCCGGCGCAAGTTCTATGAGATCGCCGAGTCCACCAAGGCGCCCGTGGCCGTAGAGGCGTTGCGCCGGATCGGCGAGCTGTACGCCATCGAAGCCCAGGTGCGCGGCCAGTCGGCGGCGCTGCGACGGGCGGCGCGGCAGGAGTCTTCCCGCCCGCTGGTGGACGCTTTGCGCACGTGGTTTGAACGTCAGCTGGCCCGCGTGCCGCCACGCGGCGCCTTGGCCGAGGCCATCCGATACGCCCTGGGCCGCTGGGATGCGCTCAGCCTGTTCCTCTCGGACGGCCGTATCGATCTGGACAACAACCCCGTCGAGCGCG